>Ga0065711_1046882_pt1 | contig 12642 bp, 10 predicted proteins | sample Hoacrofraction12_FD_59098 | JGI IMG/M metagenome (GOLD analysis project Ga0065711, IMG submission 59098) | Hoatzin crop microbial communities from Cojedes, Venezuela - Epithelial fraction 12 v2 (version 2) | ecosystem: Host-associated > Birds > Digestive system > Esophagus > Crop | place...
CAGTTTCTGCCTCTTTCTTTTCATTCTCCTCCGCACGCCGGCGGGGGGAGGGGCGGCCGCGTGGCGCTTTTGTTGCCGGCGGCAGCCGAAACCGAAACAATAGGTAATGTCAAACACGCATGTAGAATGCCACATACGACTTCGTGGAGACTGTGTGATTTGTCACACGTTGCTACTCCACCCTTCAAGGAAGAAAGGAGCATATGTCCACAGGTGAGTCCACAGCTAGCCCCTTCAGAGAAGAAAAAATACACAGTCTACTAAAAAAGTAAAACAAAATAAATATATCAATTATGTGCCTAACCTTCCTATTTGTAGCTGCATTAAGGCAGCTTCACGTGCACAGAGCACAGCATGCTGTAACAACCTAGCCAGCTACATTACAGTACCTCACCACATTTGTCAGCTCTGCAGCTTACGCGACCTCCCAAACCTTCTGCATAATACTTACTCATCCAGCTAGAGAAAACACAAATAGTCTAAAGAACCAATAATATACAACATGATTTACATAATACGTCGCACAAAATAAGACTGTGGAACCAGCCTAATGAACTAAAGCCGCACTAACAAGGCCAAGTGCAAGGTCCTGCACGTGGGTCAGGGTAATCCCAAACACAAGTACAGGCTGGGTGGAGAGTGGCTCGAGAGCAGCCCTGAGGAGAAGGACTTGGGGGTTCTGGTGGATGAGAAGCTCAGCATGACCTGGCAGTGTGCGCTTGCAGCCCAGGCGGCCAACCACATCCTGGGCTGCATCAGTGGAAGTGTGGCCAGCAGGTCGAGGGAGGTGATTCTGCCCCTTTACTCCACTCTCGTGAGAATCCACCTGGAGTACTGCATCCAGCTCTGGAGCCCCCAGCATAAGAAGGACAGAGGGTCCAGAGGAGGGCCACAAAGATGATCAGGGGGCTGGAGCACCTCTCCTATGAGGTCAGGCTAAAAGAGTTGGGGCTGTTCAGCCTGGAGAAGACAAGGCTCCAGGGTGACCTTATAGCAGCCTTCCAGTACCTGAAGGGGCCTACAGGAAGGATGGAGAGGGACTTTTCGCAAGGGTGTGTAGTGATGGGACAAGGGGGAATGGCTTTAAACTAAAAGAGGGCAGATTTAGATTAGATATGAGGAAGAAATTCTTCACCATGAGGGTGGTGAAACACTGGCACAGGTTGTCCAGAGAGGCGTAGATGCCCCCTCCCTGGAAGTGCTCAAGGCCAGGCTGGATGGAGCTCTGAGCAACCTGGTCTAATGGAAGATGTCCCTGCTCATGGCAGTGGGGTTGGAACTAGCTGATCTTTAAGGTCCCTTCCAACCCAAACCATTCTATGATTCTGTGATTCTAAAACTGCAAGGGGTCCGAGTCCTCAGTGGGCTGAGCAGGGCGCTTGGCATCGCATGTGCTCACAGAAAGATCGCTCCTGAGACAACAACAGAGCACCTGCAGAAGTGCTATCTGTTCGACTTTCTAGGACTCAAAACTAGTTAATGTCACACGATTTACACTGCTTTCAAGTATTCGCCTACATTTCTGACTTGTCTGATGGCATTAAAGGACCTCACAGCAGACTCTGTCACAGGAAGAAACCTACCACCTATTGCCATTGACTGGCTGGAGAAGGGTAACTCCATCTGGCTGAGAGACAGTGAGTGAACCAACACAACAGAGGCACCTGTGACAATGAAGGTGTGACAATCACTAGGAATATGGTGAAGCAAACCACACGGGTGAAAAAAAGTAGTTTTACGTATGTGAAGTATCTTCTCTTCAGTGGCATCACCTTAAAGAGCTTCATCACAAAGAGCTTCACCTGTGAAAACCCCGAAAAACGGAAGGAAAAACTGATTCGCTAGTAACTGTGTCTGAATTTTTCAGCGTGTTATAAAAATCTAAACCATCCATCTTAAAATGATACCAACTTCTAGAAGACCACAGTTCCATCTGAATTGTTTTAACCTGCTAGTAACACTTTAAAACTATTTTCTCTTGCTGCAGCGTTTTCATATTTGCCTTTTCTGATGTTCATTTAACAATTTGCATTTTTTTGATGCTCATTTAACAACCAGATCCAGACAGCTTCTTTCTCTTTTCCTGTCACTAGGCTTCTGCTAAGCAGTAGGGATAAAATCATTACAATAAAATACAGAAACATTCCAAAACATAAATTACTGGAAAGATTTCAGCAGCTTTAGTATATGGAACTATTTGCAATTTAGTCAGCTCCACACAGTAGTTAGGACTGATTATGTTACTTTAACTGTTACTGGTACCAACACAATCCCCAGTGATGAAAACATCTGTGCAATGGAGAGCCAAATGACAGAGAAGGGGCAAGAACAGAAGAAATGTGAAAATCTCATGGAAAAGGGAAGATAGTAGATTCAAGAAGCTTCAGAAACTGCAAAGGCAGGCAGTGAACCGAAAATTTATTTTATAAAAACACGAACTTTTCCCAGACAATTAAATAATTTTTTTCATGGATAACACTTCCTTAATATATAATTTCTGCATGGGAATAAAAGAAGGAAACAGGGGAAGAAACAGCAAGTGACGTGAACAAAACCTGCCCACTCCTTTCTGTCCATGGCCATCTTTTTCTTCTCTGGTCTGTTTCGGAGCATCTACAGCATTAACACGGGCAGACAGCTGTAACTAGGAGCTTAAACATGACAGAATACACACACTTGCCTTGCATGCACACTGTCATTGTGAATTAGGCATGAGTTGACAAGCTAAAGACCTGGCTTGCAGCCTCATCATTCAATCATCCATCCAATCTCATCAATTGAGCAAGGCAGTAACACGTGTCCCCTCTAGCTTAAATGACAGCAAAACTGTGGGTTGTAATCACGGGTCATCTTCAAAGGACACTTATCATTAAGGATGGTTTTGTTCCGAACCAACTGTTCATTGAGAATTACTCTAATACGACACTTCTCTCTGCTACTTTTAACTCTTCCATTTAACACTGTTTTGAAGAATGTATCAAAATGAGAATACCGTAATTTCTTAGGAATAAGCTAACGATAAATTACATTGAGTAGAATGAAAAATTAGCAATTTACAGTCCAAAAACTTTTACAAAAATAACACCGTCTAGATGAACTTCCATGCCTGAATCTTTAGCTAGTGCTAATCTATGATGCCTTATTTACAGTATAAACTATTTTAGCCATATAGAAGCTGCCTCAAATTATCCTGGACATAAAAATTTGAAAAATAAACCAAAATATAAGTGACAACATAGGTACCCTTAAAAACCAGTGCCTCATTTACACATAGCATCTAGTGTTTTTGTAACACATAAAATGCCTCCTTTGTTCTAAATATGCCAAATCAGGATTTTGTTTTTTATTAACCTTCTCCAAAGAAAAAGACTGTGCAGTAGTTGTCCTCTCTTTTTATGGAACTTGAGGGGCAATCCTGGACTGTCAGCCAAAGTGTAAACTCAAAGGACGCTGATGGAGCCAATGGGAAAATAACAGGAAGAAAAGTTACATTTCTACAGAAAGGGTAAAAGTAAAGTGAGAATCAGTACTTCAGTGAGAGGACAGGCTCATCTGGAGCTCATTCACCAGTTTTTAAACACCAAGAGCTCCTTGGGCTCAAATCCAACAGACACCACAGCAGCATCTCCAGGAAACGACAGACAGAAGGACAGGCCCTCCACCAGTCAGCGCAACATAATCTAATCTCTATTAACATCGTTTGCTTTGTGATAGTTTACATCAGCTGAGGATCTGCCGTGAGGATAACGGGAAATGTGTTTGTTCCCTCACACCACTAGACATGACACGCAGGTTTACCAAATTCTACCAAGCTTAAATGAAATTCTAACCACCCAGCACTGGCATTTCATCACAAGTCTATTTTTCTCTACTGCACCCTCACCTCCTTCCCAAGCACATCGATCTCAAACATTTGATAACAGCTACAGAAAACATGGGAATGGAGTTCTGTGACAGCATATAAACACTAAGAAAAATATATTTTATTATCAGAAAATGTATTTTAAAATTTGCACTTAGTGAACTGTTAAACGTACCATTTTTCCATCACTCTGACTGGAATGTTTTTTATCCAAGTCAAAAGTGACGAACAGCTTTTAGATAAGGATATGCACTGTTTTCCAAATAACTGCACTCTCAGTAAAACTGTTATTATATTTTAACCAGATTCATCTTTTTACCTCAGTGATGTGATAAATGATTCCACATTTACCAGAAACTGGAGCACCTGAATTATGTTTCAAACTGATCCTCCCCACACAATCTGTCCCCCTCTGCTAGCTCCCCCACCCAGCCTGGCTGCATCCTTTGCAGCTGACCTTTTTGCCTCTATTTCAAGGAATTTTCAACAAAATATTTCTGATGTTCCAGAAACTGAGTGATGGGAGATTTAACATACAGGTAATAATTTACTGTCTCTAGGTCTGTATCAGGTATAATTATTATCAGCTTGTGCAAAAAGATCACTTCAGTGTGGCAAATGCTTCAACAGCATTCAGTCCAGGCTAAGTCCTTAAATCAAAAAGCACACTAAAAAATTATTTTAAATAATAAAATTTAGAAGCCAAGGATCAGTTCAAAGATGACTTCATTTTTATTAAAAAGTTTAACGTTTTTTTAAGCAGAATAATACCTCAAATATTGGTATTTGTTTTCTTTCATACAGCAATCATGATTACTTTTGTGACAAAAAGTAAGCTACTGAACTGCAAAATAAAAGTACTTCCATTTTCAGATGAAATACTTAGCATCACCTTAACTCTGGAACTGTTTCTCACCCATGTAATTACAGACTCCTGATCTCATTTTCACTAAATCATGCATTTTAACTTAGAAAACATGGCTAATAGTTATGGTAAGTCAAAAAATGCAAAGAGGAAGCCATGTATGTCAATATTAGAGACCGTATTTGATAATGAAAGTGCTGCTATTTTAAACCTGAGGAGCAACTAGTAAGAATGGATGAATTTGAGAAGCCATGCCATAGTAAAGTAACCTAACTGTGAATTTCAAGAGAAACTAGCTTAAAAATTAAAACCACCAGCTATTTAGTAATTGGTGTTGCTAATATCTTAAGACAAAATATTAGTAGGGCTGCAACTTGGTTATTCCAAAAAATTAAGAACAGAAAAAAAGGCTAAATGCACATAGAACAAAGCAAGTACTTCAGGATACACACAACCGACTTGGTCGATTGTATTAATTTTTCTTCAAGCTCTAACTCATACCATATCCTCAAAGTCACCTTTTTATTTAATCCTGGTCAAATGCACTTTCTTTCCTCACACAGATGACAAATTATTTTCATTACAGTGCTCAAGTGGGGGAGAAGGAGTACTAAAACTTACACCGATACAGTAAAAAAGAATTTGCTATCAAAAAAAAAAAGACTCCAAAACCAAAATTTAAAGAAGAGCTTGGAAAATTAATTCAGATGTCCAAGATAAACAGTAAAACTAACACAGGGAACGTCCAAGAAAAATAAGGAATTAGAGAAATATTACCTTTGGCATACTCTTGATGACAACAAGTTCCATGCAAGCCCTGAGGAATTCTAGCTATTCTGTAATTTCTTTCAAGCCACCTCTTTATATTTAACGTGAACTGTGAATGACAGGCTTCCACTTTCAGAGCTGTAGTGGGCCTGTAAAGGCTGCGTACCCAACCAGGGACATCCAAAATGGTTGCTACTTCCCACAGTTAATCACGACCTCACTACACTGGTATGGAAGTCCTCACACTGGTAGCTCTTGTGGTGTAAAGTCTTTACATAAGTAGCAAAAGATCTGCTGAAAATCTGATGAAAAGAAGAATCTGACCCAGAACAGCTCCAGTCGAACACGAAACACGGTCTCCCTTTACGATAAGGCAAATCCAAAAGTCAGGAGGCAGACAAGGTATGTCAGTAGGCAGGGCGCTGGTACGACCTCCCCGCCAGCAAGGATCCCACAGTGATTAATTGCAGGTTTCTGTGGCAGTACTGCAGGATATTAGCACAGTATGTCTTCAAAAACAGAAAAATGGGGAGAAAAACAAAAAACAAAACAAAAAAAACCCCTTGCAACTCAGTTTTTGGTATCCTCCTAAGATTATAACAGTTCTCAAGTAACTAGCTGAAAAAAATGTAAACCTGAAGCTACGCACCACACCTAGTAACCTCTTCCGTGAAACAGTGCTTAGTTAGGAGGATTTCACGTTCAAGGTGACAGACTGGCAGTAATGAAATGTGAACTCTTCCATTTCTCTTCATAATGGTAAGCAACAACACAGGGAGCTTCTCACATTGTCCAGTTTAATTTCCTTCTCACTTAATTATAGATCAGGAGTAATTCCACTACAATTAATTAAGTTACATCAGAGGCTGACAAGAGAAGCAGCAGTCAGTCTGCAGTCTGTCTACAGCATGACACAGGGGAAAGACGACTATTCTCTCACCATGGCCATTCATTTTTAGCCTCATAGAACATCAACCCATTACATTTGCACTTCTGACCAGCGCCATTCAACCAAAGGGCAATTAAAGTTCTGCAAAATTCAAGTCCTACAGTCCAATCCTACTTTCTAGGAAAGTATCTTAATGAACAAGGTAAAGACAGCCCCTCAGAGAGGGGCTCTCCGGCCTTCCTGTTCAAATTGACACGAGAGCCACAAGCAGAGGAAGGGAGGGGCAGCCCGTGAGGACACTCACCACTGCAAAAGATTCCCCCAGTGTGGTCCTTCTCACCAAGACTCCTGCTTTTGGCATCGCACGTGGCAAATGTCCAATATTTCTTGGACAAAATGAAAACATCCCTCCTCAGTTTTTTTTTTTTTTATTTCATGCCATCATACAATCACAGAATGGTTTGGGTTGGAAGCGACCTTAAAGATCATCTACTTCTAGTCCTCCTGCCATGGGCAGGGACACCTTCCACTACACAAGGTTGCTCAGAGCCCCATTCAACCTGGCCTTGAACACTGCCAGGGAGGGGGCAGCCACAGCTTCTCTGGGCAACCTGTGCTGGTGTTTCACCACCCTTTCTTCCTAATATATAATCTAAATCTACCCTCTTTCAGTTTAAAGCCATCACCCCTTGTCCTATCACTACATGCCCTTGTAAAAAGTCCCTCTCCAGCTTTCCTATGAGCCCCCTTCAGGTATTGGAAGACTGCTAAAAGCTCTCCCCACAGCCTTCTCTTCTCCAGGCTGAACAGCCCCAACTCTCTTAGCCTCATAAAAGAGGTGTTCCAACCCTCTGGTCATTTTTGTGGCCTTCTCTGGACCCACTCCAACAGGTCCGTGTCTTTCCTATGCTGGGGGCTCCAGAGCTGGATGCAGGACTCCAGGTGGGGTCTCACCAGAGCAGAGCAGAGGGGCAGAATCACCTCCCTCGATCTGCTGGCCACGCTGCTTTTGATGCAGCCCAGGATATGGTTGGCCTTGTGGGCTGCCAGCACACACTGCCAGGTCATGCTGAGCTTCTCATCAACCAGCACCCCCAAACCCTTCTGCTCAGGGCTGCTCTCAATCCATTCTCCACCCAGCCTGTATTTGTGCTTGGGATTGCCCCGACCCAGGTGCCGGACCTTGCATTTGGTCTTGTTGAACTTCATGAGGTTCACACAGGCCCACCTCTCAAGCCTGTCCAGATCCTTCTGGATGGCATCCTTTCCCTCCAGCGTGCCTATCACACTACACGGCTTGGTGTTGCTGGCAAACTTGCTGAGGGTGCACTCGATCGCACTGTCCATGTCGCTGACAAAGATGTCAACCAGCACCGGTCCCAATACCAACCCCCGAGGAACACCACTCGTCACTGGTCCCCGTTCAGACACTGAGCCGTTGACTGTGACTCTGAGAACTCTTCCTTGCTGCTTCACAGCCATAGCAGTGACTGCTGTGAATCCCATTTTCATGTTTAATTCTCCCTTTTCACTGCAGACAGAACAAAACGCTCTGGTGAAGCAAGGCAGGTGTACGACACCCACTCCAGAACCAAGCTGCTAAAAGTCCAGAGCACCGTACCTCAATGCATTTGTGAGCCTGCCCCAACGTGTGCAAGACATCAGACGCAAGGTGAGAGTTTTCAGGCCTAGGCTGGATGTAAGTAAACTACAGGTGAAATTCAGCTGTAACCAAGTTTCTCGACTTGGAAAGTGAGAAGAATTAAAAACAACTAAAATGTAACAGAGCTCCTCACCACCATTTCCGGATTTTTTTTTTTTTTAATAGTATCTACACTTTTTTGGTCGTAATTTGCCACTCCTCTGTTCTGTTTATGGTTTATCCATCAGTTTCTCCCACGTCCACCTCAGACCTTCAGCACTATCTTGGTCAATGTCTTCCCTGCTCCATTCTGTTCATTTTCCTTCCACTTACTCTTCTCTATATCTTTACCATACACAGTAGCTCCATGCTCTCTCTCTCCAGATGTCACGACCTCACTTACGTTTCACCAGCAGAATGAACCTGACTAATTCTTACCCAGTCTTCAACAGGTCACTGTGGAATATCTCGGAGACTGATCCCGGTTTCACCGAGTTGCTAGCGCAGACTGCAAACTGGCACTAAGAAGAGAGACCTTAAGCACAGAAAGGGTGAAGAGATGCAAGCTGAGGTAAGCAGGGAGGCAGATGCACCCTGTATTCTTTTGGGGGCTCTGTCTGTACTGCAAAGATGTTGCCTTACACAGGTCACCATAGGAAGCAGCACATGAATACAAATGCTGGTGCTTCGGATACTTTCAGTGAAAAGACTACCCAGCTACTGGAATGCAGCAGAATTAAAAATAGAATGCGCAGGACAAAATTTCTAATGGAAACACAGATTAGATATCGGAGGTCTAAGAAATTACCATAGGCTGCATTACAGCAGACAGTTTTAATACTTAAAAAATAGTGTACTTTATTAGCATTGGGAAAAATAAATTTGAAGCAACCAGCACATGACCAAGTATGATTAAAGACAAAAAGCTGAGGTGCACAACTCTGAAAGAGTCACCTTTACATGGTGGTGGCTGCTGCAAACACAAGCTGCAGGGTGGGTAGGCGCTTTCCAATCCAAGCAAGGCAGTACAACTCCGAGATGCTCAGCTCCTCTCTGCATTGCATCTACATCAAAAAGCCATGGCCTTAAGATGAAACTGTATTTTAAGCCAGTACCCAAAAGGTGTTTTAGAACTTTCTGTTTGTACTTCAGCATTCCTTTTCTCCCTGTTACAATTACAGAAGGTGGAGACATGCCACCGGCGCTGATCCTTCCAAAACCACATGGGTCCTCTATATTCCTAACAACATTTATCGACAGTTTGATGGGACCACCCCTACTAAACATGAGAACAAAGACAAGTTACTTATTAGCCTGTGTGACAGATGGACAGAAGCCTGCTTTAATCAGCCATTCCAGACCCACTTCCACTTTCTATATGACACAGCATATGTTGTTTTTAGTTACTAGGAGTGATCACACAGGTTAGTGGCTAACTTTACAGCAACTGGTTTTTTTTCTTCCTTGGCCTGACTCTCAGACAATGCGGATTTCTATATTTAGCTTGATGGCTTAAAATGAAGTAATTCTACTAGCTGGCCATCTCCTCTGTCAAATGACAGAAATCCAGGGATTTCTGGATTCTGCAGGTCTTCAAGCCCCTCTGGCAATCTACAGTTCCCCTGCGAGAACCTGCAGCATAATGCTGACAAACTGCATAGGAGGAACAGAGTTAGAAGCTACGAATCTTATCAGCTGCAGCCTAAGTACCTACATGGAAGCCTGGCCTCATTGAAGTCAACGACGACCACCATGTAGATCAACTCCAACCAAAGAAGATGTTTTTTCATTTGTTTTAAAGTCAGTTATAAAAAAATGCCATCCATTGCTGTCCTGCAATACAGTAGGGAAAGTTATTCTTCCATAGTTATTCTTCACATCACCCATTCACCCACATCACCCTTCCCTCGACTTGCTCCCAAATCCAGCTACTTACAGTTGCTGACACAATTAAATAATACTGGTCCCATACTGGGTCATTTATAGAGGCTCCTTGTTTCTAAATAGTTTCTTCCTTGTTATTTCTCTTATAAATTCCTCCTGCTACCTCCTGCAGTTTTTTACATGCAGACAGGACTTAGGACCCCTGGAGAGGCATTTTCCCCAAACAAATGAGTGCTCTGTATTCACATACATCTGTGGCAGACCGAGATCACAGAACACATACATCTATGCTCCCAAAGTACTGACGGCGAGATTCAACCTACCAAGAAATCACCACTTAAGCACAGTTTATTCTCTTGAACAAGATGCTTTCGAGTAAAAGACAACAGGGTACCCCTGCTAGATAGAAGACTGGCTTCAGCAGCAGAGCGTGCTTGAGAGATTTCCACCCCAGCTGGCTGCTCCATCCACAGCCCGCAGAGTGCCAACCCTCCCTCGCTCTCCCCCACTCCAGTTGTGCCTTCACAGCCGCTTGCAGGGCTGCAGTCGAACTGGATGGATGAAACAATCCGCACCAACAGGAACTCCCTTCCTATTCCCATCTGGAGGACTAGTCCAAATCCAGACGCTTTCAGCAACCCACACAGTGCCACGAACCGCTGTGCTGACACCGTTCCAGCAACGGCCACCCACCAGCACCCAGGTCTTCCCTCAGGGAGAGCTGTCACGAATGGGTGAGACCTCCCCGCCGAGACAACAGAGACCGTTTCCTTTCCTAAATTCATGTTCAGACATACTTCAATCCATTTGTTGCACCTGAAATGCCTTCCAGTCTGAAGTAATCAGTCCAAAGCAGATAATCAGCAGGGAAAATTTCAGCTCCAACGGCTCACATTTGAGAAAGCTACAAACAACTGAAGTAGTCTTCACCAACTGAAAGTAACAGGCAACCTCAGCTGCAGATGCTCAGTCTATTAGAATCTGAGCATACATTTTTCCCTTTATATTTAATAGTGTTTTATTTTTGCATTTCTTGCTCCTGAAGATCACTAGAAAGTGTTTTGTGCAGGTTATTATTATTGTCACTTTTTATCTGAAAAGCATTCTCTCAGACTGATTAATACCAGTCACAGCAGCATATAAACCAAAGTATTAAGCATAGCCCAGAAGACTTCAGTTCTTTGTCGATACAACCTTGCTATCTGCATTAAGACACTACTAAGGCCTTATGTATCATGATAGTCCAAAAAATCACCTACAAAAACGAAAGATCAAAAGTTCTATTCAAGATAGAGGCAGTTCCTCTAACTTCTGTTGAATGCGTACTTTTACAGCTGTTCAAAGAAAAGGGACAGCAAGTATATAAACCTTCTTTCCTGGTTAAACCGAAACTCGAGACGATTCTCTCCTGTAAGAATTTCTCAAGAGAGATTCTAAGTGAGCAGTCAGTGTTCGAAGCAGGCAGCCAAAGGACAGAGCTCCACCTCCATCTGAGCATTCACAAAAATACCAATGTCCATACTTCAGACAGTAAAAACCAACAGCAACTGATGTAAGTCTAATAGCTCCAGGTGTCAAATGAGACGGGAGGTTTAAGTACATAACATTAAGGTTATCCTTCAGAAATAAAGAATGCAAACTCAAAACCTCCACCTCTTATCGTCAGCTTAGTCTGTCAATAGTCTTGACAGTTAACCTTCTCTTCATAACATCGCCAGGCTTAAGATACACATTTCAAGAAAATACACGGAAAACTCCTACCTTTCTACCATGAATTTAAATAACAGAGGACATCACAGTCTGAGTAGCACATGCCCAAAGCACCTCCCGTCTCTTCAATTTTATGTAAAATAATCTGCAGTGATTATTCATACTGCTATAGATTAGAAAACTGACACCAGTATGCTCTTGGGCTTCTTCTCTGGACAATGGCAGTTTTACAGAAGAGTCTTCCCGTCCACGTTCAGCAGAGCTCACCACAAACATAGGGTTTATCAGATCGCATCCAAGGAATCAACCAGTTACTCAAGATGCCTCCTGCAGAAGGCAACAAAATGAAAAGAGAGATGGACAGCAAGGGGGGGTCTTCTAGTCTGAGGCAAACACAGGTACAGTGTCAGATCACACCCAAATCATCTCCAGTGTTATGTGGTAAACAAATAAGGTATTTCTGAACCAAGGCATTCTGTAACAAAAGGGCGTCTCTCAGAGCTGATCTTTCATAGCTCCAGCAGAGTAGTAACGTTACCAGCATATTTGATTTTAAATACAATATTCGTTCTTTCACAAATAGTTAACAGATCACACTGTTAAAACTCTCTTTTAAAACCGCAGATGGAACCACAACAAGTGATCTTGTCCAAACTCATTTACACTAGCTCCCACTCCAAAACGCACAAAACTCCACAAAGGCCCTCACTACAGAGGATGTCTTCACTATTGTTTAACTGTTCTTTCTCTCCACTCTAGAAACATCCTGGAGGTAACTTCGGCTCTTCCTGGGTTTTTTGTGCCATAACAGAACACAACATTTACATGTGATTTCTGATACAAATTCTTCATGCTACCTCCTCTAAAGCACCCTGTAGCCAGAGTAACAACGCTGAGCCAGAACTCCTCAGAATGAGGATCAGAACTTAAGTTCCATGTTTTGAGGTCTATTCACACCCTGCTCTGGGAAGCAGTATCAGCACAGCACAAATGCTGGGGAGCTACCTGGCTCTTTGGGGGGG
>Ga0065711_1046884_pt1 | contig 12642 bp, 4 predicted proteins | sample Hoacrofraction12_FD_59098 | JGI IMG/M metagenome (GOLD analysis project Ga0065711, IMG submission 59098) | Hoatzin crop microbial communities from Cojedes, Venezuela - Epithelial fraction 12 v2 (version 2) | ecosystem: Host-associated > Birds > Digestive system > Esophagus > Crop | place...
GTGTAACAGTTATATTGTTAGATCACTATGCATGCAGAAATACAAGTTACAGTACTAAAGACTACTAAAAACTAGAAAATATTAAGGCTTTTTATTATAGTTTCACATTTCTTACAATCCCCTCTATCAATATGAAGATGAGCACAGTCCTCTGATGCACCTTAATGTATTTCTTCCAGTTTAAATATCATTGTATTACCAGCACAATGGGTCAAATTTGCCCAAGGGGAGATGATGGTGACAGAGTGGTAGGAGGGATGGGACAGGCTCAGAGCAAGGTAATTACGTTGAACAAACAGGAACTAAGGAAATGGCTTCTCCAGAGGAAGGAGACACATCCAGAACATCCTTCAATGTTTTAATGTTTAATCTGAGTAAGCAAATGGTGAAATCAGCTATGAATTATACGACACACATTTAATGTAAGGACAATAACAGGCAAAGTTGGAATAGTTGGAGCCTTGCAGACTACATAAGCAACTGTCTTTCACATTATCACCCATGCCTGGCAATATAATCTGCTGCATTTCTTTTCCCTTTTTGATTTGTAGCCAGTTCAATCGAGGGCCAGCAAGTGAATGAGAAGCAACCAGAAAAGAGCACAGAGGATATAAAAATACAAAGGAGGAACAAGTATTCTTTTCTTTCTTCCAGAACCAAACTTCAAAAACCCCTGAGTTTTTCTGGAAGTGGGTAGATCTATGTAGATGGTGACAAGGAGTTTCAAGGACAAAGTTCCCACAGAAAAAGGGGGTGAACTCTTGGCTCATTGTGTGCTGAAGGGCTGGTAGAGATGGGAAAGGCTCAGACCAGCCAACTTGGGCCTCCTGGTTTCAACCAGATGATTCTAGACCTATAGACATGAGCAAGAGGCATGAGTGACAAAAGACCTAGGTATAATTCAGACTGGCTGAATCTGGACCTAACTCTTCAGTGTCTAAAACATCATTTTCTTTTGCTGCCAAGAGACTGCTTTTGCCTTTTCTGCTAGTACAGTAAATTGGTCTTCAACCTCGCTCAACAGATCCAGGCATGCACATTTTCCAGGTGAGAAAGGGGTGCAAGAAGTAGTTGCTATTTGCTCGCTTATTAGAAGGTAACACATGTGCTGGGGTGCTGGAGTTTAAACTGCCTTCTGATATGTGTTATCAGTCAGCCAAGGAGAATGCAGAACAAGTATAAAATACCATCTCATTCAGCTGGGAGAGTGTAAACTGTACATTCACACACTTTGCTGAATGTGTATGAATATGCAAGGTGTCAAGCAACAGTAAATTCTTCCTGAAATCTTTAATCTGCACAGATATAGTATTTAGGGTGTATAGAAGGCAAATTAGATCTGGGCAGAGACTGCAATTAGCAGTCTCCTCATATTCTGGTTTCTGTTTCACCAATTCTTTCCAGCCTATCCCCTGTGAGAGTATAGTTCATATTTTGACTTTAAAGGTTGACTTTTTCTGTAGGGATATATGTTTAAATAAAAAATTATTTCATGTCAGGAAATTAAATGATTTGATAGCTATTGCAAAGAAAGTGTAAGAACTGTTTCCAGACTGAAAGGAGATGAATTTAAAGCAATCACTCTCCCTTTTCCTCAGAAAAGTAATTGTATAAATGTGGATTTCTAGAAACGCAGAGCTGAGGAGTGGAGGTAGGAAAGAATATGTTGTTGCCTAAGGGAATAGATGTGGTATAAATATTTTTCCTATGAATACACCTATCCTGTACCACTGTGTCATATTTATCCTTTTAAATGTATGCATTCTTTGGAAACTGAAGCAAAAGGTACCTCTCGATTTCCTGAGGGAATTATTAACTCCTTAGTATTCTATTTGTATTTTGAAGTTTGGAGATAAGAGACTGCTCTCTTAGTACACTGGTGTTTAAAAACATTTTATAACCAGCTCATCATTCAACCTAAGCAATAACAATGATGCACTGCATTAATCTAAATTTTTTTCACAAAAAAGAAGTTGGATTTTTTATTTCAATTTTAGAATCTGTAATCAGCTGGAGATGCAGGGGGAAGAAGAAAAATTTCTGGGCTGGACAGTGACACATCTGACGAGCCCTGGACATTGGTGATCAAGGGCCATTTCTGTGAATTGTTGCAAATGTTGTTGATTTCATGGTCTTGCCCCTATGGCCTTGTGAGTGGTACTGGTCTGGTAGTTATATGGTGGGGGCAAGCATCCAGCCTCTCCCCTGTAAACTTCCCAGATAACAAGGATAAGACATTCTTTACTCTAAATAAGTTCTACCTCTAAGAAAGTGGGAATAAGGCTGCCCAGCCATAGAGGATCTGTGAGGATGGAGGGGTACTTGGAGGACTGTCTATGTACTTAGCTAGATGTATAGTGAGTCAGTAGGACATGGGAAAATGGCTGTCAGATTTATCTTCTGTATGCTAGCAATTGGGAGTCATTACCAGGATCCTAATACACCAAAGGATACTTTCAACAGGGATGATCCTCATTTACTTGTCTATATATACTTAAAGTGTTCGTTTGTGGGGTAAGTTACTGGCACAGAAGGAAGAGTTTGGGCTTAAATTATTTTAGGGATTACTTAAGTGCAAGAGATTAAAGCTGATTTGTTCATTTCCAGTATCCTTTTTCTCACTGTACTATAGGGAACCTGTTTTTGTGAGCCAATCATCATTTTTCTCAAACATAAGGAGAAATTATAAAGGATAATTATATCTCAGGGGCACCTTAATTGTCCCAATTACTTGGCCAGTTTTGACAGTCAGATCTGATGAAGAGAAGGAGGAAGGGAGGTCTGCAGACATAAGACAACATTTCATGTGGTACTTGGACAACATTTATGGTACATCCAGAATAATCAAAATATCTGCTTTCAAAAGCATACTATATGCAATTTAAAACTAGAAGAGAAACAGTGTTTCAATGAATTTTAAGAAATCTTTTACCCAGTCAGCTTTCTGCATGAGATATACAGCATTAGCACTAAATCAATTCTAATTAAGCTGCACGTAACCAAAACTGGCAAATTCAGTTTCCCCCACATTTCATTACAGTTTAGCTGCTATAACGATAGACTGAATTAAGCCACCTTCCACAATATCTTCCAGGTATAGTCATTATGAAATACAAATTTACTTTTCAATTTTTTGCATGAAAATTAAAAAATATATAATTGTCCTAGATCACTGATGAGGTTACTTGTTCTGGTGCAACTGGCAGTATAAAACCCCTGCCATCAAACTAGGATGCACAGATGTTAAAGAGCCATTTCAGGTGTTTTTAGGTATAACAGACATTCTTGAGTGTTAAAAGATGGAAGCCAAATATTTGAACTCAGAGTGCTAATGCTAGCTTCAATAAAAAGGAAAAATATAAAACTGCAGAAACTTCCACGCCCTGCAACTTCTGAAAGTGAAGCAATTAAGCCTCTTTCGTTGGCAGGCTTTGGTGTTAGTGTGATTTCAAGAACATGGTTAATGTTGAGCACGTCCTTAAGGGTTTTCTTGAACTGAGGTCATGGTTAAATGTATTTAATAATAATAAATGGAGGCCTTCCACTTTTCCTGTTTTAAATGCCATTACACCTGTAACAAAGTTTTAACATCTTGCCCAAATCATCAAAATGTTATTCTCATCACTAAACTGGCAGTTGCATGAAAGTAATTGGATCAGATATACAATTCATGCTCTTTCACAGGGTTATACTTTCGGGTAATCAGGGAGGAGACAACGATAAATTAAAGCAAAATTTTAACAAAATTCCTTGGTCCCTAAACCTCCAAATCAGTTGTTTAAATAATTCACCTTTTTGCAAGAAAGTTAGATGAAGAGCTAGTAAAAATATCTATGAGCAAAATATTCTGAATAGCTCTGGAAGATACAAGTATCCAACTTCTTCAACTCAGAGTTCTCAGTAAAAAGTAACCAGAAAAAAAACAGGTTACATCTGATAAACTAAGGACCAGTGTCCTGTGTCTTTGAAATCATCAGGGACGTATCTATGCCTGCATTGAAACACAGCACAGAACACATCTCCGTGATGAACTACTAGTACTAGGCATAATCTGTAGCCCCTGTTCCTCACAAAAATTTATTCATCATGTGAATAAATGTTGTAACATAGTCAAAAGCTTGCTACTGAGCCACTCTTGCCGGTGCATGTATCATCTATCACAGTGAGACCCACTGGCAGACTAGCTCTTCAAGAAAAGATCATCTTTACACAAATTCTTACACTGTTATAAGCCACTCTAGCAAACAGTGGGGTCCCTGTTCAATCCTTTTCTAACAGATTTATTTTACTGGAAAACAAAAGTTATTAAAAGCAAGGAACATAACAATCAGGTTCAAGTCCCAGCTCACATATGTTTTGTGCTCTGATTCCAGAGATAAGCCTCTTTACTTTCTACAGAGAGATTAGCAATCAAAACTAAATTGCATTTTCATTCGATAGATCATTTATAAGTAGTTTAGGTCTTTGGTCTGAAAGCTTCTACATGACTGAACAATACTCTTCTCCCCTTTCAAGGGCATTGAGGTGGAATCTATGTGTAACCTGGTCCTATCATCTTCAAATTTCAGTCCACTGGAAACTATCACAGACAAATGTATAAACTGTTATCAGTCAGAGAATTGTATATTGTATATAATTCTTAGGGAGGATTACAGTTTATTTGGACTCTGGCTACATGGCTACTACATGAGAGACTGAATCACAAAAATTACAGGGCCAAATTAACGCAAAAATGTCCAATAATCTTGATACTGCAGAATGCATGCTTGATATAACTAAAACCCACTGGGTATATATTACATACCTGAAGGATGAATGGACTCCTGGAAAATTCATAGGCAAAGTTTGAGAGCCACATTTCGTCTGTTTGTGAGCCATATGTGCTCCAAGAGCAACTAGTTAGTCATTATTCCGCAAATAAGACAAAATCAGGTTCTCTACCTGGTATTTTCAAGCACCTTTCATAGTTTTTGCTAACGTATCCTTACAATCAAGGCTGCTGTTACTTAGAAGTGCAAACATTGCATTCTGTTCAAAAAAACTTTATAATCACTTAGCAGCATTGATCTTATTTCCTGTGGGTCATTAGGATTCGCATCCATCATACTCTTGGTTGGGGACAATGGATCAAAGGGAGACCATATGTGCTTGTGCCAGGACACAAATCCATCCATTTTTTACAGAAGATTGAAACCTGCACTGTTTAAATCCTGTAGGTGTCAGCCAAGCATAGATCTTCCAGAGGATGAAATAATAGTGCCCAGATACTCATTCTGCTCTCCTAGTAGTTCAGTTTGCTTCCTTCTTGGCATTTTAAAATCTCCAAGTACAACATTTTTCAAGCATAAAAATATCATTCAAACGAATATAAATAACAAGTCCTCATGGACTCCACTGCAACTATGAAAGTAATAGAAAGCATCTAGGCTCCTGCTTCTTCATTCGTGCCCCCTCTCACAAACATTCATGTTCCTAGAGCTCATTCCATCAGAAGTGATTCACAGTACTCTGCAGAGCTCACTCTGGTACCTAACTGGGTAATACAACTGAAAACACACTTGGATGATATTGATATTCACAGCCATGGATGCTTGCTGCAGAAATCCTATTGGAAATGGGCAGTTCATGCTAATGATCTCTCCTCTCCTATCCCCAGGGAACTTTAAGTCTGATTTAAGTGTGCTGCTCATTTCAGAGATAGAACGGATAGCACATGTCCTAACCTCAAGTGCTCAGCTACCTTTGGCTATCATTTTTCTAATTCACATTAGTTAGCACTTAATGCCAATAAAAGTGATGTTTTAAGTACTGATTCCCATACAAATACAGTATTTAATTTTCTGTGGTATCCAGGACATCTCAGATAGTAGGTGGTATAAATTAGCACCCTATCAACTTGACGAGAATGTTGCTGCTTTCACAGATAAATAGTAGAGTACAATTGATCAGGTATCCTTATTACATTCTCCTAACAGGACTGAAAATCCCAGAGATAGTTTCACTGTAATGCTTGCCTTGCATTGGCAAAGTATACAGAGAATTTCCATAGCCTTGCTGATTTTTAATCACTATGAGCAGAATTCATCCATCTTCAGGGAACCTAACAAAAATTTATTGGCCAGTCAAGTTAAAAAAGGACTTAAAGAAGGCTGATCAATAAGGTTGAATTTCACCCCAGGTTGCTGTGATTTCATGGACATCTGTAGAAGTCAAATAAACCATCTAAATGTCAAGTTGTTAGGTTTTAGTATATATTTTAGTCTGTGCTATGGATGTTTCTGAATAGATTATCGCAGATCCCTGGAAGCAAAGGTAGACTGCTGAATTCAACAAAAAAGTACTTTTAAAATCAGGCCAGTTTATTAAGCAAAAATTAAGTACTGTGATTATTAAATATGTTTTTTTTATGTCTCCATTCTGTTTATATAATCCACTTCATGTATTAACTATATTTTAACTGTGTTTTTCTTACTCCTTCCTGTTACCTCTTTCCTATCCACCCATCCCCTCAGATAGCAATAAAGATAACCTATAATTTTTATTCAGGATCACATGTGGAAGTACTGCACATGTACTGATCATACTGTAATACAGTAAGTAGTAATACAGTAATACAGTATGATGACATTGCAGTAATCCAGGCTCACAGTCTTTGCTTCACAATCTCCCACTTTCCTGTTGTGTCTGTATGTCTGTGAACAGCTAATGACACACACTTGCAACAACTATGATGAGAAGTGTCTGGCTCCATCACGTTTTTGTCTTCAGTCAGTTCATATGCATTTTTCTAAGAGAGTAGTGTTAAGGTGACCTCCTATTGCCCTGGTGGCAGCTTATATTCACATAATGCACAAGGAGAAGGAGAAAAGTTACAGGCAAACCAGGGAAGTACAATGAAGGCAGGCTAGCAAAGAAAATAGTAAAGGAACGCTTCTGAAAAGGACCAGTACCTCCTCTCAGACTGGGAACTGTAGGAACAATAGGAGCTGTTTTCTCTCTCCCATGAGTTAGAAGAAAGAAGACTTGCTCCTATTTCTAAGGTTCTCCACAAATAAAATGTTATAACTTGTCTTAATAGACTTTAGAAATAATTACTCAGGTTTTTGCTCAGTAGAACCTCCATTAAACACAAAAGAATATACAAGACTGCAGATAGGGCAAGTAAAATAACTTATTTGCAAAAACTCTGGCAAATAAATGTGGGGTTTTTTTGGCAATTTACCTTTTAAACATCAGCTTTGTCACTGCTACCACTGTTAGTTTGCTGTCTGAAAGCAGATAGGGGTACTGAGCACTTTATGCTAGATGCTGGATGAATATATACTGAAGAAAGTGTCAGGCTTTATCCCCTAAGATGAGAAAAAATAGATAAATACAGTGCAGAAAGAAGAAAAACATAATAACGGCAGGCTAAAAATGATCTGCCAGAAATGTTCTCAAAGGAAAATTATGTTTTCTAACCCCTATTTTTTAAAAATTAAAAATACATTTTTATTAGAAAACAATTCAATTTGAAATTGGCCTAAAATAAAAATGGGTCAGAAACAGGCTTAGCTACAGCTTCCAGGAAGCATCATCTGAGAGTAAACAAAATCTACCTTACTTTTGTCAATCTCTTGATAGCTTTGCCACAGTGATGTTCCTAAAGAATGAATCAGAAAAAACTTGTGTGGTAGCTATAAGGTTTTATGAGTTGTTTCCCTGCTTAAGAGGCAACTCATGAAAATATAGCTGTACAAAAATTGACCAGCTTGCATCATTGACTAAACAATGCTGCAAAATTAACTGATTTTAAGCAAATGAGTCAGCTCAGAGAATTCCAGTATGTCCTGATGTAAGCAGGCGGTTCTGGAGATGACCCAGTCCAAGTCCTGCTCAGAGCAGGAGCAGCTGGAACAGTCTGCCCAGTGACGTGCCCAGTTGGATTTTGAATATCTCTGAGAATGGAGGCTCCACAGCCACTTTGGGCATCCTGTTCCAGTTTGTGAGTATCATCACAGTGAGTGTGTTTTCCTATGTTTAAATGGAATTTCCTACATTTCAGTTTGTGCCCATTGCCTCTTGTCCTCTCACTGGGCAACACTGAAAAGATGCTCACTCCATCTTCGTTTTTTCCTCCTTCAGATATTGATCACACGAAGAAGATTCCCATGAGTCTTTCTTCTCCAGGCTGAACAGTCCCACCTTTTTCAGCCTCTCCTTCTATGACAGATACTCCAGTTCCTTAATCATCTTAATGGCTCTTTGCTACTCTGTGGCATCCACAGTTAAATGCAAAATCAATCCTTTTCTCTATCATCTTTATCATGTTTTTATTGTTCAGTTATTCCCATGGCTGAACTAAGGCTGTCCCTACCAGCACTTTCTGTCCTCATTGCCATCATCTAGTGTTTTGCCTCTTTTTAATCACGCATTCCCAATTGCATAGTGTTGATCCCATCAGGCTCCCTGGTTTCAGGGTCACTGATGAACAAGGCTAAAAACTGTTTCAGCTGCCTAAAAAAATAGTGGAGGAAGGATATTTCCCTCCCTTTATTTTAACAGCAGTCAAACTTAGACTGCACCTTTGTAATATTTTGGGGAGATTAAATGTAACTGAGCTGGTATCTTAGAGTGATTGCTCATGGTGTGTTTGATCACATGAAGATATTGTCTTTTACTTCTTCTAAGCAGACAATCTCAGAACATGAATCCCGTGGAGCATAATGGTGAACTGTGCAGACTGAAAAATATGCAACCAATTAGGCTAAAGTATCAAAAGAAAATAATTCACTAAAAATTCTCTTGAGATTTAATGCCCGTATGGGCCTGTAGACTTCTTTCAGAATAAATACTTTGATGACCTGGTCATGTCTGTTCTTTATTTTAATATACTTGTATTTAATCTTATTATTGAAATTCTGTTGCTTTCTCCTTGATTAGGAGCAGTTCAGACACCCTGTGAATTATGCAACCCACTGGCAACTTCCTTCACTTACACTTTTCCATATGGGTAGCTTGAGGAAGGATGTCTTGCCTGTCATTACCTAAACTTTTGAAATCTAGTCATTCAGCTGGGTGTACCTTTTGGTCTCTCCCTCAGGAGTGTTACTACTGTCTATCTGTCTTTATCTGTCTTCTGATCTTCACGTGAGCAGGGAAGACTACTCCAGACATGTCTTTGCTTCTATAGATTTGGGGAGCCACCATCTACTGATGACTGGGTAGTGTTGGGTAAATGAGGAAAAGTGTGTCTTTGCCCTGTATCACAGCAAAATATTTCACTGTGTGCAGTGTGATATCACAACAGTTCTAGTCACAAATTAGAAATCCACTGTGGGGAATATACTTCAGCCAGAGCACAAAGCCTGCTTCAAGACCCAGTAAAACTAGATGCCTGTATAAGGAAAGAAACTACAGATGGATACAGGTTGAAGGGAGCACCGCAGTTATCTGTGACTTTTGCTGAATTGCAGGTCTTACCTCAAAGACACTGTTGGAGCAATTTGTCCAGCTCTACATCTTTCAGAAATAAACTGGACAAAGTTCTGAGACACAGAGTTGAAAGATTTGGATGTTTGATTTTTTTTCAGTAAAAGAAATCTTCTTTCGGTTTCTGATTTCCGTTTCCCCAGGGAAGCCCTTATGGTTCAGGTTGCTTTAACTTGCTTGATAAAAGAGCATACATTTACACTCCTTTGTACATAGATGCATGTACCCACACAAAATGGGCATATACATACATTAGAATGTGTACTTTGGCATATTAATTTTAATTCTTAATAACACTTATTTAATCTTGCAGGAAATGAATACACACAGTTTAATGTGAAACAATCCACTTTGCTTCAAGTAATAGGGGTAAACCACTGAAGAAATAAGAACTATATCTTGTGTTTTCCGGTATTTCCCCAAACCATTTGCAATTGTTTTACATCTTACTGTATTGAAGTTTCTTATATGAAATATCTCTGATGTTCTGAAGGAGTAGATTACCTGAAAATGACTCAGTATCTCAAATTCTGTCTCAGAATATAGAAAGATGAAATGAAATGAACTGCAGGTTGCAAAAGAGAAGCAAGAAAAATAAAAAATAAATAATGAATAATGAATAATATGCAAATTAGATGTAAATTCTCTGACACAATAGATTTTCTTTCTATCTCCAGTTACTGTTCTGCTTTCTCACAGATTAGGAAAGATATATGCCCATACAATAAAGGTCAGCCTTTTCTAATCAAATGTAAACATTCATTCTATAAGTGTGCATTTTCTGGTTACTTCTTTACCCTGTTCTATGCAGGGAATATGCTTTTGTCTGTCTTGCTTCTATCTCTTTCTTCTCTTGCCTTGGAGACAAATGAGAACGGCATCTGTGTTGTTGCTGAGATATGAAAGTCAGCACAACCTGATACAAAATGGTGATGGTACTGAAAGAACAGGTGACATTTCAGTCTAACATTTTAGTGACATTTACTAGCATTTTGTCTTCAAAATGTGTTGAATAAAGATTTTTCAGATTTGGGCCCAAGTCTGAGCTGATTTGTACTGGTTTTAACCAAATATAACTTACCTTAGTTTCTGGAGTAAATGACCAGAGCCAAATTCCTAGACAATGTTTCTCAAACTGTGGCTTAAAGCCCTTTAGTGTTCATTAATGAGTCACAAAAATCACACTAGCTTAGACTTGCTGGGCACAGCTCTGTCCTCCTACAACTGGCCTCTGTAATTTTAGCTAGTTCTCATCCGTCTGCCTTAGATAAGCAGAGTTGCTGCCATGAATAAAAGGTGCAGGTGCTGCAGGACTTTTCAAAGCAGGAAAAATGGAGAAGAAAGGAGAGTTATGAGAAGAGACTGGAGCCCGTAAATCGGTCATGCTCACAGAAGCTCAAGAAATACTGTTGCAAAAAGAAAAGAAAATTCTTTATTTTCTGCTGTAATAGTGTAAACTTTAATGGAAATGCTTGCAGTTACAACACCTGTACGGCGAGAAAGCAGGATAATACTAGGACCTGAGACCAGAAATGACACAGAATAAGATCTTGCATCTCCATTCATGCAGCCATTGCAATGTGCTGTCATGGAACAAACCTGGCCAACCTACTTTAGCTCTAGAGAAAAACTGCCCAATGTTTTACTATGTAAGTAGGTGAGGAAGCTAAATTTTCATACAAGAATAGAATCTGTGTGTGACTGCATGCAGACAAAGGCTAGATCCTGCAACTGAAACAAATCCTCAGGCACTGAAGAATGACACTCTCATCTTGAAAGTATAGAAGGCAGAAAGTGAATATTAATGCTTGCTTCCCACAGATCCTCAGCTGAGTTCAAGGTCTTGGTCCTAATCTTTGTGGGCTCCATCGCCTTCCCAGATCCTGGACTCTTCTCAGTCCCTTTGCAGAATGATATGGCATTACAGCAAGGAATGTACAGCCACACCAAAATAAGTCATATGGGAGCAGAAGTAAATCTGCAATGTGAAATTCTTCCTGGAACTCAGCCCCTCACAAATCTTCCTGTCTTTTTCTTGAACTATGACATGCATTTTATTTATGTGGCCTTCTCTAAAATAAAAGCATTATAGTAGATAAATTAATAGCTGCTCAACCGCTTCTACCCCTCCACAAAATTACAAGGAGAGTGAGTAAACAAGGTATGATAGATTTCATTGATGACAAGTATTTCAAGATGGAACTCCAATATTATTGTAATGACTGGGACATAACAATTCACGTAGAACAGAAACTATGTTTTCCAGTTGTCTCTAGAATATAACTTGTCCTGCCTGAGAACACAATGTTTACCTATCTAGGTCTTCATCGCTTGTCTAAGAGACATAAAATTACCTCTGCCTGCAGCCACTAGCACATCTAATATCAACCCTAGAAAATTAAATTTCATATGCAATATAAGTGAGGTATGAATGTTCTGCATAGCTTGTTACACTACCCAAGCTATTCTATGCTGTCATCCAAAGCCTTTGGAGAAAAAGATCCAGCCAGACAAACACAGCTTCCATCCCAGAAAGACATATACCTGGGGTTATCTACATGTATACAAACCACTGAAATCAGGACAGCAACTTGGGGCAACAAAGCTCAGTATAAATCTAAATACAAACAAAAATAATTTCAGAATCAGAGCTCAGGAAAATGCTGATGATAAATATAAAGAGAATACATGAAAAGTCTTTTCTAGTTAGCTGTATTTTTCTTTTCCTTCCCACTCTATCTCAAAACTGACGCTCTGTAGGCTCCAGATAGCAGAAGCCTGCAGAGAAGGCAAAGTCAATTCCACCCCCACCCTCTCTAATGTACTTCTATTATACTTATAGTATAAATCATACAAATTAAATTTTCATGAAAGCCTCTATTGTTTTACATTTACTTCCATTTTTATTCTGACAATGCAGGTATGTTGTTTCCTTATTCATTATCAGAGATGTTGTTAAAATGTAGGAGGTGACATGATGGGGTAAATATACGAAGGAACAAAAGACAGAATCACAGAATCACAGAATAGTAGGGGTTGGAAGGGACCTCTGTGGGTCATCTAGTCCAACCCTCCTGCTGGAGCAGGGTCACCTACAGCAGGCTGCACAGGACCGCGTCCAGGCGGGTCTTGAATATCTCCAGAGAAGGAGACTCCACAACCTCCCTGGGC
>Ga0065711_1046885_pt1 | contig 12642 bp, 8 predicted proteins | sample Hoacrofraction12_FD_59098 | JGI IMG/M metagenome (GOLD analysis project Ga0065711, IMG submission 59098) | Hoatzin crop microbial communities from Cojedes, Venezuela - Epithelial fraction 12 v2 (version 2) | ecosystem: Host-associated > Birds > Digestive system > Esophagus > Crop | place...
TTTTTTTTTTTTTTTTTTTCTACAAGACAAAAAGGAGCAACAGCTCTTAACCTATCTGAACTGGGACATGAGCCTTTCAATCTGGGATCAATACATAAGAACATTCAGGACCTACTCAAAGGAAGTCGGTTTTCTGGAAAGAGTAGACACAATCCTCATTCTTTTAACCCAAAACAAATGCAGCTGAGAATCAGCAGAATCATTTAAAATCAAATAAGATGTCTCTAAAAAGAGACTACTCAGCCTCCTTATCAGTGGCTGTGATTCTGTATTTAAATTAAAAATTGTAGCTGAAGTCATGCAACCAGAATTCCCATTCACTTCTAAAATAACTTTCAGGATTTTCATGAGTTGCAAATGCAGGATCTGGGTTCAAATTTGGATTGCAGTCACTACCTATAGTTGGGGGAATGTTAATCTAGCCCTGGTTTAGCTCGATTAGCCCATTAAATGCTATTTAAAACATTGGGATCCACTTCTGAGCATCTATTCTATTCAAAGTTTAGCAAGTCGGAGAATTAGAGTAACCTTAAACGTTAAGCAGCCTGTAGCTGCTAGATCATGAGTTCAAGCCTTTATGTGAAAGTCCAGTTACACCTGAAGCACATCTCTGAATGCTTATTTTGTTTTGACTTTAGTTCAAGTTGAGCACCATCAGTGCCTGCAAATCCTTAGCCAAGCGTGACACCTATTTAACTTTCCTGATGGACTCAGTAACTCTCTGCAGCGTGCATGTCACTGGGCCGCATGTCTTTCTCATTGAAACTAGGCTAACTGGAAGATCCTGCCGCAAACTGCTCAGGTTATCATGTTGACTAAGAAATCCTGAAAAGCAAAGAACTGGTACAGGAAGTTTCCCTAGATTTTTTGATACCCCTGTAACAGTCTCAGAGTTCATTTATCTAGTTGTTTAAAGGGCTGGCACTCTATGTTTGGTCGCCCATGCTGTTTTGGGAAATGTTCTGAATGCTTTTATTTGATACAAAGATTAAAGAATGAAGTAAGAAATGAACATCAAGACATTTTATGAAAGGACCTAATGTTTATCAGATGCTCAAAAATAGTGACATTAACAAGAAAGAGAGAATACCTATTACTCATTGTATGCATCTAAGGTCAAACTTCAAATGCTTGGGCACTTTGCTTTTAAGAGGTCAACATAGCAATCAGGGAAGGGGATTCTGGACTGTGGTATACTTCAAAAAAGTAGAAAAAGAATACTATCATTTCACTAGCCCACAACTTGAATTACTGCTTACGAAGTTTCTTCTACACTAATAAGAACGGTGATATTTCGGCATTGATCTCAAGCAAACCAGACATCCTGCTGCTTCATTTTCATTAACAGTTCCCCATTAATTGTGCTATTTTCAAAAAGAACCCATCCTGTTTCTGCCTAAAGTTTGTATGCTGAAACTATACCCATAACCTTTAAACAAAGTCCTGTCTTGAGACATCAAGATCTTTTTGCAAGGATGAAGGTAACAGCCAATAAATGGACACTACAAGTGCTCTTTCTATCTTTAATTCAGGCACAAATACAGATCAGACACATTCAGTTGATATTTCAAGCACAAGGCAATGGAGATGTCTAGACTACTCAATTCCACTCTAAATGGATTTCTTTTTTCCCCCTCTTATTTTACATTGAGGCACGCAAGTGTATATTTCACTATTTATCTTCATACTGTAAAAATCTGTATTTTACCATATCATTTTTCTTAAATGCATGTTATTATCTTGGTGTACACCTGAATGGTGATCTGACAGCCTATCATTTTCACATGTTGGAACACATTTTAAAGTGTCTATTAAAGGAGCTGCTCTTAACACCAGCTACATCAGCCTTCAACAGGGCTGCTTATTAATCATCATTCACATAAAAAGCTGTGTCCTTTGACTGTACAACAAACAAGAAAAACGAAAAGGGCAAAAAGGTAAAGATGCATGGATTCTTTGAGATTTAGTTAAGTGCAGTTTTAGTTTGCATGCCATCAAGATGTGATCTTGTCAAATTCCATACCTTTTCAACAGAATTACAGAGCAATCAATGGTAAGAGCTCCTGAGTAAATGCAGCATTGCAGTTAGTGACGCAGATCATGTAATTCATTGGGTGGCATGGTTACTAAACATCCTGCAGCACTCTGCAAGTACAGAGGTGCTAATACTGACATCCTGTCCAAATTCCATTGGTAATTATATTCTCTCTGTTAATGTCTGGTTGAACTTTCAGGAGATACATGATTCTTTGCGTTCTGTCCTGAACTATTGTGTAACATTACTCCATCATGTTAATGGCTGCAATTAAGGGATGGATTAATGCTACTCCTTGTTTGACCAAAAACAAGCTTGGGTCCCTGTTGAAGCAGAAATCTGCTCCAATTGTTCTATTGCATTGCTTGGCTCTTGCAAGGAAAAACAAACATGGACTTCAACTGGCTACAGGGTGTGCTGGCACCAAGTCAGTCAAGAGTACCTGTGTGTTGCATTTGCTGTTTGGCTGAAGGTCCAGAGACTTCATGTAATCTGAAGTGGGCAGATATGTAACAAAACCAATCAGATCAATAGCTCTCCATTTTTCTTTCTGAAGACAGGAAACCTGATCCTGAAGTAATGGTAATAATAATAAAATCCATTATACTGAAAATTCTTTTGAAGTAATTGTGAAGCCTGTAAGATGCTTTCTAGTCGACTTCAGTGAACTTTGGCTTGTGCCACTTAGCATCCAGCACAAATCTGGTTTTTTCTCATTTAGTTGTTACCTCTTCAAGCTTTAGGATTAGTATATGGCTGAAGTAGGAATGAGCTTGATAAGCATACTATTGCTGTGTATAAGCAGAACAGCTGGATGCCTACCAGTATGTAGGAATAAAATGCTACCTAAAATGCTATCAGCTATGATGTGGATGAGTGACTGTTTCCTGAGATTGGAGGGCAGGAATGAAGACACTCTTTGTGAAGCACCTTGAAATGTGCAGGTGAACAATGTTAGATAAATGTTACTACCAGCCCAGCACAGGGAGGCCAGTGTCATAAAATCACAAACTGAAGATTTTAACTTTTAAGAGCTAGTGATATTCAAAAGACTGAAAGACAAGACTAACAGGGATTTTTCTGTATGACATTTGAGTAAGGTGCCTACGCTCATTATAAAGAGTTTAATGTATGCTAGAAGTCACTCAAATACAGTTCTTGATTTGGTGTATGCAGCAAGGGAAATCTGACAAATCCTGAAATACCACGAAGCAGGATTAACCTGGCCTGATGTAGCTACAGTGGCACTGAATGGTAGGTTTGGAGGACTACGAACAGCACAACTCTGTGACCCTAAAGAACAGTGGTCTTGCATTCATCATACTGATTGACTCCTCCAGACAGCAGTTTCCGTCTTTTAAGGAAATGAACACTGGAAAAGAGATGACTAGTCTAGAAATAAAGAAGTGTGTAATAGTTAAGGAAACTGCATTGGGCAAGTCTGAGCAGGAATGGTCTGTCCTATGTCTAGCAACCTGACTACGCTCTACACATGCTTATTACATAAAATTTTTCAAAGTAGACTTGAAAGCAAGTTACTTTGACTTCTTGATTTGTGATTAATTCCAGCACAGAACTGCTCAGAACAACAGAAGCAGGACATTTTTTTGGATTACATTTTCCCATTGGAGTTTCATGTTATAACGAACCCCACCAGTAATGCAAAGACAAATATTAAAAAGCCAAACAAGAATTGGACTTTGTGTTCAGCCAGCTGCCTCAGCCATATGAGAAACAAGCAAATATATTGCCATGTAGTTAATGAATATTCCAGAGGAATAAAACACAGCCCTGAAAAGATACAGGAGAGCAACAGTTAGTCAAGTACTCAACTCCAAATGCTAATGTAGAGTCAGTGACAAGTAGGTATCTGGGTTGTCATGGCAGGATGAGATTCAGCTTCTGAAGTTGTCCCTCTGTACTGAAAACTGTATCGGGAGATAGAGGCAGCACAGTTTTCTTGATAAAGAGAAGACAGATGAATAAGGAAAACTACTTCACTGTAGAAATTGCTGCCTTTTAATTGGTAACAACTGTTATTGCCAAGTCCTACTTTTGAAGGTTTTTGTTTTGTTTCTTAAACATCAACTAGCGAAGCCTTAGAGAGGCCATGTGCGTCTGCTGAAACAAACACTGCAAAGGGCTTCTCCAGTACAGCATTTCAGGATTGGGTTGAACATTGCACTGAGAAAAAGCTCTCGTGTTGAATACCACACTGAAGGCTTGCAGTTCCTTTCCCCCTCTGACACAAAGTCACTTTGCTACACTGTCTTGGAAAGAGATGGCTCTGATGTACAGAAGTCTTGTCAACCTTGATTCACTAGATATATCTACACCCACGTGAAGGGTGACCATTTCAAAAGCTTACGCTGGCAGACACTCTCAGGCATCTGGATTATCAGTGAGAAGGCAACACTTGTGATTTCTCTCAAACTTTTTTTGAGAAGGAATCAGTGTATTTTAGTTCTGTAGGAACAGACTGCCACTTTCCTTCTCCAACGCTGCACACCCTTTTGAGAGCAGGGACCCTTCAAAAGGGCACTGAGAGCATTTAGTATGCAAAGAGCTGGTTCTTATGTTCCTCATGTAGCTTCTCAATTGAAGCAAGAACTTTTATTGTCAATGGAGGTTTGTTCCTTCAGGTTGGATTTGAATTTGTTTTGTGTATGCCAAGTAAGTGTTATCTGCCTGGAAGTGCTCAGCAGTAGTGATTTTCGTTGTGAGATAGTACTGTTTTCATGGCCCTCATATGTGGCATTTCTCACCCTTTGCTGAGTCTGAGCAGCATTTGAGAATGAAGACACTAATTAGTAATGGCATCTCAGCCAGCTGCTGGTGGCTGCCATCTTGCTTCAAAGCAACATCTCTGGTCACAATTGACAGCAGAGGGGAAAGAGAAAAAGAGAAAGAGAAGACGACTCACATGTACAAAATTGCAAACCTATGTTTGTTTTTTAAAAATGCATTTTAGCAGTTATAACTGAACTGTTTAGGCTTTAGGACTGCTTAATGTTTTTTAGGCTCTTAATTGTTGAACCAGCAGTTCAGCATTTTAGTCTCCTCTGCATTTTCACGTTGCTCGTGTCAGAAAGGATGTCACTCATCAGCCACGTGCCCGCTGGCACAGGCACTGAAAGTGTCCAAAATGCCAGCTGCAATTAGGCATTTGTTATTAAGTCCCACAGTTTGTGCATGGCAAGAACAACATCCCTCAGTGTGCGAGCCTACCCGACTCAGCAATAAAAAATACAGGTGTCTTTCCCTCCCTTTGCAAGGGGGGTTTTGCTTTCAGGTACTCACACTATCTACAAATGGAGGCACACAATATGGAGCTTCAGAATGTAGATTTAAACAATATATGATCCTTTTGTGCATCCATCCACTGCTTACAGAGAGCAGAGCTAGAACTAACTTCATTTCTGTCCTCAGATTGCTCTCTAAAATAAATAATCTACTATGTGAGAGAAGTTTGACAGCTTTGCTCCCCTCTGTTACCAGTCACATTCAACTTCAGGGGCAGAATTTTAAACTTTAAAGAAACTTAATCACCCAGCAGAGCAAGTACAGTCAAGAAAAATAGTGCATGAAAACTTAGTGTCTCTTGCCAGTGTCACAGGGCTGACATAGGTCTTGCTTGTGTGTCATGATTGTACACAAGTAATGTGCAACTAGTGTAGTTTAGCACAAGGTTTGGCCTAGAAACTCTAAACTGATGAGGGGCTGAGGCAACTGGCCCTCCCATTTCAGTGTAAGCTACTGCTCATGTGCGTTTATCTGGAGTTTGCAGAGCCAGCAGTTAAAATTGTGATAATTTTATGTGCAAAGTAAGCACATTTGATCTGAAGTCTTTATACTGCAGTACAAAACAATGCTTCCTTCACAGTTGCTTTTGCTGTACAGTGGCCCTAGAGGCCCTTGCACTAGTCCTCGGGGTTTATATGGGACTCAGTTACCACCTCAGGTGGCTTAGCTGAATGTCACAAGCAGGTAAGTTAACACAGTACTTCATCCTACACAAACAGAAGGTTTTTCTCCTTACTGCAGAGCAAACAGGTCTAGATAGTGCAGATTTGCGTTCTTCAGGGATGAAGAGACAGAAGGCTGGAGCAATAAAATCCTATATATATATGTCTTTTTGTACCTGCTTTTCATGAACTTCTAAGAAAAGGAACTAAGAGGATCACTACTGAGAAGAGCACTATAATTGTAGCTCCTGAGCACTGCATGTAGAAGATTGCCAAGGCAACCAATCATTCCACAGCAAGAGCAGAGGTAGTTGAGTTAAGATGAGGTTGTTACAAACTCCTGCTGTGCATAATCATATAGTAAGGAACATTTTTAAAAGGCTCTTGTAAAAAATAGGACAGAGGGAAAAGGAACAAGAAAAATTAATTTCCTCTATTTTTCTGCTTGCTCATTGAGGTACAAGAGCAAATTATATGCATGTCCTGCACCTGAGGACATTAGGGGCTGGCAGGGAAAAGCTAGCTGCTTTCTTCACAAATATAATGCAGATCCTATGACAGGTAGGGGCAATGGGCTAGTTTTATCTGGAAAAAATATAGTTTAGTTTGTAATGTGTTTTTAAATACTAAGTCTGTGGGCAAAAGTGCTCTTCTAATGCTGAAGCTTAAGTCTTTGCTGTTTTTGTTGCAAATTGCATTCTTGGGGGATTGTTTGAAGTCAACACAATCTTTTTGTGAGCAGGATTTACTCATGAATTATGAGATTTGCAGATCAAATTCCTAAAAATAAGGGTATGTCCACAATATGCTTCCATCAGCAGGAAACTCCTGAGGTAGTTCTCCCTAGCTTCCCCCATCCCATTACTCCTAGCTACTTATCTGAACTGCTGGAAGTTGGCTGTTACAGCAGTACAGGGCTGGATGGTCAGCTGAAGCAGATTAATTTAGCTGACTGTAAGGGTTACTTTGAACCAGAAATTTCAGTGATGCAGTCAATACAGCTGCCCCACAGACAGTTAACCAGCATAACTGGAAGCAGGCCATGACTAGGGACCCCTAACTCGGATTCATCGCCAAAAAAGTCTGCCATAGTACTTCACTGAACAGAACTTTCCACTTTTCAAGTTTTAGATGCTGCTTTCCTCCCACGACCTTCCACTTCAACAAGGAATAATTACTGTTTCACAAATGGCTGTTTCCACTAGGTTTGCTTCATTCCTTTTTTGACTCATGTTCAGTTGCTGGCTCCCTTGCTAAATTACTTGCAAACCAGACTGGTAGCATTCTGGACCCACTTGTGCAGATTCCTATTTCTACAAGTGTAAATGACCCCTATCGTCTGTAGCTAGATCTGCAGCCATCAGACTTTCCACTCACAGCAAGAAAGAAAACACCACCCAAACATATCAGCTGCTCCTGATGCAACACACAAGTTATTCAGTGGTACTTATTGCTTGTTTCTCTACGTAGGACATAGAGCATCATCCCCACAGACTAAGATAAAAGACACTGCACTCAGCAGCACGAAAAGGAGGAAGGTCAGAGTGGAATTGTATTTCTCATCCTGGAAATGATGTTGTATACTGGACAAATCAATTCACTATCCATTTCTTTGCCCATCTCTTGCTTACTCACGGGTGGTGTTGTCCAAACAGTGACTTTGAGGGAGAAGTCGCATGCACAGATAACCTCCCACCACTATGCTCCCATATTTAGGGGTTTGGCATACAGAAAGTCCTTTACGTTTCCAGAAAGTGGAATTGCCATGTGCGTTCCCTTATCACTAGCCAACTGTACTTTGCACACAAGTCCTTCTCACACAAACCTTTTCTTGGTATGCAGCTCCTGCGTGTTAAAGCCAAGACAAAATTATCCCATGAAACCAAACACATGTGAGCATTGCAGGCATCTGAAGTGAGACTGACTTGTGATTGTCCCACAGTGATGTTGTTCGTGTTGCATAATTCAGCAGCAGCCATAGCAGGGATTGATTTAAATAAAAACCTAAACATTCTCCAGGGATGGCATTTTCAGACCAATACATCTTGCCATCATATATGACCAGGAAGTTTGCTCATGGCATCCCATCAAGTGTTCTTGCCCATCACCTGAAGCAGGTATGTTAGTATTTGAACTTAAGAATGTACTAGAATCTTCAAGGACCTTGAGAGTTTGATATGCACTGAAGATCCTGAAAGTTGCATTTCCCTGTTTCATTAGATAGCATCAATCTCTGCCACAACACGAAGTTTTCCTGATGGCTTTTCAGTCCACCAAGTTACAGCAAGGAGGAAAAACACAATTATGATACAGCGTGCAAAACTGCATTAAGCACATTTATTTCAGGAATTTCTCCCCTGTGCCTCTGCTAACATCTATAGCATGGTATTTGACAAATACTTAAACAGACAAAAATAACAGTTTTGTTATCTGCAGCTTTTATCCCACTGAGATGTAACAGACAGGTTTGGTATTTCCTCCAAAAAAGATCAACAAGCTTGATTTTTAAAAAGTCCTCAGGAAACCTCAGTTTATAGAGGATAGTTAGCCACTCTCTCAGGGCCTTTGGTGTTGTCCTTCTCTGTGGACTTAAATCTCTTTGCAGAGAAACAGGGGACTTTCTACTGTTTCTAAAAGGTCTTCCCTATGGTGTTAAGATTATTGTGCTTTCTTCGACATAGAGGTTCCTTCTTGATGCTGTAGTAAAGCTAGGGCAGGGTACGGGACATTAGCTTACTTTGTTGGAACACCAGTCAAGTTTTCTTCTGGACAAAGTGTGTAACACAAGGAAAATCTCACTTGACACTACTGAGTGTTGAAAGGGACAAGAGGCAGTGAAACAGATCACGATGTGGCTCATTTAAGCAGATGCACAGACTAGTACAAAGCACAGAGAGGTGTAGCTATTTTTTGAACTCATTATCGCACTGTCTGTATTTGTATAACCTGAAACCGAACAACTGCAGTTGGTGTGCTCTGGTGGAGGAGCAGGTGCCAGCTGAAAAACCATAGTTGGTAGAAAAACTGAAGTAGCAGCAGCCTATGACTGTTGTCTGAAATTTTGCCTTAGAATAGTCTTGAAGTGTCACGTGTAATAAATATGATACAAATCTTTGCTTTATTGACAATTAGTAGAGCTGGTTAGTATTCATAAAGGTATCTAGTGTCAAGCTAACTGCAGAACTTTCCTCCATTGTCTCATTTAGTAAAGTTCCAGCCAAACACTGTACATGGCTGGACATTTTTTACTAAAATTAGACTTCAGCTCATTCTTAAACTTGTAAGTTTCAACTGTCTGTGTGTTTGCCCTTCTATACTCCCCCTCCAAAGGAAACCTGACATTCAAGGAACTGAAAACCAGGTTCTTTAGCTAATACAGGGCCCTCGTGGAAATTGCTTCTTCCATACATTAGATGACCAAAGATATGGACAGTTCTCTTATGTAATATTCTGAACCTATGGACCCATATTTGGTTGTCTTGCAGTTGAAGTTCTGCTTTAATATTAGTGTTTTAAGCTCCCCCTGCCCTTTATGACCCTTAAACAACCTGTCTTTTCATCCATATATTCTGTTCAGCTCTGCTTTCCCCTACCTTCATTTCAGTAGACAAATGAGTCCCAGTTTCACTGTTATCCCACTACTTTTAAAGAAAAACTCTTTCCTGTTTTATACATCCCCTTCAGCCTGCAATACCACGTCTTTTCCATAAAGAATTTAGATCTGGGTTGGTTTGGTTGGTGAGGAAGGATGCTTTTATGTTGAGGCAGACCACTGCAGTTCAGGGTATTTAGGTTCTGCCCACAGGGCTTTTCACAAAGTTAGCCGTATATGTAACAAGTCAATACTTGACTTCTGTGGCATTGCTCAAAAAGACACAGATAATACTTCACTATTTCAAGGCAATGCAAAACTAGAGTAGTGTTTTGGAAATAGTGCTGAAACAGCCTCTTTCCCCTCAAATAGAGGGTGCAATGGAGGCAGTGGTTTGTTAGTGTTATCTATTTACCTAATCTCATCTGGATTTTACATGTCTTTGCCTTGTGGTTGTTTACGTTGAATAGGTAGGAATACTGGAAATATGATTGTATGCTGTGAAGTAAATTGCTCTTATTTTCTGGTTTGTCCATGAAAGCTTCCTGGAGGAACTCAAAGGTAATTTTAGCTATACAAGAGAGGGTTTTACACCCCCACATAAGATTTATCCTCTTCACTGTCCTCATTGCTACCCTAAAGTGACTTGTATGTCCACCTCTTCTTCTCAACCAGGTTAGCTAGGAGGCCATCTGGGGTGACATGGCTCACTCATGTAGTTATAGCTGGCCTTGTTTATGAAAGTTGCACTTCCAAGTTTGTCTGTGCAAGCATAAGCTCAGAGCTTGGCAAGATCCATCTTTGAGACATGATAGCTCTCCCTTCGGTCAAAGCTGACTGCAGCCAAGTTCCCTTCTGGTATGACTTGGAGACAGGACACAGAATGACTATGTTTGACAGGGCTTTTTCCCCAGAACAGAAGTAATATAAATAGCATTTGTATAACAGCTCTATGCCTACCTTATCTTTTCTGGGACCATAAGAAAAGAATTGCACAGCAGTAAGGTCATCCAGTTCGTGCTGCTTGGGCTCTTCTGAAACTGAGCCATAGATCAGTTGACTGCTTTCTGGCAGACTTCTGCCTTTAAAAAAGTTAGAGCACTTCTACTTTATTCACTATGCTTTGCTTTACTCAAATTTCAACACAGATTGTGCCTAAGTGTGCAGAAGAAGTAAGAACTGTCTTGAACAAAGCTGTAAGAGTCTTGCTAGTTTTACACACTTTACAACCCCAGTCATGCACACATGCTTCTGTAAGCCTGTAGTGCATACTAATGGCTTGGACTAACAGGACAAGACTCTTCTGGACATCTCATATTATGATTCCAGACTTCTGAGCCAATTCAAAGCCATAGTCAGGGGCAGTCTTCCTCTTGAGGCTGAACACAGCATTCCCAGACCAGGGAGCAAGGAGTGGGAGACAAACTAAGGTGTTCTACACATCAGCACAATGCACTTTATCCAGCTTATTCCAGGGGAAGTGTCTTATGTTTACACCAGTGAAATTTCACCATGAAAGAAGAACCTATCTCCCTTCCCTTAAGTTTGAAACAATGCAGATGGGGCTTCAGCTTATCAGGCCCAAGATGTTACAAACCTGTCTTTCTCACCTGAAAGCTATGCATTCTGATGTTTCTCAGATCAACCTTTATCTCCCCAAATAACCTTGTAGGAGCAAAGAGTTACTGAACTCCAGGGAGAAACTGGTTCCTTTTCCGAGAGATTTTGTTCCCTTTCCCATTCCCTATGAATGTCATTGTATCTGCTGTTTGCTGAGCAGGAAATGCATTACTAAAAGCAGTTTCTCCTCCATAAACTGCTTTGCATCTGACTGTTTCATTGTAAATCCGTAGCCACAAAGTCAGGCCACCTTGGGATAACCCAAGGTGAAATCTGACCTGATGAAAATGGTTTATGCCTCCCGGCCTGCATTGCAACCTGTGAGAAGAGCTTTTATTATTTATTCAAAACCTGTTTAAATCCCCCTTTTTCTGAAACAACCATTTTAAAAATATTAAAACGCCACAGCTAAGCTGGGAGATTAAACAAGTTTAAACCTTATCATCACAGGTGGGATATTAGTTCCAATAAAATGAGGAGAGATGGCAGGCTGCATGGTAACTGGAGCCCCTTCTACTCAGTAACTAATCACCGAGAAAGCATTTGGTGAAGGAGGGGGAGAGCGGATGAAGGAGTGAGACAAACAATGCATCCAAGCTCCTGGCAACCCTAACTGTTTACCATGGTGATGCACAAAAGGAAGAATGCCATGCGGAATAGCAGACCTGGATCTGTCCCCATAACACTTGCCCTAGATTCGAGTGCTCTGCAAAGCTTAAAATGTGACCTTCAGATATTTTTTTCTGTTGCGTGATGCTGCAGCTGGACAGCACTGTCCCAAAGCTGTCAAAAGGTTGCAGAATATTTACCTACATGTCTTCCATTACACATTTTTCTTTTAAATGTTTAGCTGTCAATACTCCCTACCAGATCTCCACTCTTGTACTTACACTTTTAAAAGGGAGCCGCAGTAACTCAGAATTATAGCTTCATTAAAAATAAGTGAACTAAAAACCATCAAGCTCCAAAGTTTTCAGGGGGAGGGATAACTTTTTTAAATTTTTTTTCTCCCCCCTCTCATGGGATTAATGTTTGCTAATAGGCCATTCCTGTTGTAAGACATCTTACCTTCAGTTTTCTGGTCAGGAGTAGCCTGTCAGAACAACTTCAGTGTCCCACAACTGGATCAACCCTTACCTTTTCCCCAGGCTTCCCCACAGACACAGGCTTGTATCTGGTTCTGTGATGCAGGGCCACCACAGACAGAAATGCAGAAGACAGCATGGTGAACCCCAGCAAGCAGACTGGGCACTAACTCTGGGGTACGTTCATGCTAAACAGGAGAATCCTACAATGCCTGACAATATGGTAAAAACAGAGGCTTTTATCAGTACAGATGCTTAACCATCTGGGTGGTGAGAGAATCATTTACTGCAAAGAGAAATTACATTGGTTGCTTGCAAATATTAACTAATTTCTTGGGCATCTCC
>Ga0065711_1046887_pt1 | contig 12642 bp, 8 predicted proteins | sample Hoacrofraction12_FD_59098 | JGI IMG/M metagenome (GOLD analysis project Ga0065711, IMG submission 59098) | Hoatzin crop microbial communities from Cojedes, Venezuela - Epithelial fraction 12 v2 (version 2) | ecosystem: Host-associated > Birds > Digestive system > Esophagus > Crop | place...
CATATGTATAGTGATGAGTGAAAAAAGGAATCTGTGCTTGTGTGCTGCTGAAATCCAGTCTCATGACAACGCAGATTCACCACATGCAAAGTTACTTTCCTTTAATTACTACTAACGTAACAACAAATAAATCCAGCCTCTTGGCCAGACACATTTCTTTCCCAATTCTTCTTTACATTTTGCACATTTATTCCTCAAACCAAGACAGATGCTTGGTATTCAAAGATAATAATTTAGTGTCTGTATCTGTTAGTATCTGTAATAAGCAGCAGACTCCTCAGGATTTATCTTGGAGATAAAACTTTAGCACATAACAAAAAGAAATTTAAGTCCAAAAAGCCTAAAAAGATCTTCCAGCAGCACTTTTACCTACTGTACGTTACGCGGAAGCATATGCCGAGGTCAAAATTCTGCAGTCCTTCAATTTGTGCAATTTCACTTTATTTACTTATGTTTTAGTTTAAGAAAACAGTTTCAGCTTTTTTGCCTCCTACTAATTTCTGCAAAGTAAGCTGCTTTTAGTCTAGATGTAAGCCCTGTTTTCTCAAAGATGGAGAAGTAACCATAACTGATGGGGGCTTTGTCCACACATCTGTACCTTTGTGTACACACGGCACAGCCCTGCCCCAGCACTCCAGCTGCACGCGCCACACTGGACACACTCCCCCCCCTCCTTGTTTTCTTCCACTTCTTGCTAAATTCTAAATTACAGCTCATTTAAAGCATACTCAAAAAACACAGGAGAGACAGCCAGCTTGACTTGCGCTGTTTGGCTGCTGTTAGAGACCTCCCAGCCACCTGCTCCCAGTGCCAGTCAGCGTGCTTCAGCTAGGATGTGGCTTACAAGAAGAAATTACGGTACTCTCTTTCTGAGTGCATCAGAATCCATGCTTCCTTGAAGTACTGTATTTTAATTGCTAAAATATAAGTACAACAGCAAGTATCAGTGCTACAGTACAAGTATCTAACATAAGGTATTTGATCCAACAGTACTGAAACACAAAGTACAGTCGCTACAGCTAGAAATACAACACCCTGCCATGTACAGTCACCACCTATAGACACCTGCTCAGCCTTAAAAAGCTATTATGCATAATTAGCATTTTCATTTTACATCTTTCTGGTAGAAGTCGTATTAAATTAAAGCAAGGGCTAGAAGATCTTCCGCCGCGTTGCCCGCAGTTTCCTGCATTCATGACATGGCTTTACAATCTCAGCTGCCTAAGTGAGCACGATTGGGGTTTTGTGCTTGGTGGGAACAGCCCGAGTGGACAGAAAACGTCCTGCGACCAGGAGGCAAACCCCCTTTAGAAAACAGCACAAAGCAAATCCCAGTGTCACTGTCACCAGCTATAACGTATCCTGACTGTTGCAGCAAAAGTGTTCTCTCATGACACAGGAAAAAGAAAAAAAAAAAAAAAATCTAACGGTGTGGTGAAGGAAGGAAGCCTACTGTTCCAAGACAGATGGAATTCAAATGCCTGAATCCAAAGCAGCAATACTTAAAATGCAGTGTAGCTGGTACTTAAACCTTCTGGCTCAACTTGAAAGGCAGCTGAATACCTGCTGGGTTGGCTGGTTTGTTCTCCAAAAGTGGCTTAGCAACAGCAACCATCGTATTTAGGAACCTGCAACCCACATGATGAAATCTTACAAAAAAGCTAGAAAACAGCAAGCAGCGAGCGCAGCAAGGAGGAGCTGCTCAGCACTGCCCGTCGCCCTGCTCTGCACACAACGCAGCGCTGTCTCCCAGTCTGTTTCACGTGTGACAGGCCAGGGCAGAGACAGCTACGGGTGCCCGATGAAAAAAAAAAATTATAGACTGTTGTCGTTGCTGGATAAAAGAGAAGAAAAGCAGCGATGAAACTGAGACTTACACTTGCCAAGCTGGAGAGACCGGCTTTCTCTCACTAGCTCAGGACATCTTCATTGTTTTGTACATGGCAACCCCACCCCAGACAAAAGCCAAGGGCATCGCCTGCGGGCAGGGCACCTGGCTGTCCCGCAGCAAGATCCAGCCCTGACGGGCAGGGAGGAATCTGACACTGCAAATCCCAAGTGAGGTCAGACGCCGCGCCGGAATGGGGATTGGAGCCCAGCATTCCCTGCTGCCTGACACCTAATGCTGCTGTTCGGTGCCAAGACCCCAGAGTGAATTTAAATCCTTGCACATTCTGGGGAGAGCTCCTTAATTTGGAGTAGTGCTTGTGAAAATAGGACTTTTAGTTGGGACCGCCACATTCCAGGGTCTAGGCACCTAACAGCTATGTGGGGGCAATGCTCACTGTTGTGACAACCGAATCTCTTCCCAAATCTTACTTTGTGCAACTTCATGGAGTCTATAAAGTCAGTATTTGGTTGAAGAAGAATGGTACCACAGGTGTCCCAAAAGGTTACTTGACTCACTAGAATTACTGCTGGGTTTTAACTAGTTCAAAAACAGCAGTAAACTTGAGGCCGACCAAGTTTAAGCCCTCATTTTTGAAGAAATGTAGGGCCCAGTGCTGAGCTACAAAAGGAAGTCAGCCTTACAATCCCAAAGTTCCACCCTGAAGAATCTGAGGCGCTCTCAGAAACCCGTGTGACCCCTCACGGCTCCAGCTTTCAGGCAGACGCTCAGGTTTTGGACTTCAGCAGCTCTGCAGGCCGTAGTGCCCAGTCAGCACTAATGCCTGGATCTGTCAGAATATTAAGAATACCATCACTAATCACTGCAGTCCAGCCACCACTCAAAGATACACATTTGTAAGTTGAAACAACTGAGTATTTTGAGTTGGGATACGGCTTTAATTTTTTCTCCTTCCTATGCATTATTATAGTTCAATTACATTTTTCAGTACAACATTCTCTCCAGTAAACAGGGTGTACTTCATTTTAAACAGCACTTATACATACCAGCTGCGTACGCTGACAGAAACCGTTCTGAGGCTCTGGTTCACCGTGAGAAGATCAGATAAAAAACAAAACATGGTTTTAAAAAAAAAAAAAAAGAATTTTTCCTATGCAGTCAAAGTTCATCTTGCTCACTGCGCTCACGGGAAGACACCCAACGAGTTACAATCAGTTCCTGAAATCAAAAACCAGCAACTATTACGCAAGTGGGCAGGAAAGAAAGAAACAAAGCTCCAGGCAATCAGTGAGGGATGGTGATTAAGCCTTCAGCAAACTGACGCATGTTAGGAGACCACTGAGAAATCCCATTAGATGACCCACAGAGGTCCCTTCCAACCCCTACCATTCTGTGATTCTGTGACTACACTTCTTGCTGAAGCGAGCTGCTCTCTCTCGCATTTTTCTCCCTGCATTTTTAAGTATACATTAACCTAAGTCTCCATAGGTGTCCCTGTTTCCCCATGCAAATGCTTCCATTAACTGCAGCAGCAACGTTAAAATTTACAAGATCCTAAGTCTTTAAACAGTCTGCAATGCACTTCTGTGCCTTGGGGCACAAGGGAATCTAGTTCATTTTATTGCAGCGATGCGTGCAAAAGCCAACGCACGCTGCGGAGCAAGCACCAGTCCAGGGGGGCTCTGACAGTTGGCCGTCCAGCTGCGACAAGGCATGGCCATACAGGCGAGAGAGGGAAGTCACTGCTCACCTGAACCTTGATCCTTTTCATACATTCTGGTGTCGACATCTCTTTTTCAGACATGTCAGATGGTCTGATCAAATAGCATAACATAAGTTCCTGTCGGGAAACAGAAAACACGAACACATGAATTTCAACTGATTTCTTTCTACACAAGTATTAGATCAAGCAGAAATGGAGATACCAAGTTTCCTACAAGATGTCTTCTGCAAACCACGTTGGGGAGAGCTGTATAATACACGTATCTTGTTTTCCTTATCAAAGCGTAATACTGCTACAGGATAAGCTGCAATGGTAACACAACACCTGAGCAGCATGGCTGTGAGTATGGCAGCCCTGCGTTTCAGGCTCTAGCATAGAGAAAATCTTTTGGAAACTCGCAGTTTCACTGTTCAAAAGAAAATCCTGGTAGATGGACAGGGCTTTAAAAACAAAAGTGGCAAGCAGGAAAGAAGCGTTCCTCAGGTCTGACTTGTGTTCCTCACACAACTTCTAACGTTCCTACAGGCAACAGAACTTCAATAAGCTTCTTCCAGAATTCATCTGGGTATTGACAAAGGATACTCTTGTTTGCCTGCTGGTGACCTAACCTGTTCTTCAGCAGACGAGAACCAGGATTCTCTTTCCAGCCTCACTCCAACTTGCCAGTCTTTGGAACTAAACTGCACCTTTGTCCTTTTAATGCTGTTTTAAAAGTAGCACCTTACACTTACCTTCGAAGCGTTAACAGTTGTTCTGTTCAACCCAGACAAGGACTTCCAGCTGAGCGGTCTTCGAAGGGAACCTTCAAAATTATCATCCACTAATTCAGCAATGACAGAGTAACTGGAATACACAGCAAACACGATAACTCACAGAAGGAAAATTACCATCCTAGGAAGATCATGAAACTTCGGGATTAGAGCCTAAAAACTGGTGTTAAACAATATGCCAGCAAGCAGCAAGCGAGTTGTGACACTGAAGTCTCTTTCCACTCGGCAAAGGGGAGTAAAGATGGAACTGTGAATAGGCTTGGTGGCACTTTCCCTCCCCACCCTTCTGCTGATGTCTGTAGCGTTCTTTTATGAATGCCTATCTGACATTTATAATCAATTTATTATCTAGGAGTTCAACCTGACTAGCTAACGAATAAGGACAATTATCATACCTTAAGTTTTTTCTCCCAAACTACATAAATTATCCATACCGTGTACTTTTAGAAGTCAGTATTACTAAATCAAATTACTTTCCTGCGTGCATTCATCGTACGAGTGTCAAATATGCTCACTGCAACTTATAATTTTTAATGTCTTACTACTGTTATATGAATTCAATGAGATTGTGTTATTTAGTACCTCTGCTAAAAGGACTTCTGCAATCCCAGTATGAATGCATCTGGCAAAATATTCTAAGTGAAGAATGTGTGCTTCACCAGTGAAGATACTAAATATGTGTGAGAGAAGTTTACTGATTTGAAAGTAAGAAATTAGACAAAACATGAGCTTCAAACCTTGCATGATAGAAGGCTGGACCTTTTCGATACAGCACTGAAATGAGAGAGAAACACCTCAGTTAGATAATCTCAGAGTTTCCATCTGAGTTTAATACCTGGGTCCGTAAATGTTTTCAAATGTTTTGTAAGTTTTAATTACACAAGACAAAACTTCACCGCTTTTGAATCCTGCTCAGAATTATGTTGTCCTAGCAAGTGGAGAGAGAGGGAAGAGACAAAAAAAACCATGGGAGCAGCAGGGTGACTCAGGGCAGGCGAGTGGCAAGCAAGAGATACAGCAGAAGAACCAAAGGACAGTCAACAGCTGCTGGGGGGAGAAGTTTAGGATGGCATTTTTCTGCAACAGACTTCATGCTTTTAACACTGTATTCGCAACAGAAGTTGAGCCACCGAAGTACAAGTAAAAAACCAGAACGAGCCATTGAGTTTCTGGTCTAAGCAAGCATTTTCCACAAGTTTTGGGAGAGGCGAAGTGCGTACAGACTGCCCACAGCACCCACTAGAAGTTCCTCCTCTGTCCACGAGCACACAAGACTCATTGCAGCTGGACTGGTGTAACGGAGCTAAATGATTACGTTTCCTCTCTCCCCTCTGTCACGAGCTCGTCAGAGGGGACTTTCTTTCAGTAGCACAGGTTTTCTTACACCGCTGGCTAGCACAGACCTGGCCAGGAAAAGGACGAGCAGCATTTCATTGCAGCAGTGAGCATGATTTGCAAATTGTCCACTATTGTAGTAATATCCGTTCTAAGAAGGTACTGCCAAAGAACAAGAAGCTAGAGGAACTCAGGAGTAAGGCAGAACTCTTAGCCTTAAACTAATCCAATTCCTTTGTCTGGCACAAATGCAAAGGCAACGATATGCTAAATGACAAATAAAGGCCAGAACACAAACGAACGGTGAACAAACTAATATCAATTTCACGTATACATCAGGTAATCAATAGCAAAACCCCATCTACAATGCAGGGTACTAACAGTGATGCTGAATTCAGCCAAACCTACCTGCTGACCTGGAGGACTAGCTCAGCACCACCTCGACAGAACCCCCCAAACTGTAAAACTGCTTCAGGTGGTATCAGAACACCTGCTGGTTTGTATGCATACATAAAAAATATCTCCCTTTATGCACACTGTGCTGTGGCGACAGGCATTACTGTGTACTGTTCATGTTGATGTGAGCTGAATGTAGTTCTTGAATTACTTAGCAAGGGATTATGGATACTACCAATTCCTTCTGTACAATTAAAACCCCCACCATTAACAAACAAGCAAGTCCCTTCCCCCCCCGACCCTGCCAAAATTACCCATACATAGAAACAGTCTTAGCAGTACGTTCAGCAGAAGTCCAGCTTCCATTAAACAGGCTGAAATATGAGATGCACGGACTTCGACGTGAACTGGGATCTAGACACAAACCTGCTACTCCAAAGACTGTCCTGTTAATACTGCAGAAGATGTGTTTAGATGGGGCAGAGAAACTTGGGAAGAGAATTTCAGTGCAATCCTGCACTAGTTACTGACCTCATGAAGCACAACAACAGGCCTTTCGAGCTATCTCTTGAGCCAGTGGATGTGGGACCTTACACTCCACTCAGCCCAGCTTCACTGCTCACCTACCCTACCCAAAGGTGTCTGCTGCCCACTGCAAGCAGCAGAGCCTGCTCCTGTCACGCAGCTCCCGTTACTGCATTCATCTTCGGCACTGGGGTTTGCACTGCCTGGAAAGAAGTCAGGTGTAAATTACTGCGTTTCCTAAAGGAGCTACTTACAGAGATCAGTTCCGTACTTCAGTCCGACTTTGGGGACCCAGCCCCTACTGCGGAAGTAGTGATACGCCATGTAAGTAGTTTTAAAGTTGGGCTTCACTTCACTGAAAATTTCCCATAGCTTCACAATAGTTAGGGGCTCCTAAAAATCAGAACCACAGGCATTAACCTGACTATATTAATATTACAGCAGATCTAGAATACTGTGTGTAGTAGAGCGTAACAGCCAAACACCAAATACCACAGTCCACTGCAAAGAGCACGAACTTTGGGCAATAAAATACAGAATCCCTCAATAAAAGACAGAAACCTGCTGGGGTTTTTTTAGCATTTCAAAAGCAGTCCCATAATGCCATTGTTTAAAGGAAAATCGGAAATCTTAAACTAGAAGCATAGGTTTCAATTATTTTGTCATTACATTAACAGTAGCTTGATATACTTGTAAATTAATGCTTCATACTCTAAGGAATATTCCTGGTTCGGGGAGTATTGACTAAATTATTCCTCCCATACTTACGTTTCCCATATTTCAAGCACAAGTTACAACAAAAACCTTTCTCTACAGAAAAGCTGTGCTTAGCTGTATTTGCCTGGTAAACATAAAACTTTCAAACTAGCATTTCATAAACAGACATATTACTTAAAAACTTCCCGATTACTCTGTTCGGTTCTTCCTCCTTCAGAGTTAACAGCATAAAGTACTGCCACAGCTGGTAAAAATTTCAGACCAAAAACATATCCAAACTAATGGTATCCCCAGTAACCCCAAATTAATCAAATCTCTTACCTCACCGTAATAAATACTTAAACATCCCAGAGCATATACCAAGAAAAAAGCCTGAAAAAATAAAACGGAATAATTTTAACTGATAGCTAGACTCTTCCTGTCGTTTATATTCCATGCAAGAACAAAGGCTCAAATCAATTTAATACAAGAATGCTAACGTTGGCAAGACAAACAAGTTGCCTGAAAGCTTCCTTTGAGATTTGTCTTCACGAACTTTAATGCCAACACACAGCACTACAACAGAAGTTACACATGTGCTGCAGACTCATGAAGGCACTGTGTTACAGCTAATACATGTGAATATATTTAGAAGCAGCACAACAGAGGCAGGAGTTACATAAATACGATATTCCTGGTGTTTCTATACTTCAGTCCTATCACTGGTCTTTTTGTCAGTGGGGTTATTCACATAAAGCGAACGGGATTGGACCTTACTCTTTTTTTAGCCAGATCATGTAATTATCGCAGGTTATTAGAAATCAGTTTAGTGACTAAGATAATCCACATACTTAGGAGACACAGGAGCACTCTGTACTTTAGAAACAGGTATTAAATTATGACGTAACACAGATTAATGTTTACTTTTGGGATTAAAAGTAAAACAACTTGTCCTGTATTTGAAACATACCTCTTCCAAGCTGAGCTGTAAATATTCAAAAATTCTAAATGGATTTCTTCTGCATACTAGTTTTTCCTTCTTGACAACCTGCAAGAAAAAAATTACTGCATTACTAAAACTGTAAACTGGAAAAAATACCAAATTCTGAAAATAGCAGTGATTATGTAATTTTTGTAAAAGATTAGGATACTCTTTATCCTTACGTGTCCTTGCGCATGAGCAGAGCCATCTTCAGGACACAAGCCATCTTCTTCCTCCTCTTGCACCAACACGTATTCTGGAGCACACTCCTTTGACTTGATCATCTCACAAGGCCCTTGCTGAGCGCTCCCCTTCGCCTTGCAGCCGCAATGCCCAGGAAAGCCATGCTTCTGGCAAGGCCCTTCAGCCCCCTCCTTCAGGTCACCTCGTTCCTGCTCCTGAGAGCCCCACACGGCCACAGGATCAGACTCCGGATTTCCTTCCAAACAGGCCTCCTTGCAGCCTTCATCCTGATCCTCAGGACTCAGGGCTACTACATTGCCCGTATATGTAGAAGATTGTCTGGGAAGTTCTGTATTTTCTGTGTTTGGGCCCATTCTGTTGCAACTATTATCGGTTTGTTCAGCTCCATGCTCTTGCAAAAATGGTAGCTCAAGAGGTTTAGTGTAATTCTCAAGAATCCTGGTAACCGAGCAGTCATCAAATCCTTGCTCTCGCAAAATACTTTTAGCCCACTGAACATGATACTGGTACCTAGTAAACAAGTAAAGTAAATGAGAAGTTCTAGGGCATTACATCTTTCAATTAACATCTTTAAAAAAAAAAAAAAAAAAAAGAAGATTCAGCACAGTTCACAGAAAAAATCTGAACACACATCCCCATAACTGCCATGCAAAACGTGCACAACGTAGTGGCAGTCCCATCTTCAGGAGGCTCAGACCACATCACTTAACATCAAGGTTCTGCTACCTTCTTTGGCTTTGTTTTGCCTTTTAAATTTCTGTGGCAGCAAACACCACTACTGAACCCTGCACAAGGACTACTGCTACACAGTTTCAAGAAGCAAGACTCTCACCAGGCAAAAACTCACTTCTCCCACGGAAGCCTTAAGCCTGAATCCCCTGCAAAAACATCTTGGTATCAGAGCTTGCATGATTAAAATATGGAACAAGACTTTGCATATAGATCTGTCACACACTTCATCTGTTGCACAGCCAACTACTGAGAACAGTATCTTCAAAACTCTGTTTTAACTATCTTTGAAACAGCAATGGCATAGCAAAAACACCAGCGTAAAAATCTTAAGCAGAAACTACCTTTAGTTTTAACCAAAACCCTCATATCCCTGAGAAATAACCCCATCAGTGAGATAGTAGCTGGAAGATCTAATATTTTCAATTATGATAATCCCAGTTGTTAGTTTTTAGTGCCCCTTTCATTATTTCCCCTTGGAGGATAACGCTAATATTCACCTGAAGACATTAATCTTCATTCTGTGAAAGTCACAGGTAGCAGAGTCCTTACTCAAACCTGGACAACTCTCTTACAATGTTCGTTATTTCCCAAAACAAAATCCTAGCACAGCAATTACAGTTATGAAGAACTGCAAAGACAATTAAATGCAAATTTCATGTGTCAACTCAAAATATAAGACTCTCTGAAGTCTCACAGAAAAACGACATAATTCAGCGCTGTACTTTGTTATAAAAAAATAGACTCCTCTGTCCTATGATTTAATTACCACATAATTCGCGCTTACAGATCTCTACTGAGATCTACGTGATGCATCTCCCACACCGACAAAATGACACTTTTATTGGTGCTCAGCTGTATTTGCTGACACATAAAGCAGTCACAAAGACTAACAGGAATCACAAATGTTTCTGCAAGTATCTGCAGTAGTAGTGATACTGCTACTGTTTGTCTTACCCGAAGCTGAGGACTGAAGGAGCATGACTTTTACATTTAAGGAAGGTACAATTTTTAGAGTTATCGTAGGGTTCAAGCAAACAGAGTAACTAACTTGCACACTCTTACAGTTAGTTCATGTATTAGTTAAGCGGAACAAAGCACATATGTGGCCCAACACTCTTTTGTAAAATGTACAAACTAGCAATGTTAATATAGACTTTTTTTTTTAAAAAAGTAAAACATTTATCTGTTATAAAAGTTCAAGAGCTGCTTCAGCCCACGCTATATTAATTCAATAAGGAATTGAGAAAGTTGTTTTAAATAGCCTGCCCCAGAAACATTTCTTTCCTGTCCTCTGCTCAGAAACAAGTTTATTATGGTTAACGTTATTATGGATTAATTACCCGCACTACTATGCACGCACTCAATCTTGGCTTCAAGTCAGCAATTAATACATGCAAGCTTACATGAAAAACCATGATGAATATCACCTACTCTATTTCTACTTTTTCTAACATGATTTATAAATTAAACACAAAGAAATAGCAGCAAGTCATCAGCATGCATATAGCCAACCATCTGAAAACCAGTAAGACAAAACATAAAACAGAATCACCGGTTTTCTAAAAACAATGAATAAATTAACTTACTTTTTGGATGCAATTATAGGCATGTTTACATTAGCACCTGTATAAAGAAAAAAATCATACATTGTTTCATCAATATAAAAATGTTTTCATGTGATTTTGAACACTGAGCTAATCTGTGGCCTAATATCTGCCTACATTTTCAGTCCTCTATGCCATTTTGGTCCAACCTGTACTCAAGAAGGATACAGCAGGACCAGAAAAGGTACTGAGCTAATGAAGACTGATCACTCTGCATAAGCTGAACTAAATCTACTGTTTTTCTCTGGCAAGTAAAAAGACAGTCTTTCTATAAACAGCTGAGGGCAGGCGAGGCAGAATTAGCTATAAGCAGATTAAAAACGTCGCGTATCTTTCCCTCATGATTTCATGGACAATAAAATCTAGAGATTCAAACCAAGAAACACTGCACAGTTATAGGAAGACAAGGCCAAGAATGGTACCGCTACTCCCAGACTTCCCAAGCCACAAAGCAGCGAAGGCTGGAAGAACGCCCCGAGGAGCTACGGACGAGCGCTTCCTGCTCTTGTGCTTCTCCTAAGCCTCTTTCGCTGGCTGCCATTAGGCATGGGGGGAAGGAGCCTGGGCCTCACCCAGCAGAGAGGTATTTTTCTGGGTGTAATTTATACACATGTATCGTCAATGAGTGAAGAAAAGTGAAAAGTACTATTAGAATAGTGATGGAGGTACAAATGGGCACCATTTACCTTGCCATTTAGCAACCAGTGAAGGATCTGAAATGCTGTACACCGGTCGACTTCTTGAAAGGATACCTTTCCCAAAATAGCCCTTCAAAGAAAAGGAAAAATCCTTGTTACATCATGACAAAAATCAACTTATATCCAAACTATAAAATGTTGACTTCTGAGATCAGGTGAAAAAAATAACTGAAAGTCTGCAGCATTTAAGCTTGGCCTAAAGGTTGTCGCTTCGCTTCCAATAACTGGCTCATGGTTGAACACCTGCACGCAAAGATTTAACCAGTGGAGGGTGCTGGGTCTTCTGCCTCAACTCTAAATATTCGCCAGTTGACAGCTCCGAGCAGACCTTTGAAGGCAGATGCAGCAGAAAACACCGGTGCATCGAAGTGGGGACAACGCCTGGCAGAAATCAAGGGGATGGATACAGCTGCTGCGTAAGAGTGGTGGTGAAATGGTGCTCGGACATAAAAGGCTTACTGCAGCTGAATCTACTCAGGAAGAAAGCACGCTGAAGTTCAAAGAATTATGCAAGCATTTATAAAACATTAATATTCCAACCTCCTGCGGTTTAAAAACAAGAAAATGCTTTTGCAAGGTTGCATAAAATGCTGAAAGGAGAAATAAACGTAACAAATGTTAAGTCTTTGCAGCTGTTTTTCACCTCACAACGTCACTTCACTCCAAAATATATTTGGTGGGATAAGAATGAAATATTTTTCACATTTGATACAGAATATGTGCCTTGTGCTCTCTCAGGACAGGAGGGAGATGTGGAGGATGACTGGAGGCTGACGGGGAAGGGAAGTGTAAAGGCTGGCAGATTTTAACAAGCACCATGCTTCACCTCCGTTTAACAGGGCAGACAGCACCTTGTTATAAAGCTGCTCGATGTCTTCAGGGTTCCGCACTACAACGTTGTTGTTAATGATCTCAGCCTGGCACATTCTGAAGTCCTTCGCGCCTGCACCCACGGGAAAGGGAGACTCGTACGACTCAAACACTCTTCTTTTCCTCCTCGGGGGATGGAAAACCGCTTCCGCCATTTCCCGGTATTAACGCTTTCCCCTGAGAAGCGGGAGCAGAGCAGGCGAGGGTGAGGAGTCACGGTTCGCCCGCCGCAGAGCCTTCCAGCAGTGCTCCCCCCCC
>Ga0065711_1046888_pt1 | contig 12641 bp, 6 predicted proteins | sample Hoacrofraction12_FD_59098 | JGI IMG/M metagenome (GOLD analysis project Ga0065711, IMG submission 59098) | Hoatzin crop microbial communities from Cojedes, Venezuela - Epithelial fraction 12 v2 (version 2) | ecosystem: Host-associated > Birds > Digestive system > Esophagus > Crop | place...
GCTCCCCACCACGTCCTCCGCGCGGCCCCGCCCCCGGCCCCGCCTCCAGCGCCCGGCCCCGCCTCCCGCCACGGCCCCGCCGCCGCGGTGGTGTGATGCGAGAGGTTACCCCGGGTCAGCCACCTCTAACCCCGCCCCTCCCGAGCCCGGCCCCGCGCCGCTCCCATTGGCCGCCGGGGGCAACACAGTGGGGGGCGTGACCAATCAGACGGCCCGCGCGGGGCGTGGCCAATGAGGAGATGCCTATGGCCTGAGCGGCCGGCTCGGCGCGCCCACTGTCTGCCGGCGCGGGGGGGCGGGGGGCGCTCCCCTCCCCGTTGGCGCGGTCCCCCGCGTCCCCGCCTGCCCCGAGGGCCCCGCGCGCCCTCCTGTCCCGAAATCGCCGTCTTTTGGGGAAAAACTGCACGGCGGGGCCTGGCGGGCCCAAGGGGCCGGCCCCGGGCCGTGAGCCGGGCGCTGCTGCTGGCGGTGCCTCGGCCTTGAGGCGCCGGTGCCGCGGGCGGACCGCGGCTCGGTGAACTGCCCCTTCTGCTTGTCTCCGCTTCAGTTCCGTTACCGGGGGGCCCAGGCTTAAAGCGAATAAGCAGTGCGAGTTTAACTCCCCAGGCCGCTGGGTCTGCTCACCCGTGTAGGCTGGTGCCAAAGGGGCCGAAGAGCAGCACGTGGCGGCGCTGGGGTCCATGCCGTGGGCTTCGTCGCGGCGAGGACCTTCCCACGGGGCTCGGAGGGACAGAACCGAGCCCGCACGCCGCTGCAGCTCCCTCTCCCTCGTGGCGTCATTAGCGTCTGCGCCGGGCTCTTCGTATGGCGGGTGATGCTGGGCTGGAGAGGATGCTCCCGCCAGCGCGGGTCCTGCTGCTGGGACGGCTGTCCCCGGCTCACAGAAACTTCACGGCAGCAGCGGGAGGGAGGACAGAACCGTGAACTGCCCCGGCCCCAGACTTCAGTTTAAAGCTGCTGGCAGTTTCTTTTCAAAATGTGTTTTAAGACCGAGCCAGTGGTTACCGGGGATGCGAGACTGGGCTCTGCCAGGAAGCAGCACGCTGGCTTGGGAGAGCACGTCGGAGCCCGGGCCTACCGCAGGCCGGTACTACACACACCCGGAAAGTCCCGTCGGGGGCTTTGTAGCTTTGTGGTTAATAATATTATTAGGGGGATCAGAGCTTGTTCTCGCTTCCGTCAGGACTAAATCCAGAATATTGTTCCTGGCATGGGCGCTTTTATTTATACCTCCGTAGATACATCTTTTACATAAAGAATCTTCCTCTGTTTAAGTATTTTTATGAAGGAGCTAAAAGAGAAGCTTAATCATACACAGTGCTAAATCCCAACTCACGCAAAAGTGAGGGGGAGGACTTGGCAGGCTGAGGGGTTGTGTCCTAAATCACTGACAGTAACTACACACAGAACTTACAAAATCGGGGATTACGACAGGTGCTTAGTCCATCCTGCCTGGTGTTCCGAGTACTCCGGTCGTGCTAAAACCTGCACGCTGCTCGTCTGCCCTGCCCATTTCATCCATACAGCTCTTAAATACCATTCAAATACTGCCGGAGGAGTGATTGCTACATACAATGAAATCCTGGAGCAACTCTCCCATTCAAGGGCAAAGAGAGAAAAGAACACGTGAAAACTGCAAAGTTACATTAACCTTAAAAATAAAGCACGGGTTTGGAAGGTGCTTTTGAAATTTAACAGTAGTAATAGCCCTGGGCCACCCTCAGCTTTGATGGCCTCAAAGCAGCACTTCATTTATCATCACAACATTAACAGCTGGGCTTTTTCACAGATGGATCCTAGGGCACATCATACAAGGGCAGCTGTTAATACCCTGCATACATACAGCACAGAACAGATCCCAAAATATTCCATTATGTGACTTTTACACAAGCAAATAAAAGCTTTTGGCTCTACGTCTTTCACACCTGCTCTGGCCCACTGAAGCCAGCAAGAAAATCTCATCTCATAGCGAGCAAGTGTTGGTGGAACACTTGTTACACCCAGCAACTATTATTGGCCGTGCTGAATCAAATCCCACATTTTGGACACCCGGTGAATTTTGCTGACTTACACAGCAGCAGAAATGGCTTCAAAATTTCCCTCAGTTCTAGACTGAGGTAGTTACAAAGGACTAATTTAAAAAGTGCCCAAGTTTCAAATTGTGGGCAGCAATAATGTGTGTTTTAATACAAACACACTGTTTCACAAAGTTCAAACATACCTTCCAACAGTTTTATCAGATCTGAATTGTAACCATGTTTCTCCTTTGTGCGGAGGGGGTCGGTTAAAGGCATGTCCTTTTTCTACTATGTTCAGAAATTGGACACAGCACATTATTTACTCTTACCTGACTTATGAGTGCGTGCACTGTTTACGTGTGCAACCCCTCCTCCCCCCCATTTTCTCAAAAAAGCAAGCGTAGCCTTAAGAATGCAAGTAAATAATTTCCAAAAAAAAAACAGGGAAAATGTTATTACCTTGTGTGACAGCAGGTTAGGGTTCCACGTCTCTTCCCCAGGCTCTGATAACATCCCCAGCGCAAACAGAGGAAAGATCATCCCAGGTTAGGGGGGTTAGCGATGCCACCCATGCTGGCACAACTCACGTCCTGGCAGACAAGCAAAAGAGAAAAAGGTCAGACAGCTTTTTAAAGCAAAATCATGTTTTAGCTATTTAGAAAATGTTACAGAAGATATTAAACAGCAGAAATCAAATGTTCATCCTCGCAACGCTGACAATATCTGCCTGTTTTCAAGGTTAATCACTAACAAAATACCTCATCCTCTCCAGCTAGCAGGTTAGCTGCCATCACTACCTCGCTCCACTAGATGTGCTGTTACTGGTCCTAAGTTTTGCTACAGCTTCAGGAAGCCCCCGAAATGGTCTTGTCTAACGGCAAAGTTAGGCTCGTCTCGGCATTCCCAGCCCAGGAAGAGAAGCAGCAGAACTAATCAGAAAGCGAAATTGAGCTCTGTAGATGGGATGGTGAACATTTAGTAACGGTATTGCATACCTGCATTAAACATTTAGTTGTTTGAAATTATTAATAACCAAATCATCTTTCAAATATTTTTGAAGTTTTACAGGATGAGGAATTTTGGATTCCTAATGATTTCTATCCTGAGAAAGTTGCATAAAAATTAGCAAGTATGGAAATATGCTTAAAAAAAAGGATACAGAAGTGTCTCATCCAAACTTTCTTTTTAAAGAATCTTTGGATAAGACGTTTCTGATCAGCTGAGCAAGAAAACACCTATTGACAAGATGATGAACTCCTCCTCTGTAAAGGATCCTAGCAGGTCTGCCTTGGAGATCTGTGCACCGCATTTCACAAGCAGACAAATGTGAGTGAACATTTTTATTTCATTTTGCATTAATATAGTATTTCCAAAATAAAAGATTCATTTCACTGGGTAAGCACTTACATGTGTTGATTTGCTGCTGCATACTCTTTGTACTACACTTGCGGGGGGGGATTGTGTGGGGTTTTATACTTCTCAGGAAGATTCACATTCTTATTTTTTTTTTACACTGGCAAATGCTGAATGGTATCCTTCTTCTACACTCACTCTTGATGGCTGCTGTCAAGCTGCATTTCATGGTAAGTGGATGTCAATTATGAACAAACACAGCACTTCAGAAAAATACTGAACACAATTGTAAATATGAGGGCCAATTTATCAGGAAGCCCTCCTAGGGATGGAGCAGATCAAATGTTCCTCCCACTAGCCATGCTAGCTGAGATTCTGGAACTACTTTACCTTTTCACACTTTTATGACAGTGGAGTAGTTTTTTTTTTTTTTTCATTCAATGAAAAAGTCATTGAACTAAAGCAGCTGAATACACTAAAATAAAAAAAACTGCCAGAGGGAAGTGCAAAGAGAATCTGGTTTTTGTACCACCTGATAGATTGTAAATATTAAACAGTTATACTACAATCCATCCTTACCCACCATGAATATCTAAATGAAATAGGTATGCAAAATAAATATCAACATGCAAGCCCTTGCCACTCCATTTGCTCTCTTTTTAAACTTAAACATCTTCTGGCATTATCAGTGCTTACAGAAACGTCTTCTTGAGCCTCTACAGTATCAGTCATTTGAAATGTCAGGGGTTATTTTAGATAGAACAGCAATATTCTGTCCTTCCTTCTGTGGTCGGGGACATAAACCTGGGGCTATTCAGCATTTAAAAGCCAGCGGCTTTAGAGGAAAAAGTGATTTCCATCGCCACCTTGTGTCTAATATAGAAAATGCCCATTCTCCAAAAACGATCCACCCAACGGCCTGAAGAAATCTCACCGGGACTTGTTGACTAAACCCGCAGACAGCAGCCCGATACTTTTCCCACTTCTTTCTGGATGCTGCCTTTATGTACAGCCTCTGAATCTGGTGGGCACAGCTGCCCCTGAGAGCCACTGCATTTCACCCCACGGCACGTGTAGCTCCCTCCTCGCTCCTGGGAGCAACCTGCCCCGGGGCCGGCACCTAAGCAGAGGCTACCTTCATTTCCTAAGCAGTTTTAGGCTTCATCAACAATCTAAGAAGCCCAAAATGGGCTGGGACCCGTCTGCTCGAAATGGGCTGGGACCAGTCTGCTTGGCATCGCTTCTCCCTGTGCCAGGGCTCTGGAGGAAATCACTGCCAGCGCTTGCGATCCTTCGCAGCACTCAGAGCCTCCCCGAGCAGGTGGGAAGGCTTGTCTCTACAAGAGACCTGTGAGGGCAGGTGATGCCAGCGGAGGGATTACACGGCGCTGGTTTTACTCGACCTAAGCGGCATGGCGTATTTAGCCACGCTCGTGCACCAAGGCTCGCCCTGGGCCCACGCCTGGCCGGGATCTGGGCAGGTTCAAGCCCCCAGCAGCTCCGCAGAGGACGCTGAGGACCCTCTCTTCGGGGGAGAAGGCTTTAGGAACGGGTTCTGTTTGCCCCTCAGCAATGGGGCGGCTGCCATGGCAACCAATTCTAGAAGGAGCTCAGCCCCCTGGCAACCAGCTGTCTCCAGTCTGCACCAGGACCGCAGCGTGGGCTGGAGAGCTCTCCCTCGAGACGCCGCATTTACCTGAGTGCTTAACTCTGGGACTCGTGTTCAGGACCGGTGTTAATCTGCGACGTACCTACTGAAAGGAGGTTTGACCGACAGAGGTTTTTTTCAGGTCCATTTTTTACAAATTTCCACATTTCTCCTGACAGGATCAAAACTAGAAATTAAAACAATCTACAGTGAATCACGGCTCTAACTTTAAACCCTCCGTATGTTGACCAGGTTAAAGGTGCAGGAGTTTTGAACAGCAATATACGATTACAGAGCTATTCAGCAGTCTCTACTAATCCGCTTGCTATCTGCTTGAACACTTTTACAACGTTACTCAAATGAAGCAGTAAAGATAAAAAGGGCTTCAAGATTGTCAAGATAAGACGTGATTATGCTCACAATATTAATATTTAGCTTAGTGTTTGTGCACAACCATCGCGACAGAAAAGGTGAGTTCACATACTTGTAAGTTCTAACTGAATAAAACAATTTCGTAAGAGACTAACTTCTGTAATATTAGGAATAAATATATCTTTGTATGTTAACTTCCTCTCCTCCACCATATGCTGAACTAAGTCTTTAATCCATGTGCCCTCACCTCAAATTCTTGCACCTCTGCTGTCAGCAAAACGCTGACATTTAAAATTAGTTACTAAAAGACGGTAGTACTGAGTTAACTACGCATTGTAATTCAAAGCAGTTGATCCTTCCCTCCTTTCCCTCAGACCCCACAGACTACAAATGTCATGTGGAAAATGCCTCAGAACCATCTGGTGGAATAAGAAGCCTGAACATCTTCCTGCAAGGTAAGGAGCCAACAGCAGAGGAAAGCTGTCAGGGCTGCCAATGCCGTGGTTAACGTTTTCAGCTGTCTCGGCTATTCCTCAGCCACCTGACCAAAAAGGACGCAAGAGGTCATGCAAAGTTTTAGCTCTGTTTTGCTAAAAAACACAGAGACCATTATAGTAACCTTTGATGGGTTGGTGTCACTTGCCATCAGTAATTACGCACAAAATCTGAAACTTACAGATTTCAGCATCTGAGCGCCTCGGCTCGCACACAGCCTTTTGGCCCCCAGGGCAACAGGGACCCCGACCAGAGGGGTCTGTCGACTCTCCAGGGAGCTGCCCACAGGTAGTTACGCTACTATCAAGTTAGACAGCGTGAATATTGTCCTCTGGAGTGCAACAACTTGCTGTGCTTGGGCTTTAACAATAAAGCTAGTCCAACAAAAAAGAACGACCAAAGGGATGATGCACAGAGAGCCTGCTTGAGTTCTCCTCACTGTAGCATTAACAGCGAGCTGTCTCTGAAGGTCCTTTACAGCAGTACGTCCCTCACAGCTAACTGTGCTGGCCTGAACCTTTCGCAAAAGAACCGCAAATAATTTAAAAGAAGCCATTTCTAATGTTTCTTCTCCTTTTCCAGCCCCTGGGATTGCAGCAACCAAGGCGAAGTTAAACAGGACCCGAAAACTCATCACTCTGGAATGCTTTAGTCTTCAAAGCCCCATGCAAGTAAATCTGCTGTATTTGGAGACGGTGCATGGAGATCTGACAGACCAGAGAGCAGAGAAACGTACCCGGCCGGGCCTCAAAGTCGTCACCAGTGCAGCCAGGAAACCCGCTATCGGCCACACCTGTGCTTTACTAACACGCCACAGGAAAAAGCTTCAGGGAAAATTTATTCTTAAGGGAAAAGGTAAAAAGTTGAACGCAGCAAATATGTGTTTAGGTATGTCAGAGGATGGCAGTCTTCAATTTCACACAGCTGATACCCTAGCAGTTATTAAAAAAACTGTTTGTCCCTTTGTATTACAAAAAAAACCAACAAGTAATGATCCAGAATTAACATTATTGAAAGCTTCAGGTTTTGAAACAATTCATTGCTGTTGTTTTCCCTTCTTTTGCGAGGGCCAGGATGTTTTGGCAATAAAGTTTCCAATATTAACACACGCAGAAAAAAATTCTGTGCATTGGAAAATTGCATACAAGCAAGAAAGGTAACTGTCTCTAGTACTCTGCTGCAAATTGCCAGGTACACTGCCACCTCTAGCCAGCTGTGTCAGCGTGCAAGTAACTCTAGTCTTCAACTATTTCTGGTTCTTCAGTTTAAACAGAAACAAACATCTGGTTTTAAAACCTCTTTTTACTTCCAGTGATTCTACCAGGGATATCAAATTGTGTTACAGCAGCAAAGCTGCCCAGGCTGAAACTTTCTGCAGCGGGTTTGACTGTCCTGCACGTGCGCCAAGAAAACCAAATGTTACAGAGTAAGTACCGATTCTCCCTCCAGAGCCACAAAAGCAGCACAGCAGTAGACGTAAGGACAGAAAAAGATCCTGGCTTTCACACACACACCTTTGACGAAGCTCTCCCAAACAGCAATTTTCTATCCAATAGCAGTATTGCCTCGACCAATAAACGCACTGGCCCAGGTGCTTTGTGAATCCATGGCTGTAACAAGAAAACAGTGTTTAAGCATTGACTTTCACAAGAGTTACCCGCATTCAAGTGTGCCCCACAAGGGCTCCTGGCTTCTCTTAAAAACCTCACCCGACTTCAGCGGGAAGTTACAAGCCTTACTACTGTGACTGGCCTTACGCACCCGTTTCATCTGGGGACCAGGCAGGAACTGAAAGATATCTGCAATGTTTTAAAGTAAAAAGTTTGTTAGATTCTAGAGAGATTTACAGCTTCCTGTGAAAGCCTACAGGAGGCTCTGAATTGTTCCTCTGCTTGGGTCCACCTAACTTAGCCCAACCCAACCAAAATCAAGAAAATTTTGAACTCTCAAAGACTTGTAAACACATCTGAAATATTCTTCTCCATCTCATTTTAGAGGGAAAACCATCCACACGAGACAAATATATGCTGAACAGACAAAAACTACATATCGTCGTAAAAGTGGTCACCCCTTACATCCTGCTAGCCTTTGGAATACCCTGTATCGTGCTTGCTATATTTGCAATTCTCTGCCTGGTAAGTTTTTGAACATGATTGATAGCTTCTCATCTTAACCCCCCACACCTGAATACAGCCTTGTAAGTGTGACCAATGAGTTGAAACAGTTCTCAGGAAGGGAGAACTGTCCTTACAGATATGGAGAGAAGCTGTGTGCTCAGTATAGCGAGACAAGAAACACACACAGTCTGAGGTTTGCAGACCTGAATTCACTGTACTATGCTGAGTGCAACCATCTCAGACTTCTTCATCTATCAGGACATTGCCTTTCCTAGAAGAAACCTTGTTCCTCCTTCTCAGCAGAAATTAGCAGCAGAGTAATTCATTAGCCTCTCAGCAACCCAGCTACTGGTTTGCAAGACGCATAGTTGATTTTTGGTTGCAATCAACTGCTCCCAAATTACTGCTGTCAGTGTGAGGCAATTCTGTCAAACAGCAGCCCAGAACAAGCTTGTGCTCTCGTGCATGGGCAGCTGCTGGCCAGCTGGGAGAGGTACTCCTGATGCCAGAGGAAGAACAGTTTTGGGGTGGAAGAGAAGAGGCAAGACTTCCCAAGGACAGGTAACCCTCTCCAGGTTTCTGGGCTGCAGGATTAACCACTTCAGCATGCTGGTTGAGAGCCTATGTACAAAAGGGAGATACTCCGAACAAAAGACATCAGAGGCTGCAATATGCCAGCTTCCTTCTGTAAAGCATTACTACTTTGGTGCCTAAAAATCCTGTAACATTCACCACTCCAGAAACACGTAGCCTTTTTTCAGTTTTGAACAGCTGGTATTCCCCACCATCCCCTCCACACCCCTAACTGCTTCTGCTTCTTTCCCGAGCGCTTGGGCCCTGGCAGGATCAATTGCATCCAGAGGAGCAGCAGAAGCCTGTCTGCAGCCTGCGCCCCGGTGCAGGACCGAAGAGCAACACTTCTAAGCCTGATTCTGAGGGGCACAAAGCAGAAGCCACCGGAACTTTGCGTCTGACTCCCAGCCTCCCTTCTCCAGGTACTACTGGTCAGTGTCAACCAAATTTGACCAAGGGATAGCAGGCCTCAATGCAAGCAAGTTTCCAAGTGAAGACCTCATTTGGTAGGAAGGAGGCAGCCAAATCTGTCGCCGGGGTGGGCTCAGCCATCGCCATGCTGGCTGGCAGCCGGAGACGGGAGGGAGCCAAGTGAGACAGGAGCAAAGCTGGGCCTGTTGGCACGGGGAGGATGTACGCAGCTCATCCATTCTGCTCTTCACAGGGCAACCTGGTTTCAGGGTGTCGCAAATCCTGATTTAAGATGCTGCCAACTACGCTAATTTGTCACAGGTCCTAATGTAGAATCACTTAAAGAACCACTGTCAAAAGGTTTTTGGCAAAAGTGGTTTTAATACGACGTTGTAAGAATGCGACCTAAAGTTTGATGGCAAGGTTCACTCTGTTAACTACTACATGGAAGGAACACATAATTGAAAAGCGAGTTACAGTCACTCCCAGAGAGATTTGAGACAAAAGGGTATGGAAGACCCTCCTCTTGAGCCCCGAGGCTCAGAATGGACCCCACTGCTTTCTAAACTCCTTCTCAGAGAGGAGCCTAGGTGCAGCTGGATGCAGACTTAGCCCCAGAACTGATTAACAGTTTATGTCTAAAGGATTATATATGAATGTTTCATTAGCATCAATTCAGCACCAATCAAAGTTATCAAGGCAAAAATCAAAGCTATCACACTTGTAGTTTACCCTGGCAGCTGGCAATTCCACACTAGACAGCCACTCGCTGGGGTTACGGGTGAAATCAGTCGCTTACCAAAGATCTGCCGCTGATGAAAGATCTCTCTGCCTCGAGCAGTGTATCTCCAGGGGCATCCCAGCTCAAGGGGGGATCACCGCCATGCAGCCACACTGCCTAGCAGGGAGAGCTCAAAGGAGGCTCGCTTAAGCTGTCATATTTACAGAATGAAGTGGTTGGCTTTTAGTCAAATTATATGTGATAGGAAAGGTACGCACGAGACTCTTTGTACCCACAACTTTCTTTGTTCCTTAAGAAATGAGGCTTGGAAAAGCCCACTATTCACGAGCTGATCACATGATCGGTGTTGCAAGCTCATATGCATCAGCGCTCACCGTGTCACTCTGCTCCGTTGTAGGTTTTCAGAGAACAGACTGAAACCAGAGGAGTTTTGGCCCGGCTACAGCTCAGGGCTTTACCTCCTCCAGAGCCTGCACCAAACCACCACCGACCTGGTCAAGGGGTCAGTGCACCCATCACATAGGTGCACCTAAGCAACAGTTACTGTGCTTGAAGATAGTCCTATCCCTTCCCCTTCAAAAAATTAAATAAACCTGAATTATTAAGGTGCCTTTTCATGAAGAAATTATTGAATCTTGTGCTTCCTACCCCACAAAGTGAACTGCCAAGGTTGAACAGTTATACTCTACTCCCACCTCTCGCTGTGACTTGGGATCAGGTCACTTAACTTCAGCTTATCCAGTTACTTGTCTGTCACCCAGCTCTAACAACTGCCTTGTAGTGGGACTGGAGAGCTTAGCCCTATTGACACACAAGAAGCCCTCTGGATATCACACACACAGAACAAAGTGCTTGAGAGCATTCAATTTGCAGAAATAATTGGTAAATCATTTCAAATAGCAAATGAAAATTACCTCATTTGCTAAAACTTCTGAGTAGAAAAAGGCAGCATGTGAGCACATTACTCATTACAAATTATCCACTTGGATCTTCTTGGGCTGTGACTGTAGTGAGAAATGTGCTACAGCGAGAGGCTCGGAAATTGAACTGAGACCCTTAAGAGCCATTTCACACAAGCCATTGAACAGCCATCAGGTAGTAAAACCTTTGGGCCTCTACTAAGCTGAAAACCACTTAGACTAACGGCAAAAGACTTTTTACGTCATCGCTCCCCCCAGGAGACATCAGGCACGCTGTAACTTTAGTTCAGCCAGGAGATGTCGCACCACTAAATTACTGATCTGAAAAACGCCAGCATGCGTGCGCGACTCCGGGAGTGGGGCTGTTCAACATTCCTCATGAATATTTTTTCTTTCCTTGCCAGACAGACGCATAATAGCAAGACTCTTACAGGAGAAGATCCAAAATCATTGTCATCCATGAAACCTATGCACAAAAAGCTGCAAGCGTCAGAGGAACATCCTTTTTACCTGTGAAGATGCATCACCTTTCCCTCACCACTTACTGGAAACAGCAGAAAGCAACTTTTGAGAAGACACCCATATGCTGATTCCTTCTGTTAACCACCCAGATTCTTATTTTAATTCCCAGATACAGGAAAAACCTGTTAGCATAAGCAATAAATATTTCATTGACATTCCAAACTCCGCCTCTCTCAAATTCTTTTTTTTTCCCCACAATTTTTCACATGCATTTGGGGCCTGGGCAAAAGGAAAAGGAAATAATTTCCAGTATTTTTAGTCTTGCAGTTAAACAGTTCAGACAAGGAGCAAACTCATCCCAGGATACCAGAGCTTCTCCTCCAGCCTCAACAGGAAAAATGCAGATATTAATGACTGAGCTTTAGCCTTTGCCTAGGTCTGAGTAGGTGCACATTTTCATGTGCTGATACAAAATGAACCTCTCATCTCTTTCCAATGTACTTGTATCTAATGTAATCTTCAGCTCTCAGATATGAACTGCCAGAGGCTACACCTGTCCGCTACAGAGAACAGCTCTCATCTCAAGTTCCCACGCAAAGCATTAAATGCTTCAGAATCTGCATAAATGAATAGAAGCAGCCTTCCAGCCTCGCAGAGAACAATCTACCACTTCCCCCAGTGATGCAGACCCTGTTCCTCTAAATCAACATCATGCACGCTCCGAGGAGCATCAGAGGAATCTCACACAAAATTAGTATCTAAAAACAGCATTAAAAAGTCACACAGGAACAGCAATGATGGGAGCTTTTTGTGGAAGAGGTATGGGGTCACCAGGCTTTGTGGGGCAGACACAGCCGCGGCCATGCGAGGCGTTCCAGGTCGAGTTTACGGCAAGAACAGCGCCCAAGAGTAAGCACTTGAAACCCATGAAATACCAGTTACATTTCCCAGCACCAGGGCACAATAAGCATACAGAGAATCTACTTATACCTCCATTAAACCACTTTTTAATTGTCAGCGCTGCTGTTACCATCGGACCAGGCTCTGAGCGAGTACCCTGTCCCCACGGGAACACAACGCAGCACACGGGGCTACCGCAGCGGTGACGAGCGGTGCGGTGCGTGTTGCCACCGTGCCAGGTTGGCTGTGCAGGCCGCAACCACCCCCGAGCTTTAGGGTTTTAGGCCACGCAGGACTCGCTCAGCCCCACTCAGAGCCCTCCGACGGGGGGTTCCCACGGAGCCCAGGCCCACGCTGCACCCAGTTCACCAGGACAGCCGCCGTGTCCGTGGGAGACGGCCAGGAGACGATCCCGTAGGCAGGACGGGCAGAGGGGCAGGGGCTGGCGAGCCCTCGGAGCGAGATTCAGCCCAGATTTGCCCTCACCGCCTCAGCAACCCCACTGGCGGAGCCGCCCGCGCCGGCAGGAGCCACCCGGGCGCTGAGGCGCTACCGCCGCGGGAACGAGGCTCCGTCCCTCAGCGCCGCGCCCGGGGCCGCGCTGGGGCCGTCGGGGCCTCCCGCGCTGCG
>Ga0065711_1046889_pt1 | contig 12641 bp, 9 predicted proteins | sample Hoacrofraction12_FD_59098 | JGI IMG/M metagenome (GOLD analysis project Ga0065711, IMG submission 59098) | Hoatzin crop microbial communities from Cojedes, Venezuela - Epithelial fraction 12 v2 (version 2) | ecosystem: Host-associated > Birds > Digestive system > Esophagus > Crop | place...
CCTGGCCCACGGGATTCCTCCCAGTAGCTCCTTGAAGAGGGCAAAGTCAGCCCTCCTGAGGTCCAAGGTTTTGATCCTGCTTATCGCCCTGCTTCCTCCACGCAGGATCCTGAACTCGACCAGATGTGGATGGTCAGTCAACACGTGATGTGGATGATGGTCCATTTGCACCAGAGGTGTTGCCAGGGTCAGAAAGGCCTACCCCTCATATCATGACCACCTCCATGAGGAAGAAAAGACAGGTATAGTGTAGGTGACTTTCTTGTGAGTGGAACAGAGGGTCCAATATGCCAGACAGACCCTCCTCATAGAGAAGTGTGCTGCCTTCCTGGGGCCTGGGTTAAGGACATGACTAGGAAACTCCCCAGCCTGGCACAGCCATCGGACTGTTACCCATTATTGCTCTTCCACACAGGTGGTGATGAAGGTGCAATGCATATTCCAAGAGCCATCAAAAGAAACTTCAGGGTTGGTAAGGGGATCCAGGGCTCAGTTAATATTTTCCTGTCTCTTTCCAGTTGCAGGCAGTGACACTGGAAGAAAGAGACGGACTGAGTCTATTAATAGATGGTTCCATGACTGGTGCACTGCCATAATTTTGGATTTTTTGATAATGGGAAGGTCTATACGGTACCCTGCTGGCATCAGCTGGGATTCATCTTTCTCAAAGGGAGAAGAGGGCCTTTCCTTACAAGCTAGTGGGGCTGACTGACAGAACTTTAAACTAGACTTGAAGAGGGAAGGGGATAACATCAGTCTCACTTGTGAAAAGCCATGGGATGACACACCCAGGTTAGAGCGATGGGGTGGTAGTGAGGGCCCTCAAACAGTTACTCTGAGACTTGCTGAGCACACTGGAGCACACTTGAAGTCTTACAGAGAGAAGCCAGGGGCTCCGAAGGTAATAGGAGGCAACAGGGAAACACTAGTGAAATACTTAAAAGGAATTAAGGTGTGTTCCTCTCAGAAGGTGACACGGTCAACAGCGCAGTTGAAGTGCTTCTGCACCAATGCACACAGCATGGGCAACAAACAGGAGAAGTTGGAAGCCACGGTGCTGCTGGAAAACGGTGACCTAGTTGCTGTTACTGAAACTTCATGGGATGAATCTCATGACTGGAGCGCAGCTATCGATGCCTACAGGCTGTTCAGAAGGGACAGGTAAGGCAGGAGGGGCAGAGGGGTTGCTGTCTGTGTCAGGAGATGGATAGATTCTGAAGAGCTGCCTCTGAAGAATAGCAGTGAGCAGGTTGAAAGCTTATGGGTAAGAATTAGAGACTGAGGTAACAAAGGGAACCTTGTGGTTGCTCTTTACTACAGGCTGCCCAATCAAGATCAGCTTATTGACAAAGCCTGCTTACTCCGGCTACAGGAGGCATCGCATTCACAGGCTGTTGTCCAGCTGAGGCACTTCAACCACCCTGACATCTACTGAAAAAGTAGCACGGTGAGCTGTAGGCTGTCCAGGAGACTCCTGGAGTGCAGCCAGGATAATTTCTTAGGCCAAGTAATAGACAGCCTTACCCGAAGGGATGCATTACTGGACCTGATGGTCACCAATGCAAATGAGCTCATCAGAGATGTGAAGACTGGAGGCAGCCTGGGCTGCAGTGATCATGCACTGATGAAGTTCACACTCCTGAGGGATATGGGATAGGTGAAGAGTAAAGTCAGAACCCTGAATTTCAGGAAAGAAAACTTCCAACTCTTCAAGGAATTAGTCAATGGGACCCCCTGGGAAACTGCCCTCAGGAGCAAGGGAGGAGAACAGAGATGGCAGATCTTTAAGGACGCTTTCCATAGAATGCGAGAGCTCTCAGTTCCCAGGTGTGAAAAATCAGGGAAGGAAGGGAAGAGACCTGCATGGCTGAATCATGGCCTGCTTCTAAAACTAAAGAGCAAGAGGGAACTGCACAGGCAGCAGAAGCAGTGACAGGTATCCTGGAAACAGTACAGGGATGCTGCCCAGTTGTGTAGGTATGGGGTCAGGAAGGTCAATGCGTGGCTGGATCTGAACCTGGAAAGAATAGCAAGAAGGGCTTCCACAGGAATGTTAGCCAGAAAAAGAAGGTCAAAGAAAGTATATCCTCCCTGACAAACATGACTGACAAACTGGTAACATCAGATGAGGAGACGACTCAGGTTCTCAACAACATTTTTACCTCAGTCTTCACTGGCAACCTCGCTTCATACACCTCTCAAGTGGATGGACCACAAGACAGGGACTAGGGGAGCAAAGTCCCTCCAACTATAAGAGAAGACCAGATTCGTGACCACCTGGGAAGACTTAACATACAGAAGTCTATGGAACCTGACTAGATGCATCCCAAAGTCCTGTGGGAATTGGCTGATGCAGTTGCTAAGCCACTCTCTGTAATATTTGAATAGTCACAGCAGCCAAGTGAAGATCCTGGTGACTGGACCAGGGTGTAGCAGCGGGGCTGCTGCTTTCCACTCAGGGGGAAATCCAGCATCCTGGAGAGGAACTGCAAAAAACACCTGTCAAGCTGAGGAACCACCAACAAACTGATTAACAGCAGGCTTAGGTGGGGCCACATGCTCCAGCTGCACGCAGCCACAAGGTTCCCTGGCAAGGATTAAGCTGCTGCTTGTGGCACGAGGAATTTTATCCTTTTATTAGCTTCGAAGGTGACTTTTTGTTGTCATCACTTGCTGCTTCCCAGCTCTCAGGTTGGGGGAGGTGGTGACTGGCTCATTACCACACCTGGCCTGGGCCACCTCAGTTCCTGCAGCCCCACACCAGCCCTTCTCTAAGCCAAACCGGTCTGCCTTCCTCTCCCACATCCTGGCTGGGAGTTTTCACAGGAAGAGCAATCTTAACTGTGTTTTTTTTGATAAAAACTCTGCTGAGTATGGCTACCATTCAGTGGATTGAGCCATTTGATTTGACATTTAAATGTAGAAATTTCTTACTGCAAAGTGATTTAACACTCCACTGAAACACCTCTGTTAGAACACCATTTTCAGTATTTTCAGAGCAAGGAACAATTTTTAAAGAGTCGCCTGTGCAACCAACCTATTCCCAAAAACTTAACAAGGCGTGCAGATGCCTCTGCTTGGGTAAAAGCCCTGGGGCTGCTGCTGGCACCGGCAGCATTGCCTGTGCTTCTCGCTTCTGCTTCACATCTGTCCGTGAGCAGCCAGCAGCAGAAGCGAAGGGGACAGTCAGGCACCGGGGGCTGCAGCACGCCCCAGGCAGCTGCATCCAACACCCTGCTCTCTGCCTCCTGCAGGAAAATGCTAAAGAGGCAGCTTTTCTGAGAGCTGGTTGGAGAGAAATGTTTCAGCGTGGGAAAAACAGTTGTTTGGGAAAGAAAAAGAAATAGTGGAACAGCAGAGGAAAAGCTGAGAAAACATGAGGCCTTCAGAAAATCTCATGACTGGACAAAACACAGGAAGAGGGGAGGAAGAAATCAGTATTTGTGTGGAGAAAAATCCAAAATAATAAACAAATAGTGCAGTGGGTGTCAAGCCAACAGATTAAAGCAATGCTTTCCTCTCTCCCTTTACGGTGGCACTGGAACAATGACTGCTTACCCACAGCTGAGGATAATATATTTTATATAAGGATTATGCTCCTCCTTACTATTTCTGAAAAAATATACTATATCCACCCCAAATTAATAAGACCTACTTTTCAAATCCAGAATGCATTTTCAGTTAGCTTATAAGGAAATCCAATACTGACAATTGCTGCACTGTACAGTATCGAGGAAAGATGGGAAGGTTAGAGGACAATGAAAGACAAATAATATACCCATGTTCCCACACTCCTATGTCTTGCATTTTTCCTGAGAGGTCACTTCTGCTCTCAGAAAATCCTTTCACCTCAAACATGTCTGAGTGCTAAGAAACATGATAATAACCAAAGGGTTAATAGAAAGCATTTAACTTTCTGTTGCTTTTACAAGAGATGTAATAGGTACGTGCTGTCTATCTTTCATTTGCATTTCTTGCAGCAAAAATGTTTTACACATTTCAGCACAATGATTTCTTCCTTTTCTTGATGATGCTCACCACAGGACTGTTTCTGATAAGGACAGTATGATCTCTCTCTCCCACACCTGCAGAGACGAACTTGTCTAGTGCATAAACATACAGTGCATTGTCTGGACATAAAATGCCAGAACAAACTAAGAGTAAGCCGACTGAAATCAATATAATTAATGTATGGCTGAATTTCGTTCCATTTTTTTCATTTCATTACAAATACAAGAACAAGTTATCTAAATTCTTTTTTAAGGCCAACGAGATCAATGGCAACAACAAATTTGCAGTAAGCACACAATGAAAATTTTGTAATTTTATGCGCATTGTATTTAAGGAAAAAAAATCCACTGTGTGGGAAAGTACTTCCACACATAAACAGCAAAAAATGGTTATAGGTGCAATAAACAGAACATTACAGTCATGTGCAAAATAATAATAATAATAACATGAGAAAAGAGCATGTATTTGTTAAAAATTACAGTTATACTTGGCACATATCACCATGAATCATTATATGTACACATATCTCACTCACTGGATGCAACATTTAGAAACACATACCAGTATGTGGGATGAATTTGTAGGCAATCATGTTTTTCAGATTTCATGAACTGTTTCGATATTGCCTCATACCAATAAAAGATTGCACTGCAGCTTGTTATGGGATTTTTTTTCCCCTAACCTGCTTGGTATTTCCTCCTAGCAATCACTGTCACAGCCTTTTACTTTTCTCTGGGATGTTAGGAGAAGATGAATGGCAGAGCTAAAAATCCATGGATGCAGAAAGGACAACCAACTTTTAAATGAGCTATTGGATTTTTGTATTGAGCAACAGATAAAAGAAGGACATCTTCATGAATGTGGACTTAAGCACCCCGTATCTGTGTTCAGCTGTGGGCAAGATTCCATCACCACTTTTCTTTCTAGAAATTTCCTTTTCTAAAAAAATATGTGGGAAAACAGGCTGACAGCAAAAGAAGGCACAAACAGAATAATATTTTGGTTTTAAAGGTATTTTAAATGCACAGTTTACAGCGGCACACCCTTTAGTCCTCAGTTTTTCTTCTAGCTGATGTTGCATTACCTTCACATACAATGCTAACAGAGACCAGCAGTACCACATATGAAAACACCTTTACAAAAACCACCTTTACCACCAAAAATATACCAGTTCCTGGCAGCCCTTAAAGATGCACAGCTAGAGGACACCACTTTCCTCATCTCACCCCAGTCCGACATTGTAGATAGGCACCTCATTTCCACATCTAACTGAATGAGCTCTAGTCTAGGCTAACCTAGGGAAACAGCGGAGAGGGAGAGCAGCCACCCAAGAGAGCTTTGGGACCAGCTTCTTTCTCTCTCCACTGAACATGGATAGGTCACTTGTTTGACTTAGGGAACTCCACAGTCAGTTTTAAATCAACAAACAGTAAGAGACCTGGTCCTTTATGAACTGTTCTGCTCACCAATACAAAAACCATCCACACGAAAGTCCATTTGTTCAAGGAATTCCTCTTGCTAATACATAAATCAGTACCATAAAGTTGAGCTCAAGTTTTTTTTAGGCACTAAAAAATAAAAACGTTACAGAATCAGAAAATATCACAGAGAAAACCCTGGTTTCTTTTCCCACCCCCTTCCCATAGTGGTGGTTCTCTTTCAGGTGAGGCTTTAAGATAATGTTGCAGAGGTTAATGCTGTGAAGAATGAATTTATGCATCTGCAAATGCATGCCTCTGAAACAATCTTGTTCTAAAGTAATTAGGAGGAAAATAGATATGAGGCATCTGCTAGAAAAGAAAGTACTCAGAAATTTAAAAAAACACACTGGAATGATACTGATTTCAAAATGGCTTCCAGGAACAAATTACATGATTTGTCATAATCTTAGGCCCAGATCTCAAAAGTCTTTAACAGAATGTCATATATCTGTAAAGAGTAGTCTTTTTGATTGTTTGTTTGTGTGAAACTCCAGATGAACATGACCTGTCATTTCTTCTAGAAATACAGATAGAGTCTACTATAATCCCTATAGGACTACCATTGTGCTTTACATGTTAAAGTAAGCCTCATTAGACTCATTTTTATGGCTGTGAAGGTAAAGATTAAGAGATTTGCCCGGGAAAACATAGCTGAAAATAACTTTGAGCTAAACCGCTGTCAAGGACTTCAGTTTGCATTGCTATGCAGCAGTGCAGCATCCCTGCTCTACAGGCTACTTTGAAGCAGTGATGAATGTGATTTTCAACAGGGAGGAAGGAATTGTGGTTTCCTCTCTTTCAGCACTCTTACAATGTGATAGTTGCAGTCTAGTATTTCTGTAAATGCAGACCCAATTAACCAGTCAGTACTTGAGTGATACAAATGAGAATGAAACAGAGGATGAAATGTTTGGTCCCAGATGACAAAGGTAGCAGGAAAGAGTTACGTGTTCTCACAGACCTGGAGAATCAAGAAAGCAGCTTACATCAAATAACTCGCTTTGTACCCCTGACTTAACAAAGCAGTAAATATTTAAGTGTATGTGAATTTGTAAAGTAATTGCTACACACTTTGCAGATTTTCTAATGTCAAAATTCCTTAAAACATTTCCCTTCTGTTATACCTAAAATGACTATAAAAACCAGTAAGTAAAAATAATTCATGCATCAGCTGAAACCGTGTCATTTAGAAAGCCTCTTTTACTGGACACACATCACTCTTTTACAGTGTTGACGCACATGACATTGCCAATAGTGCAAAAGAGAGAAAAAGGAAACGAAAGCACAGCACCAATTTAACTCTCGGTAGCTTGTAACCTGGAACAGGATCAAACCGTTAGACAGAAGCTGACCACTGCAACAAGCTCACTGGCTAGGGTACATCAGCTAGAGCAATACGAAATTGGATGAAGCTGTTTAGCTGGAAAAAAAGAAAAAAAAGAAGAATTGGTGTCTATGCAGATCCAATCTACAAACATTAGCCCAGGGTAAACCATGCTGTAAACTCAAAGTTAGCAGGAGATTAATTTAATCAAACTGAGTTATGAAAAAGCTGAAATACATTAGAGTGGAGATGGAAAAATCCTTTCCTTTTGAGCAATCCTAATGCAAGCAAGGGCTAAAAGGGAGACATGGACTGCTAGATTCTCCAAGCAAGTACGATCCTGTGGGTGGAAAAGAGATTCACCAGGTCAGATGGGAATGCACGCTGAGGCATAGGCTGCGGCATGAGCACTGAGGAGTAGCAAAATCTAACCACACACCGACCCCATGGGCTGTTTCTGTGACTACACTGACAGCAAAGGTTAAAACCAAAACCAACCAATGTTTCTCAGTACCGTATAACAAACCTCCTTACCAAGTAGGTCTCTTGTATTTCCATTCTTAATATTGTAATCAACATGACAGGACTACACAGAACAAATCCAAGCTTGTAGTTTCCTACATTCAAATGCAAGTATCCTCTTTCAAGCAAATATGAAATTAATGCTTTATCATACATTTGTTATACACTACATTCTTCTCAAAGTATGCAAAATTTTAAGATTTACCAGTGCCAAAGAGTTAGTAAGGACCTGTCTGGGTTCATTGTAGTAACTTATTCTGTTACCCTGATAGTAAAATAGATAATAGAAACTGCATTTCAAAGTTTACCTTGCAGGAAAATGCAACTGCCCCTAAATGTTTTCATACTACATCATTGCCTTTAAAATGCTAATTTTTCATATGCAAAACAATTTTGAAAGAGTTTTCTCAGTTTCTTTCTATTTCTGATGATGCTATTCTTTCATACATATTTACGAATTATGATGATATGGCCCATGGCCATTGCATGTTTTCCGGACAGGGATTCAGCACTGATTTCTGGTGCCTGCTGTTCAGTTTGGTGCAGCACTGGATTTTGTTTACTGGCTTTGCAGGCGAACTGTGTAACTATTACACTGATTTTCCAGCAGATTGTAAAAGCATCTTGTCAAAGGGTATGTTGTGCATATGCCTGAGGTTTTGAAATCTCTTGAAGACCAAATTGCACGTGTGTTATCCATGGTTGCATGTTTGCTGTTACATGGTCAATGTTTGCTGACAGAACTGCAGATCACAGATGGTAATTCTTTCAGAGATTCGTGAGAACTGGAATTTCATTTTGCTACTTAATTTAGATGACTTGGTAAACCATAGAAATTAAACACATTACAGATTATTGGCAAAGTCACATCCTTTAGAGGAAAAAGCCAAATTGTCTGTGACTAATCCAGTCTTTGAGACCCATACAGCTGGCAGACATTACTCTTACTTCAGAGGCAGAGTGACTGGGCAAAAGCAGGTTTGTCTGACACCCAATGCTGTTATTGCTTATTATCAATCTTGGTATGAAGGAAAATACATAGAAAAAGCTATCCCATAAGTAGGAAAGTGAAGACAATACCTGATTTTGTCCTCTGTCTGCCATAAATTTCAGTTTCAGGATCTTGCTGCTATGCAAATGGACAGAGCCGCTCGGTAAATATGGAAGTGACGGCATTGCAGAATAAACACATAACATAAAAGAAGTTTCAAAAACACAGGAAGACAAAGTTATGCCACACGATGTGTTCTAATTGTCAGTGAAGTGTTTACATAGACAAGTTACAAGTCATTCTTGTAGACCGACACTTAGGTATATGTTCTAGCCATGAAAGTTTAAACAAGAACACATAAGTATTCTACAGGCTGTCATATACATACACACACTTACATATAATTAATAATGAAAATTTATTAGGGATATTTATTCTACTGAAGTTGACAAGAGTATATATTTAAGTAAATGAGCCATCTGTTTCATCTACTCTCTCATCTTAATGTCTACATTTTATTTTTCTCTCTTGTGTACATACATGCACAGATGCACACTGTACATTAGTGCAAGCAGATGCTGTGACTTACTTGCACTTGTAAAAATGTAAATCTAAACACTAATCCATCTGTTTAATGACTTCCAAAACAATACGGTTTATGTATCCTTCCAGATATTACAACATAGCACTGAGACAAAACGAACATTTTTGGCTTTTAATACTCTGGAAGGGCACAAATATTCTTGACTGAAAATCCCAAAACTGTCTGTTGGCTCAGTCTCCTTCCTTCTATCCACTAGTGAATGAGGCAAAGCCCCACTGCTCCCCACGAACCACCTCCAACCAAACCTGCAGAGTGTTGTTGCACAGGTAGCGCTTGGCAGAGGGGCAGCACGGGCAGAAGGGCTGCAAAGACCTTGCTGAATATCCTCTTCATGGATCCTGACCATATGGCTGCATCCATGACCCTATGGTCTCCCACACTGTGCTCCAGAAGTCCTTCCTTGTCTCCTCCAATAAATGATAGTTTGGTGATTCTCAAACACATTTGGAGCACGGTTTGGACAGTATAAAAGCAGTACATTGTGATTAGCTGTTACAGCGTGTTATCCCATAATGATGTACACAAAATTCCTGGTGGCTACATGCAGCAATTAAGGCCACCTTTGAGGATCTTTGTGTACAAACCATCTGCTTCCAGATACCAAAGAAAAGTGGTATGCTAGGGTGCCTAAGCCAGAAGTGCCAACCCAGGCAGCTCTTCTTAAAACAGTATGACTTCAACAAGGCTTAAAACAGAATAGACTCAAGACTTAAAACAGTATGACTTCCAAAATCAAATATTTTGCAAGACAAAATGCAGGAGCAAATCCATGTAAAGCGCACTACTGTTGAGTGCCAGAGAGACTTCTGTCTCCACCACCAAGATGCCTTCTCGTATAACAGTGCCTCTACAATGCTACTTGTCAAACTCAATAAAGCTTCTGCCTTGTCCTCTTTTACATCCTTCCTGAAAAATTTGCCAAGATGACTCTACTGCTGTGCGATCTGATAACACTGAGACAGCTGGCAAGCTAAGACTGCCCATTTTTATGTAAAACATGTTTATTTTGCAGGCATTTCAGTCTCCCATAGTCCGTCTACTCTCGCTGCACAGTTCTACAAAAATCCTACACACACACACACACACACACACACACAATCCTAACACAAGCATTTAGGAGATGAAATGTTTTTCCTTCCTGAAAGTACTGCTTACAATGATTCCTAATGCTTTATAAAGTGTTCTACAATTTATCATGTCGAAATTTTAAAAGCCACAATCCAAAATTTCATGAATAGCTAAAGAAAACAAATGGCATGCTCCTTGAGTTAGTGGCTAATAAATGCTTTTAGAAGAACTGATGTTCTTCTGCATTGAACAATACCGCGGTGAAGAAAAATGTAAACATATTCAATATGGCTTGAATTCACTGACTTCAGTGGGAATATTGCCTGAAAAGGAGCCACAAAACTGGTGGTGATACTGTTATTTTAATTTCTGGAGAATTATCAAGCTTTTCTTTTCCCCTTCCACAATGTAGTCTGTATTTTGTTACCGAGAGACAGCTTTTAGTCTGCCCTTGCTTCTCCACTTTGAACTATAAATCACCACCCAGTTATATCAGATAGATTCTCAGAAAAATTTAATAATGATAGCGGTCATGGTTAAGAAAACATAATAAGCACATGATGAAGACATTTAAAGGCTGGAAGGCTAACACTTGAGCATCTAACAGTATCCTCCCTTCATTAGCTTTTTAAGTAGCCGAGAAAAGAATGCAAATGCTTGCAGCCACATACGTATCTTTGCAATGAATATGTATTTTAGGATTTCATACTGAACTTTCACATCTTTCAGCAGGTTTTGCCATTGTAAGTTATACTCTGATGTTTTGCAAAATTAGTCATCACCTCATACATCAATTTGTCATACGTACAGAGGACAAGAGATTCATTGATTTAAGGAAACAAACCAAGGCTCAGCAACATTTTTTGCTCTCCTACTGCTTCATCTCAGAAAAAACAAAAGTAATTTTCCTCTAAATGAGGATGCATGTCATATAACAGCAATGGCCTTTTGTGTTTGGGGATTACAAATATATTTTACATATGGAAAGAGTGGCAATAATTTTGAAGAATTAGAGCTTCACCAAAGCTTAATTTGCATGACACAGGAAGACATAAACAGTATTTTTTAAGAAGAGTGATAGCTAAAATTTGCATGAGATCAGTTCTAACCGTAGCCAATATCAACGTAAAAATTTATTTTTAAAGTGTCTTTTTTTGTTAACATGATGCTATGACATATCATAATGTTCCAAGAAGTTCATCAATATTTCATGTATTTTCGCCTGGATAACAAAAATCCTGGAAGGATTTGTAACTCATCTCCTGAGCTTTAATACAAACTGGAAATTCCACTGTGTGTTGTGCATAGGTGTGATCTCAGTTTTGAAGGCAGGTTATTAAGTGAAAAAAAGCTTTATTCAGATATTGTACTTAAATCTAGACCTGTGGTATTATCTCTTAGTATTCAAGTGATTATCCAGTGAGTGTTGAAATCATGAAGAAAAACCTATGGAAACCTGGAAATGATCAGCACTGACATGGTCCTCTGTTTTTCCTTTAGGAAGCAATGTCAGAAATCTTTCTGATAAGCTGCTACCCTGCATTGCAGTGTGGTCCCTTGAATGCATCTGTTCTTCTGGTACTCTAGAGGAGTTGTGACTAGCTAGCACTCTCCAGTGTGCTCCAAACTGCAGCATAACTAGGCAATCAGAATTTTAATGCAAGTTAACTGATTATACTACCTTGATGATAACTTCAAAATGCAGCATGTGGATGGGAAAGAATATAGTCACCTGCCTCGGATGTGTTGTATCATGCATAACAAAGGATAGAAGATGAACACTGGCTAAAGACGTTAGCATCCCAAGTACAAACCCTAACATGTAGACAAAATAATTTATATTTGTTCAGGAATTTAAGTTACTATTTGAATATCTGTTAATTCTGAAAACGAAACCTCCAGAAGCTGCTTCTCATGCTCTGTGCTTGAATTATGTACACAGAGAGGTATCTTCCTTCTGTAAGGTATGGAAGGAGAAAATATTATCTCTAGACACTTTCCCGCTAACACATACTGACTATACCAGTAATAATATACTTACCGACATTCATCAAATAATTTTCAGTAACAGAACAGAAAATAATTTTTCAACAAATGAAATGACGCTTCTTTCATTTGATTAGATATGTTAACCGACTCAGAGTATGAGAGCACACAGTAAAAGAGCCTGCAGGAGCTGTGATATTTCGAGAAGGAGAAGGACTTGGGGGTGCTAGTTGGTGAGAAACTGTCTTGGTTTCGGCTGCCGCCGGCAACAGAAGCTCCACGCAGCCGCCCCTCCCCCCACCGGCATGCGGAGGAGAATGGAAAGAAAGAGGCAGAAACTGGTGGGTCGGGATAAGGGCAGTTTAACAGAGCAGCAAACAGAGGGAACAGCAACAACAATGGTACAGATAAGGAGAAAAACACAACAACAAACCGCACGACCCAGACAGCCGCTCTCTCGCACCGCACCGGCGCCGCGCCCCGCCCCCGAGCCACGAGTGAGTTCCCGCCGTGCCGCCCCCCCGCACCGGAACCCAGCGTGACGTCACATGGTATGGAATACCCGGCTCTGTTTGGCCAGGTGGGGTCAGCCCCCACCCCCCGGCTGTGCCCCTTCCTGGAGTCCGGTGAAAATTAACCCTGTCCTGGCCAAAC
>Ga0065711_1046890_pt1 | contig 12641 bp, 12 predicted proteins | sample Hoacrofraction12_FD_59098 | JGI IMG/M metagenome (GOLD analysis project Ga0065711, IMG submission 59098) | Hoatzin crop microbial communities from Cojedes, Venezuela - Epithelial fraction 12 v2 (version 2) | ecosystem: Host-associated > Birds > Digestive system > Esophagus > Crop | place...
GCCCGCGGTGCTGCGGGGCCGGCGGGTCGGAGGGGCCGGGCCGTGGGTTTCGTTGGCTGTCCCGGGGCCGCTGCGGGGGCTGAGCGGTGTCTGAAGGCGGGTTTCCCGCAGAGCGGCGCTGGGGGGTGCTGGAAGGGGGGTGTCCTCCATCCCTCCCTCTCTCCCTCCCCGCAGCTCGGGGGTGCGCGGTGCGGTCCCGCTCCCGGGCCTGGTGCGGTGCCGGGAGCCCGCTGGGTGCACAGCTGCAGCGTGTGCGTTAGCTGTGCGTTACAGCAACGCGCCTTGCGATCACCCGAAGGCAGGGCAGCGGCGCTGGTAAGAACTTCTCTGTCGAGGGTCCTCCGGCTGCTCCTTTCGGGTCTCGCAGGAACGCGGCCGCCCGGCTGCCCCTGCGCGCTGCTGGGAAGCACAGCTCCTGGGCAGGGACGGGGAAATGGAGCTGGTTCAGGGCTGTAACACAGAGGCGTTGAGGCCTCGGCATGGCCGTGGTGTAGGAAGGGAAAGGAAGTGCCCTCCTTCCGAGGGAAAAAGGAACGGCAAGCTACGCTCTTCACAGCTTTTTTTGAGACGTGGAAGAGGTTTGAGCCAGGCGCCTGCTGAGTATCTTGGAGCTCCCGCTTGACCAACTGCCCCGGCTGTGCCTCGGGCTGCGCCGGCTGCCCCTCGGCCGGCGCCCACTGCGTAGCCCCGCGGACGTCCTGCGCTGGCAGCGTCGGTTACCTGGGTCCGTGCTTAGGTGTGTGCGAGCCCCAGCGAGGTGCAGCCTGCGACGGTTTCATCATCGTCGTAGCGTGATTCAGTGCGCGGAGGAGCTGCCGCGGCCTGGGAGCTTATCTCGTGCTGCTGCTGAGGTGCAGGCCAGATAGCTTGCTCTGGTTTGTTAGCTTGTGTGGTTCTGCGTACGCTTAGACTGGTCTTGGTCGTTATTTTCAGGTAAACACTGGGAAATAACTTTCAAAAGAAGAGTTTTATCCCTTTCCAGGGTAGGTGTGGGTCTGCTGAGGGACTCGTTAATGGTCCATAGCCTAGCTAGGAGGAAGTTTACCTTTAGACAAGCAGTATGTAATTATCTTTGTTTATGCTCTGAACCCTTGCTGATTGTCCAAAAATGGTGTTATATCTCAGACTGAGGGGAAATATTTGTACCATCAGACTAAACAATGAGGTCCTTGCGGTTTGTGGTCTGTACGATTGCGCTGGTCGGGACATTTCCCTCAACGGGAAGGGGTCGTAGGCCCCGGGTGTTTCTAGATCTTGTTTCTAGCGCTGCAAAGCTATCTCTTGGTTAAAGGTTTTGAAGTAACGGGTCGGGTTCCCCAGCTGACGCGTACAGATCTGTGTGGCAGGATGGGACTGTTTGCAAGGGGCAGAACCGGGTGATTGAATAGGGCTGGCGTGATCCTTTATTAAGAAGTGGGACGAGGGAAGGGGCAGGGGCGCGTAACCAGAAGGCAGCCTTGGAAAGGCCAGCGCGGGAGCCTGGGACGCTGGAGGGCCGGGAAGGGGGAGGAGGAGCTTGGGTACGTGCTTCTCGGCCCTTTGGTCCAGAGGTGGTTCTTGTTCCTGTAAAATAATAACGCAAAAGAAATAGAGCTTTTTCTCCATTTTTCATCTCCCTGGTATGGAGTGGCCCTAACAGGGAGCGCTGGGGGTTGTTGGCGGCTCGGGGCGTCAGGTACCTGCCGGGTGTGCTCCGGCGCGTCGAAGGCTCCCGGTAAATCAGCGCAGAGCAGCGGTGCGGTTCAGTGGGGCTTTCGGGCAGGGCTTTGCTTGCGGCACCGGCTCCCAGCCCGTGGCCTGCGCAGCGTGGAGTAACCCGTGCAAACAGAAGGCCTTCTGCGGCAGCAGGCTGCACGCGAGGAAGCTGAGGCCGTGCCACTTACGTGTCTTTAGTGTTACCTGTTGTTGTGTTGTGTAAATGATGGCTGTGCAAACTGGCTCCTGCTCTTTGTTTCTGTGAGTGTTTTTGCCCATCTGTTTTAGGACAGGCCTTGTTTATGTTATTAAGCTGATTAAAGGCTATAGCCATAGAGGGATGTTAAGAATAGCATGGCTTATTTCTATAACACTGTGAAGTACAAGTCACAATGGGAGTATTTAGAATGTATAAGGGAAACGATTACTGCCCAGACAAGTAGCTTTAAAATACCAAAGTGCAGTGGGTGGCTGTCCTCGCTTCCAGAGCGTGCTGTTCCGTAGCCAGTGGGGAGATGCAGCTGCACCTTTCCACGTCGTCTCTAAGAGAAAAGCATGGACGCAGTCACATTGAAAGTCCGCTCTGTCCCGGGGTAACGGAGTTAGATGATACACTGTGTTCTGAGATCTCAAAGAAAAATTCCCCATTTTAGTTGTGGCTTCTAGTGCCACTAAGCTAATATAGCTTGGTGAGTATCTGGCAAAAGAAATTGTTGCTATTTCCCATCAGTACTGATTCAGTCGTAGCACCTGTGAATTTAGTCTGAGCAAGGATTGAGATGGCTTTCAAATTAAGCCGCGCATCTCCTGAGCGGGCGTTCAGAAACCTGCCCGGGGCAGTGACGCAGCTCGGACTGAAGGACCAGCGTAGGCATGGTCAATGTTACAGGCTAAACCCAGGCCCCCTCTTTTCTCGCCCTGTATAGCTACTTATTTATAGTTTAGTATTAATTTTCTGCTTCTATTGCCCTCTCTCCCTTCTTACATGAGATGAACAAGCGGTAAGTCAGCTCCTTCTGTGCGCTCTCAGCGAGCCGGGCTCCCCGTGCAGCAGAACCCCCGGCGGCTGTGCCCGAGGCGGAGGGACATGCTCGGCTTCGGGTCCTGGCCAGCCGAACGGCGCTGAACAGTGACCGGCACTGCCCTGGCCACCGAAACGCGGCTGAGTCACTGCGCTGAGTCTCCTCAGTGACCCGTTTGTGTCCAGTCTTGATCAGGCTGTTTTGAAATTCTGACAGATGTGAACGGGTTTGCCGAACACTCCGCTCGTGTTTTCCTCTTGCGCACACGTTCACGGATCTGCGGTAGGGAGCACACGTGCAGCGCTGGCAGCTCTGTGGTGTCCGGTTAAACTGGGTTTGGAGCAGCCACGGTGCCCTGGACAGTCGTGGTCGCGCCCGCTGACGTTTCCTTGAGCAGCCCCTGCCAACGGTAATGCTGGCCAGGGAAGCCCGTGAGAAGCGTTGCTGCTTCGTGGAGTTCCGCGTACAGCGCGGCGTGAAGCGAGAGCGTGTCTGCGTGATGAGAAACTTGCCTGCTCAGCAGAGGGGCCGCGCAGCGACTGCGGAGCTCTCTTGCTGTGGGAAGGCTACCGGCTCCTCTCTGTAAGCAGAACTCTCTGTTCCCAGCAACTGGAAAACTGCTTTGGCCCAAACAAGACAGAACTTGCGTTTGCGCGCAGTTCTCCAAGGCACAGTTATGCAAACCAGTTGTAAAGGAGCAGTGACTTCAGAAAAATGAGAGTTCGGCTGAAGGTTTTAGCTGGGTAGGTTTCTCTGGTAGAGGTGCAGTTAACCCTTCGTCGCGTGCCGATGGGGGGGTGGCGTCTCTGAGCATCTTCTTCCCGCTGGAGCGTTTGCCGATTGCTGCAGAGGGGCAAAAGCTGGATGTGGCTGGGGCTCGGGAAGGTGTTTGCTTGTTGCGCGGAGCACGAGACTGTATCGTCAGCGGGTCTGTCTGCGTCAGAGACGAGGATGTAGTCTGTGAAATGACTGCCATTTTTAACAAAGTAGTGTATTAAAGAGGCTTATTGCTAGGCAGCGTGAAGCGTATCGGCAAAAATGCAGGGGGAGAAAAGCTTTTTGCATGTGCAGTGTGATGACAGATCTTGGTTCTTATGTGGGCAGTAAAATTACTTAATAAATGATGGCGATATTGAAACTGTTTGAAAGAACAGTAATTAAATATGGGTTTTTTGTGGCATTGATTTTTGTAGAGTGGGTTGGGCCTGTTCCATTAGCAGTGCCTAATGGCATTCCTCGCAGACGTGTCGTAGCGCTGCGGTGTTCGCGACGCCGGTCGGTTTGCGTCGGTGGCCCAGCGCGGACCGCATCCATCACAGCTCTGCAGTCTCGTTTCGGTGGTGTTCGCAGCTGTGTGATCCAGATGTGTAATTTACAGTAGTGTAACTTTTAAATATCCTTGGTTTTCCCTCTCCTGTTAACGTTGGTTACTTCGGGGTGAACATTACCCTGTCACGTTAGCCCCTGCGCCCTCTGGGTGTGCAGATGGTCATGGCCCCTTGGGAAGAGGTGGGAAATGCATCTTCCACAGCTGGACGGGGAAGCTGAAGAGAAAACGTTCGCCTTGTGTGTTCTCCCCTTTACCCCAGGGCAATTTGCAGTCCAAAAACTGGAAGCTGAAGTTAAATGGAGGCTCTGTGTCATAGCTTAGAATTCTGATTTTAATGTACAAAGAAATAGCTGGTAAACTATGTTCCATTTTTTCAGGTTTTCAGGATGAATCTGGAAAAACTCAGCAAACCAGAACTACTGACGCTGTTTAGCATTCTTGAGGGAGAATTAGAAGCAAGAGATCTTGTCATAGAAGCCTTGAAGGTATGTTGTAAGTACCATGATAAGAGACAAAAATGACAACAGTACTGCTGTAGGTTCTGCACGGCGCTTGCATCCAAGATGAAGTTCAGAGGCAAAAATTTATTGCTGGTTCAGAATCCCATCTTAACATCGACAGTATTAGATCTTAAGTGCTGTATATCATTCTACGTCTTGGAATTCGTTATTGAAAGCTGGCTGCCAGAAGCATTTCAGTGTTGGAAGTACAGTGTTGTGCGTGTGCTTTCATCCTTCCCCATAAAGAACCGAGTGTTGCCGCTGTTGTGAGAAACGTGAAAGGTCTGTCAGACCTCCTTTGTTGGTTTTGTTCTCCTTTAGTAAGGAGAGCTTCTTCAAGCGAAAACTCTTCTCGCCAGGAGGGATCACAGATTAGTCTTTTAGTGAGAATAACTTCACACTGAGAAAGAAGCGTCCCTGGCTGCACGTCGCGCTAAGCCAGTAGAAGCTGCCCCCGCCGCGGAGAGCAGCAGACCTGTGTGCTCAGCTGCTTCGCCTTTCCCTGCGGCACAGGCAGCAGCTGCCGCTGACCCCAGAACAGCTGGGTGCAGCCCGCGTCAGCGCGGCTGCGGGAGCCCTTGCGATGGGGCGAGGCGGGGGTGCCGGGGCGAGCGGGACCGGCTCTCGTGCGTGCGAGGTGTTAGCTCGGTGCTGCCGCTCCCCGTGCCTGGGCAGTGTGGGCTGCCGGGGTCTGGCCAGCTTGGCGTCTGCATGGTGAGCCTGGAAAACACCCGAAAAACGTGTAGTTCTTGTGTAGTGCTGCTGCTTTTCGAAGGATGCTTAGCTGACACTCGGCCAGAGGAAGGTGGGGAAAAAAAAGTGGTATAAATGATGGAAAGGGTCAATTTTTGAAACAATAAGTTGTGACAAAGTTGAATATTGAAGGCTTTTTCAAGCTGGCCTGTCTCTGCTCGTAATGTTCAAACTTCCAGCTATTTCGGAAGAGGAATGGCAGCTTGCAGGCCTGAGAGCTGCGGGACTTGGTTTTCCAGCACAAGCTTCTGTAGCTTGATTCCAGCTACAGGCACCTTTTGGGGAGACGGAGGGAGATCCTCCTCCAGAGCACTCGGGACGCTTATGTGTTCGTTGTTAATTGGCTTTGCATTTAGACAATCTTTCTGTTTTGGAGGACTCTTGTTGCCCTCTCAGCACTCGGGCGGAAGGCTTGGCTGCTCTCCTGGAGCAGACCTGCAGATTCCCCCCCGTCCTGGGATCAGTCTCCTAATTCTGTGTGGTCAGAGCGCGTTACCGAAGCGCGCGTCGCCCGAACGGCGCGGCGTGAAGCGCGTGTGATGGAGCCCAGAGGGACCGCTGCGAAGGAGTGCGGCAGCTCCGTGCCAAGGGCTTTCTAACGTGTACCTTCCAATAGCAGAAAGCAATTATCTTTTCTGTTGAAATTTAACCTGCAGTTCCCTCTTGCATGGGGAGATTAATATAGTTAGAATACCCTTTGACATCACTTCCCAAGTACTCACGACTGAGAAGAAATTAAATGAAATTTTAACCCATACTTGATAATTATGTAGTATAAAATACCAAGCTAACCAAAGGTTAGTGCTGTTTTCCCCTTTTTCTGTAAGGGATACACTGCAGCGTTTCACCAAAGAAGGCGAGGAAAGCTGAAGGTGGTAGGGAAAGGGCAGCAAAGGCTTCGAACCGGAGCTGGCTGTGGGTGCCCGCGGCGCTGCCCCCGGAGCACGGCCCCACGGCCGGACGAAGCTCCCCTCCGAAAGCGGCCGTTCGTTTGGAATAGGCAGTGAGAGAAATTCTGGCCTGGCTGTGCTTTTCTTTATGTTTACTGATAGTAACTCTGGAAACAGCTTCACAGTGCTTCACCGGCTGAAATAGTTTTATTGTGTGTGACTGTAACTGAGGGAAAACCCACCCTGCTAGTCCGTTTACTCGCGTCTTGATACGTGTAAAAATGCTGCCCTGAAGACAAAGCCCTCTAAGACCGAAGAAGAGACTGAAGCTGTGGGAGCGGTTGGTTTGCCTGGCGTGTGGTGGACGGCTGGAGCTGTGCTGACAGCGAGCGGGGCGAAGCACCCGGGGCCGAGGGGAGCGCGGGCTGCTCCGTGCACGGGGGGACCCTCGGGCTGTGGGTTTGGGGGGACCCTCGGGCTGTGGGCTTGGAAGGACCCTCAGGCTGCTCCGTGCACGGGGGGACCCTCGGGCTGTGGGTCTGGGGGGACCCTCGGGCTGTGGGCTTGGAAGGACCCTCAGGCTGCTCTGTGCACGGGGGGACCCTCGGGCGGTGGGTTTGGGGGGACCCTCGGGCTGCTCCGTGCATGGGGGACCCTCAGGCTGTGGGTCTGGGGGGACCCTCGGGCTGTGGGCTTGGAAGGACCCTCAGGCTGCTCCATGCACGGGGGGACCCTCGGGCTGTGGGCTTGGGGGGACCCTTGGGCTGCTCTGTGCATGGGGGACCCTCGGGCCGTGGGCTCGCTGCCATCTGCCATCCCCGAGTGCTGCCAACAACACGTTTGGCCTCGGCAGTCCGGTTCCGTCGTGGCCACGGTGGGTTTATACTGAGTGCCCATGTATGCTGGAAAGCAGCAGAGCCTGAGCTTCCTTAGAGGATTGCACGGACTTCACCAACAGCGGTGTTTTTCTCCAGCAGTTACGTTAGACACGTAGATGGCAGTGGTTAAAAATCAGAGCTTCATCTGCCTATTTCCTTCCCATGTAGTAAGAGAAGAGCATTTCCCCTCATGGACTGATTTGACTTCTCATTCAGATTTGAATGCTTCTGGACTCTCTGGATGTTCGTGGCAGATCCCTTGGTCCGTTATAGGAAAGAACAAGAACTTGCAGAGAAAAAGAGTACCTGAATTTGTAAACTCGTGATGTGACTACAGCACAGTCTGCAATAATTGATATTCCTGCATGCTTAGAGAACAGCATTCAGCATCTGGCGTTTAGCAGAGAGAGTCCATGCGTGCGGATGACAAAGCCTGAGATAGTTTTCTTCTCCCTCGCGACGCCAGGCCACTCGCTGGCTGGCACCGGCCCTGGTTCTCACTGTGTCGAAACCCAGCCTCTGAGCCTGGCGTCCCAGGGGCCGCTCGCTGGGTTCGCTCCGTCGCTGCCTGCCGCCCGCAGGTCTGCGCCCGCTCCCCGTGCTGCTGCGCTGAGCCCGGGCAGCACCCTCGGCGCCCGCGCGGGACGAAGGCTGTGGCTGCCGCGGCTCTGGCCGGCGCTCCCATCCCTGTTAGAGCGGCTGGCAGGTCGCCTCGAAGCGCTGCCTCTACCCTGTTACGCCTTGCCCCTGCTGACGTCTCTCCTTCGCTGGTTTTTCCTGTGGTTTACTTTTGTCGTGTGTATGGTTTCTAACCGAGCCGTGTGGTTGTGGTGGGGACCATCACCTCTCCCTGTGCGTCTGCGGTGGGCCTGGCCTTGGCTTGATGTCCGTCACAAATTGCAGTGTTAATTGGATCCAAACACAAGTCGCTAGTATAAAGGATGAAGTGAACAAATTTACTGGAATCAAAATATTCTTTTCCAGTGCTACAGTTTGCTTCCTCTATTTTAAAACCTCTCTGAAAAAAAAAGCTGCTGGGGTTTTTTCTGGTCTGAAAGTAGCTTCCTGTCCACTACATAAATCTCAATGTTCCCCTCGGAACAGAGCTTCAGCCTCACTTCTTATTGTGCTCCTTTTTCCTGTAGCCATAATGATATTTAAATCATCCAAAAACCAGAAGCTGTCAGAGCGTTGCAAAATACCAAGGGCGAGATTCTCGGTCCTTACGCCGTGTAGAAAGGTTTGCGTGTGGGAGCCGCAGGTTCGTCTTCTCCAACAGCACGCCGTGACGGGAGGCAAGTCAGCACTGAGACCGGTCTCTGTCGCTGCGTTCGAGCACGCTGTTCCCTGCCCCTGCTCTGTGCATCAGGATTTTCCATACGTTAGAAATGAAGTTCTGTTTACGTTTAGAAAACAGGAAACAGCTTTCTGGCTTATTCTTGTGTGTTAATAAGGCCTTTGGCAATTTACGCTGGAACAGAAACTACTTATTTTGTGTTAATGACTGGGAGCTGGTATTCATCGCTCTGCTTCTGAATTCAGTGATTCACTCTATAAAGCGGTATTAATGCATTGCAAAATTAAGTGTTCACTCGTAAGTGGATTTAGAAATTACGTTTACAGTGCAGCTTCAAAAACTGGAAGTCTACCGCTTGTTTAAGTAAGAAAAAGTTCAGTAATATAAAACCTTCCTGCAGATGCCAGTAAATCTCTCACAGATGGGGCAAAACGGGCTTTTGCATCGCTGACGAAGCAGCTTCGAGCTAGCGGTGCTCCCGCGGGCGCCGTGCTGCTGGAAGGCAGGCCGTGCCTGCCGCCCGCCTTGCCAGTCGGGGGAACTTTTTGTGCCTGTCTTGCTTGAAGCAGCACCGTTTGCCAGCATCCCTTGACAGGCCGATTCTCTGCGCCCTCCCGGCACCCGGAGCGGTGCTGAAGGAGGAGCGGAGGCGAGGGAATGGCTCCCGCGTGGGATCCCAGCTGTCGGCTGCCGTCGGGCTCCCGCTGGGACGGTGACCGAGTGCCGTGGTGAGCTGGGCACCGTCCCCGGGCACCGGCACCGGCGTGCTGGGAGCTGCGCGCGGCCGAGCTCGGACCGGGGTTTGTGCTGTCTGTGCTGCAGACCTCAAGTTCCCGGGGAAAGAAGTTGTGGGTTTGTGCTGCTTGACGTTTCCGAAGAAAACGTCTTACATTTTTCGGAGCTGAGAGCAGGTCTTACATGGGCAAATCTGGGTAGCTCTCGTTTATCTGGTTTGCTCACTTGACGTAATGATGGCAATTAAGACAGATACTGTGTTTGAGCACTGTAATTTCTGCTGTGTGGATCTCTGCGGGGCATTGCTTCAGAGCTGGAGCTCGAGCAAGGCTCAGAATCCCGCTCCAGCATTGGGACATTTATTTTCGTGCAAAGCGAGTGGTCCCCACCCCCATTTCCCTGCTCTCTGTCAGCGATTGCTGTGACCTCAGTTTGTCTTGGTTCCCGATGTCTGTCTCCACGGAGAGAAGCTCATAAGGAAGTTCAAGGCAGTACGGAGCTATTTAAAGACTGTACCACGCTCTGCAACATGAAGGAGGAACTTCTGTGCAAATTATTGCTGGAGATCTGCATACACAGTAGCTACGGTTAATTAACAGCCTGTTTGTGTTGTGCCGAGGGTTAAAATCCAAACTTTAAAATTACAGGCAAGAGTAATATTCTACTTTGTGTCCAGAAAAAGACTTGAAACGAGTCTTGGAAATTCCCTGTTTGATGTTCCAGTAAAACAAGTTGTAAAGATTATTGAAGGCAGAGAGAAAATGCTGTCACGTAAACAAGGTTTCAGTAAAGGAAATCTTTTATAAAAAAAAAAAATTGCACAAATAGATGATGGGAAACATCCATCCCCAAACAGTCCAGAAATCCCGAGAGGAAACCGTAGCTTTTCCCTGACAGAGTGAAGCTTTGCTTCGCCTGCCTGCAGAGGAAACGGCTCTTCAGTTGTGTCAGATACGGCTTCTGCTCCGTAAAATCAGAATTACCGCTTCTCAGACGCACTGGCGGTGGTCGATGACCCTCGCTTGAGCTCAAAGCCAGCCAGTTCAGAGGGCTGCCATCTCTGCGTGTGCCTCCTTCTTCTGACCATCGAGACTTTTAATTTTTAAGAGCAGTTAATGTACGTAGCTGCTTCCTTTTTTTAAGAGCAGCTCAAGCTTAAACGTTATCTTTTTTCCTGCTGGGGGGAGGGCAGTTTGATAGTCTTCAAAATCACCAAATAGTCCATTTAGTTGCGTTTGGAGTTTGAGTGTTTTGATAGGAAATTCATAAGTTGGCACATTTGAGATGATACAGGGGGAGGTACTAAATTAGAGAATCTTTTAATTGCAGAAGATTGCGTCTTGTTTCAAAGAGCAATTGGTGTTGTTGGAAATGTGGGTAGCATCTCTGGTTTTCCAGATCAAATTTTCCACTCCGAATTAACAATGCTTTCTGTCACCTTCTTTCCTTACTCTTGAAGCTTGATGTCCTGTGGATTTATGTGTTTGCATAGGTTGATGCTGGGATTGGAGACCTGAGTTGATTTTTTAGGCTCATTAATAGAGTATTTCTCTTCCATCGTCAAGCTGCTTCTGTTTGAAAGTTGAACACCACCTGTATTTAAGACTGAATTCCAGTTCAGAGAGGACAAACTCAAAGCTGCTGGAGATGTTTACTCGTGGCCTCCAGCGTCAGTGGAAGCTGAGCTGAAGGGTTGCCTCAGAGAAGAGCGTAAGCCATGGGAGAAGTCACTCGGGTACAAGGCAGTTCAACACCTGCACAAAATAACCTGTGTGGGTTATGGCCCTGGGACTGAATTTCAGCAGAGCTGTCCCGATTCCCGTGCGCCGGAGCCGGCTGCGCGGTGGGACCCATCGCACGGAGCTGTCGTGGGAATCCGCGGTTGCGTGTCCAAGCGCACGGTGGCCCAGATGCCAAAGCACTGGATTTGGTTTTGTGAACTAGATGTGGTGGGTGCAGGATGACCTGCCTAAGACTTTTCCTAGTGCAGACAACTTTAATTAATGTTTATGCTCTGCTGGCTACTAAGGAAGAAGAGCTGGGCTTCAGAAAGCCATTGATGTCAGGACAGTCTCATCTGTTTGTCATGCTAGTTCAGGAAAATGCTTCATTGCTCAAAGAGGAAGGGGAGAACTTCTTGTTCCTGCCCAGCCAGGACACAAACCACCCCACCAAACTCGGCCGAGCTCGGAGCCCGGTGCGGCAAGGCGCGGGGGAAAGCCATGGCTCTTGCTGCACCCTCGGCACTTGCAAGCAGTCGGAGGCTGTAGGTGGTGGGCGTGACTGTAACCCCAGTTCGTTAAGCTTTTATTGGAAGGAACTTGCCCAGAAGTGAACGTTTCAGATGCTGGCCTGTTTGGTGACCCTGTCGAGGCGCTGGCAGCCCGCTGAAGGGCTGCTCCGTGTGTCTGCGCGCGGCAGGGTGACCGGCACCGCGGAGGGCTGGCTGCGGGGGGAGAGCAGCTCGGCTCTCGCAGCCGGCGGGCGGCTGGATGACTGTCCCCGTTCGTATTTACAGCCTTTTTAATGCTTGAGTCACTTAGAAATTCCCTACACGCTTGTAGCGAGGTTTGGTCGAGTCATTTTTGTAAATTCTGCAGAATAACTGGAGATTCCCTGCCCCTCGAAAAACCCCAAAGCCTGGAGATTTCCTGTGATTCATGAAACCCGGGGCCGGTCGTTATCCAGCGCTGCCCTCCCATTTCCAGGGCCGATCCTTTCCTTCCTCTGCTTTTTTACATGTGAAGTTAGAACAATATCTTAAGCTCTGATCAAAGGTGTCCACGGTTCCTGGTGATACTGCAGATAAAGAGGGAGGGGTGTTTGTGGGTGGGAGCTGTTCCTCTGTTCCTCTGTTTACTGGGTGAGGGTGAAAACACGCCCCAAACCAGTGTCGCAGGACGAGCGTCCCTGGCTGGCTTTGGTCGTGGAGGAGGTGGGGAAAGAAAAGTGCTTTGGTTGAGGTTGTTTCTGCCTCTTGTCAAGGCGATGCACACCCCTCTCCCCCTGAGAGCCGAGACTGGCTTCGGCTGATGTCTTCTGTGCTGGGCTCGTGGTGCGTCTCAGCACACAGGCAGGGCCAGCAGGTCTCAGCGGTGTGAGAGCGAAGCACGGCTTCGTCGCGTGTCCGCCAGGCCCTGGCCCGCGCAGCTCCGCTGCAGCCGCGGGCTTTGCTGTCTGTCTGCGCCACGGGCTGCGGGGGTGACGGCCGCAGCGTCGCCGCGGCTCTCGCGTGCTTGCGGGAGGCGCGTGCGTGCTCGGTACAGTTCACTGGGACAGCAGAAAACGACCAGTCCCATCAATTCTGGCTTCAAAGTTGTCTCCTCACTTAAGTCAGGCTCAGCCTTTCCTATCCAAGAGGCGCCTGTGAGAGTCCCGTAAGCGATGGGATGCCAAGCTCTTTTCAGTGGTGCCCACTGACAGGACAAGGGGCAACGGGCACAAACTGAGGCACAGGAAGTTCCGTCTGAACACGAGGAAGAACTTCTTCCCTCTGAGGGTGACGGAGCCCTGGAACAGGCTGCCCAGGGAGGCTGTGGAG
>Ga0065711_1012621_pt1 | contig 12640 bp, 12 predicted proteins | sample Hoacrofraction12_FD_59098 | JGI IMG/M metagenome (GOLD analysis project Ga0065711, IMG submission 59098) | Hoatzin crop microbial communities from Cojedes, Venezuela - Epithelial fraction 12 v2 (version 2) | ecosystem: Host-associated > Birds > Digestive system > Esophagus > Crop | place...
AAGCTACAGGGAGCCACTTACTGAAAGCAGCCTTCCACGCAGCGGCAGCATTAGCGGTTTAACCCAGCTAATCCGGCGCGGAGCTGCCGTGGGCAAACGGGCGCCTGGCCGGCCAAGGGACGGACGTGGGCAGCCCCCTGGCAGCGGCCGTCCTCGCCCCCCGGGCAGGGCTGTGCCTTCAGGGTGCCCGGGGCGAGGGCGGGCGTCCGCCAGCTGCCGGCGCGCCCTGGGGATGCTCGGGTGGTGCTGGGGGCCGGGGACCGGAGGATGCTGCCACCGGCAGAGGCTGGACCGCCGCGGGCAGGCTCCGGGAGCGGCTGGAGCGCCGGGGTCCGGCTCCCAGCCCCTCTTCACTCCCCGGCCGGGAACAAAGGAAATGCAGAAAGGAGCAGGTCGTCTGAAAGAAAAGCAAAAGCGAAAGCCGACGGGGCGGGAAGGAGACTCCCCGAAGATCCCGCAGAGCTGGCGAGTGCGGGAATATCGACAGCTGTTCCCAGAGCACAGAACAAACACGGTGGAAGCGCGCGCTGTCTGCAGACCTGTGCCGCGCTCTCCCTGCCGAGCCGCGCTCCTCCTGCTCCCGCCAAAGCCGTGCCGCGCCGGCTGGGACGGCGCGTGTGGCCTCCAGCACCTCCCCATCCTCCTCCCAGGTGGCACCCAGCGGGTCCCCGCGCACGCCAGGCACATCACGGGTCTGCTTTCACTTCAGTGACGGAACACGAACCCAAGAATAAGCGTGTGGAATCTTAGGGCAACAAAGAATTCAAAGGCTGCTTGGGGCAAGCTCGAAACTCCGTTGAAATGTGGTGTTTCATTCCGAGCTGTCAAACCCCTTTCCTAAAGCCTTCGCTCCAAAAACTAAGGTGAAACCCCGAATCGGTACTCAGCTGGTGAATGCCACTTTGCAATGGGAAATCTCACTTTGAAAGTGGCAACCTGATATGTGTTGAGGTTTTGGAAAAAAAAAGGTCATTCCTCTCTTTTGGGGCAAAAACATTAATCTAACTCAAGATCAAGTTTGCAGATAACTTCGGTTGCTCCCAGGCGCAAGCATCTATCACCACGAGGCAGCTTCCCCTCACCAGGACCCACCGGGGCCACCCAATGCACCAGTCCCACGCCACGGAGCTGCGATGGGCACCCACCGCCCACCCCGGCCCCAGCCCCGGCCCCGGCCCCAGCGCGCAGCCGCCACAGCCAGGCAGCATCCCCCGGCGTGCCTTGGCAAACCACGCCTGCGTAAGAGAAAAGATGACCAAGTTTGGAAATGCTGCTCAATAATTTTTACCATATGTGTTTCCTGGTGCCGTGTCGGTGCCTGCATCCAAGAGCAAGGCTCGCTCAGGTTCAGCGGGGGTCGGCTCCTCCCGGGACCCCGCGCCGGCCGCAGCCCCGAGCATCACCTGACGCCCCTGCCCTCCTCCTCCTCGCTCCCCCGCCAGCCCTCTCCTTCGTTCGCAGCAGAGGGCTGAAAAGCATCCGTGTGCACTGGAAATCAAAGTCACCCGGCGGATCTGCTTCACAGGTTCCAGGTTTCAAAAATTTTTTTGGAACAAGAGCAGAAACAAACATTTTTCAGTCGTCTGTGGAGGAACACGCTGGAGGTCGTTGCTGCAGCTGAACTAAAACGTTTCAGTTTTGACAAAATTGCTTGGATTTTATTTCAATTTTGACTTCAAGCAAAATAATTTATCATGCAAAATTAATATAGAAGATAACAGTTACGATGCAAAACACAAAACGTAATGTGATAAATAATGAAAATACTGAAATACAAGCTGTTTCAGAATTAAAAATTGAAATGACTTGATAAGAAAATGGCACACAGGATGCTGCAGTGCCATTGAACTTTTTTCCAGCTTTCCCCCAAAACAAAACTCTGCTGAAATCCGGCCAGTCCCACGAAGCACCGGGGTGCTGGTTGCCCAGAAGGAGCCGTGCACCCCCCTGTTTTCCCCGCTCTCCCACCGCTGCCCTTGGCACCCCAGGGGTGTCGGTGCCCGTGGCTGCTGCGGGCTGCCCCGCGTGCCTGCGCTGTGCAGGAGCAGTGACTGCCATCATGACAGGGCAGGACAGCCCCAGCTCCCCCACAGGTAGCCTGGGACCGGGCTCGGGCTGGAGCCACCGACCTGCGCCATGGGGAGCGGGCAAGGGCTGACCCCCCAGGACACATCGGTGGCACGAGGTGATGGAGCCACGGCTCAGTCGGAGTAGGACTGTGACATCAAGAAATGAGGAAAAAACATCCCCTCTTGCCCCTGCTGGAAAATCACAGCTTGGTATCTCCCCTCCAGAAGCTGCACCTATTAGCAGGGTTATCACCCGCAGATTTATAATCTCCACAAGCTCCTGTGCACGAGCAAGACCGGCAGCCGCAGGTCACTGCCCATTCCTTGGCAGGATGGTACCCTCGGACAGGGTCAGCAAGACGGGAGGAGGAGAAGCCTGTCGTGGGCAGGAGCCCACCGCAGCACATCACACCGTAGGCAACCTCCGTCACAAGGCAGGGTGGTCTGAAGAGTCCTGCAACCCCCAGCGGCATTACCAGGATTTCACCGCGAGGTACAGCAAGAGCGATTAACGTTGAACCAGGCTTGAGCAAGTGCTTGGACACCGTCACTGCCATCAGACAAGGAGACACCACAGAATAATGAGAGGGACCGCTTCCCGAGGCGAGGTTTGGAGAAGTGAGGAGACCTTTCCCGGGAAGGGAAGGGAGCCTTGTCCGTGCCATGAGACGCGTTTGGCAGCGCAGGAGCACTGAGCTGAACGTCGAAGCCTGGATGCCTTTTGGACTGTTTGGAAATGAGTTGTCTTTCCATGGTGACAAGTCACAGCGTGGTCTCCCCTGCGCGGTAAAACCCTGAGACGATATTGCAGTAAGGGGCCAGCCACAAACGCCCTCCTAATTAATATAAATTGTTTGTTTTCCCCAGATAAACACCAAAGACATGTTTCTTGACAAAGACAAATGACAGCCCCATATCGGCAGCTCTCCCCACCGGCCTGGCAGGCAGCCGCCCTGTCCTGGCTCCGGCCAGCCCGGGGACGTGGGACAGCCCAGCCCCAGCAAGCCCTGGGGACACTGGGGACAGTGGGACCTGCGCCCCTCCAGCCACCGCCCCGTCCCCGTGCAGCCCCACGTTCAGCAGAGCCCGGGCACGCTGTGAACATTTCCTCTCCTCACTTTCACGTACCATGCCTCAGTGGCCACCCAAACACAGCGAAGAAGAGGAGGGCACCACAGGGAGGAAGAGGAGTGCTCGCTTGCAGGCCGTCCCCACCGGCCCTGGGCACTGGAGGATGCCCTTGTGCACTTTGCACAGTGCGTCCCGACCTGAGCAGCAGCGTGTGAGAAAAAGCATGGGGTGCTGAGGGCATTACAGCGCACAGCGAACGCTAATTAAAGGGTTTCCATCAAAAGGCAGGCTTGGGGAAGGTTCCCAATTATCCCGACAGCGATAGGGGTTTTAATGGGCACCGGCACGTCCAACAAAGGTCTGCGCGCCGCTCCTGACGCAATCCCATTCAGGCAGCTTTTGTGCGGCCGAGGGGCGCGGGGTTTGGGAAAGCTGCTGTCCCTCGGGGCAGGGGGCATGGATGCGGCCGGGGGGCTTCGCCTGCCAAGGGAGGCTGTGGGGCAGGGAGGCACCGGCTCTGCCCCTGCCCCTTCCAGGCGCCTCATCCCGGGGGACCGCGACGCTGCCCTCGGAGACCCTGACACTAACGAAGCGCCCGCCGTCGTGCGGCTTCCGCAGGACCATGGCTGCTCTGCCGCCCTTTCCCGGGGGCCTTTGCCCACAGACCCCCTCCCCAGCCCGGAGCCAGCCCGCTGCCTCGGCAGACCCCGCGCCCGCCGAGCGCCCGCTGATGCCAGCAGCGCCCNCGCCACAGCCCCAGCAACGCCTGGTGCACACCGCGGCACGGCATTGGCATCGGTGTCTGCATCGGCGTTGGGGTTGGCATCGGCACTGGCGTCGGCATCAGCAGCGGCAGCGGCGCAGCGCGGTGACTCAGCCGGCAGGAATGCGGGAGTTCTGCACGGCTCGGCGCTGAAAGCCTTTTAATTCCAGCCTGGTGATGAATGGGCAAGGCCTGAAATGAAATGTTCGGAGGCTCAATGTACCAGGCCTCCCGCTTGTAATTATTTTTGTACAGAATATGTCAAGTGTCGTGCTTCACAAGAACTCGTTTAGCATGCAAACATTTTGTGATTAAGTGAGGCTTACTTAATTAAGCACTTTGTAATGACTCTTAAACCAAAGAGTAGTGGATTAGTGCGTCCTATTTGTGTCTATCATGTTAAAGGCGCGGTAATAACAGGTTGCTGCAGACAATTAGGGTTAGAATACAGAGTGGATGGAGGGAGAATCAGCAGGCACCCGGAGCCCCGCCACTCGCTAACGCCCTGATTTAAAGCCGCCTCTGCGGAGACAATGCGAATCCGCTCCCTGCATCTGCTGCCGCGTCCAGCCCCGCGCCTGCTGCCAAGCCCAGCGCCTCGCTCGGCTCAGTGTCTCGCACCAGGACGTGCCCGAGGGCTCCCACAGCAAACAGGCAGCTGGGCACGGTGGGCATCGCCCCACGATATGGTCCCCGCTCCACCAGAGATGACAGGCGCATAATTGCCAAGGCGGGAGCAGGCTGAGGATTCGCTTGTGGCTCTAAAACGCAATATTTGCCTGCTGGCGTCAGTAAAGCGGGGGCATGCACCCCCGGTACGCTGGCACGCGGTGCTCCCGGGGCTGCAACCTGGGCTGAGGGCCTGCTGGCACAGAAGGGTGCGAGTCCCCAGGGACACGGCGTGCAGGCAGCTGCCGCTGCACACGCAGAGCACTGGTTGGCTCCAGACCCGGAGGGCAGCGAAAAACACCTGAACTCCCTCAAACTCAGCCCAGCTCGGTGGGCTGCAGGGCTGCACCGGGGTGGCTGCCGCTGCCAGATGGAGGAAGGCACATGCTGCCAGGGAGATGTGGCTCCTGCGGCTGCTGGCAGCTGCCAACGCTGCCGGGGATGCCACCAGACCTATGTACTGACCAGCCCAACTTCGCAGCTCTGGGTCACCGTACATCACTGTGTACAGTGAGATGATAACAGATGAGCGTGTCCCTCGGCCTGCAGCAAACCACCAGGCTGGATGCTCACTTGGGGCCGTCAGAGCACGTTGATATCCCTTGCCCTTCAGCAAGGCATTGCTTCATGTCTCAGCTTCGGGCCAGGGACGGCGCAAACCATTTCCTGCGGTCATCTGCGATGTTTCAGAGGCACTGCAAGCCAAATTCAGGAGCTGGTAGGTTGGAAGGTGCAGGGCAGGGAGATCCAGCCTTGAACTGTCAGCCCTAATGCCGTTCATCATGAGCTAGGCAAGCTCATCAGCAGGCCAGCTCTGTGGGGCCGCAGCCCTGCTGCCTCGCCGGGGTGCTTGCTTAGGAGGAATTATTGATTCTTGCTATCAGGGAGGCACAAGTACACAGAATTACAGTAAACGTGAATCTCCTGGGCTCTCGGGGTGAAGGAAAGCAGCAGTCGTGATGTTTTGCACTGGAGGAAGCCCTATTACTCCCTGAGGAGCCCCCCTGCACAGCACACACACCTCGCAGGGGAAGGAGCCTGGGGGGTCCCGTGGGGGGCTCAGATGCCATCTTGGTGGGGGATTGGCGGGTCCCTGCCATCACAGTCCCAACTTGGGCATGCTCCTCTCCTCCTCTCCTCCTCTCCCCCCTGGTCCCCAGCCCAGGACTGGCAGAAACCTCTCCCTACACCGGGATCTCACCCAGCCGCGGGCACCCACGCTGGGGGGCTCACCCCAATGCGGAGGAGTGCACGGGTGGAGCGGGGTCACCCCCCTGCGCCACGTCCGTGGGGCCAAGCTGTGAGGCCGGGCTGTGACCCTGAGCTCTCACCCTTCCCCGGGCACACAGCGCTGGGCTGAGCCCCCGCCCCCAGGCACACGGCATTGGGCTGGGCTGGGAGCCCCGCTCCCTGGGCACATGGCATCAGGCTGAGACCCCCGCTCCCTGGGCACACCATGCTGGGCTGAGACCCCCGCTCCCAGGCACATGGCATTGGGCCGGGCTGAGACCCCCGCTCCCTGGGCACACCATGCTGGGCTGTGACCCCCGCTTCTGGGGCACCCAGCATCGAGCCAGGCTGAGACTCCCATCCCTGGCACACCGCGCCAAGCTGAGACCCCCACTCCCCAGGCACACGGCACCGTGCAGGGCCGAGACCCCTGCTTCCCGGGCACACCATACTTGGCCGAGACCCCCGCTCCCCAGTACACCGCACCTGAGGGAGCCTTTTGTCCGGGGCCGAGGACAAAGGCCGTGCGGAGCCGGTGGCCAGGCTCTGGAGGGCGTGCGGGTACCGGGGCTGCGGGGCGCGGGGGGCTGTGGGGGGGCACGGGGCCGGGCAGGAGCGCTGCGGAGCGTTGCTCTCCATGGCAACCAGCCTGAGACCCAGCCCCGAGCAGCGACGGGTTTGGGTTTGGGCACCAACACGGGGCCCGGTCCACTCACTCACCCCCCGGCCCGGTGGGCAGAATGCACGCGCATCACGGGTGACACCGGCCCCCCCGAGTGTCACGTGGAGAGAGGAGAAATTATCTCATTACTCTCCAACAACTAATTCATCGAAAGGACAAAAGCAGGCAGAGTGTAAACCCAGTGAGGGTGGCGAAGGTGAGAGGCAGTGGGGTCTCGCCACACGCATCACCCACCAGAGACCCTGTCAGCCGCACTCCGGGCGTCAGGTGACACGGAGCACCCAGGAGACGGGGACCGTGGGGACCAAGAGGGCCGACGCGGCTCCATCACCCTGAGCAGCATCGCTCCGGTGTAGCTGCCAAAGACCCAGCGGCCTCTGTGGGTGCCAGCGCTGCTCCGGTGCTGGGGCGAGGCGGGGGGAGGCAGCGGCTCCCTGCAAGCTGCAGAAACTGGGTGGGAGACACGGCGGTGGGCGCAGGGGACGTCAGCCCGGAAAGCTTAGGCTGGGCAGTGCTGCCCTACACAGAATCACAGAATTATTCAGGTTGGAAGAGACCTCTAAGATCATCAAGTCCAACCATCACCCAACCCCACCCTGCCTGCTAAACCATGTCCTGAAGCACCATGTCCACACGGTGTTTGAACCCCTCCAGGGACGGGGACTCCACCACTGCCCTGGGCAGCCTGGTCCAATGCCTGACCACTCTGTCAGGAAAGAAATTTTTCCTGCTGCTCCCACCCCGGCGCGACTGCTTGCGTGCTGGTAGGAAAAGTTATTTAAACCAGAAAGTGTTCACAGCTGGCTGCTCCCTTCACAGCCCCGGCCGCCGAGCGCCCAGCGTGAGATGCCGGGGATTTGCACGACGTCAGAGCTGAACGCTCGCAGATGTGCGTGAGCTCATGCAAACACAAAAGGTGCTAGGGGAGCAGACCTTGGGTCCCGTGGGCCTCAGGTCGGGCGTTGAGCGTTTCACCACCCCGGTAAAACATGCTCCTTCCCAGGCGGGGGGCAACCGCAGAGCCCTGGTGCCGGCAGTAACTCAGCCCCGGCAGCTGCGCCGCTTGCGGTGCTCCATCCAGCACACGAGGTTCACCGGGGCGGTTCGGAGGGCAGCGCTGTTTTGTCAGGTTTTATGGTTTCTCTGACCCGCCTTCTCTGAGCCCTGGCATCTTTTCTTCGCCCTGAAAGGGAGCGAGCAGCTCGGGGGCAGCCCGGGTGCGATGCCCGAGAGCGGAGAGTCTCGCTCTCTCGCCTCTGACTCCACAGGATGCTTCTTTACCAGCAGTGTTAACAAAGCCAACACTGTAATTTAGTGGGTTTCCTTCTCTGTTCACCTTTGAAACGAGAAAAAAAACTGGCAGTACCTACCCTGGAAAACCTTTCCCCTTGAGGTGAGAAAAATTTCTGAGTTCAGCGAATAAACATCCCTACCTGCGTGTGCAGCGGATAACGGAGCTCAGAGACGGCAGTCGGATGCATCAAGATCAATTTGCCTTTTTATCTCAAAAAGCACAAAACTCTTCTTATTTTTCTTTTGATAAAGCGGTGCCACAAGCAGGCAGTGCCCTCAGAGCAGAAGGCAGCACAGGCAGCAGTGGGAAGGGTCACCGGCTCACAGCTTCGACACCGCTCGCCCCCTTGCCCCCAGCTCCCACTTTTCAAATGCTCAAAAGACAACAGGTAATAAATCTGGATATTTTACACTTTTTCATTTCCTCTAACTTCACATTTAATGAGATTTCGCCCTTAACAAAGGTACTATTGAAGCTGACTTAAACAAGGCCAGACAGGGGCTGAAATAATTTGGGGATGAGTGGGGGAGGAGGAGGACGGCAAGGCGGGGGGGGTGAGGAAAAGGGAGCTTAGGCAAGGGTCAGCCTGGCTCTACTTCAAGCTTGGAGTGAAGGTTTCAAAGTTATTTTATCTCAAGCCTGGAAAACATCCCCTTCACTGGCATTACCTCGAGATGAGCCCAGTTTTGGCAAGTCCCAGGCAGCGCAGGCACTCGAGGTTTAGTGCCACTGCGACCAGGCTCCATCCCACAGCGACCAGGCTCCATCCCGCAGCGACCAGGCTCCATCCCTGCGGGTGGAATTCGTACTGGTGAGGGAGAGCCTGGCTGAACGCCCTCGCTGACCATCAGCGGGGGGATGAACAGCAGGACCCACGTGAGCACGGTTCAATCAGCATCCATTCTGGGGGGACTCCCTTGGTGCTGCATCTCGCGGAGGGGCTGCGAGCGGGGGAGCGGTGCCGGCAGGGCGGTGGTCGCGCCGCGCACGCGGGCTGGGCGCTGCCTGTGCCGCGCAGAAACTCAGTGCGCTCTTCGAACCCGGCCTGGGGTTACCCGGCTCTTCCAACCCCACTCTGCCCTCCGGGAAGACACGTCGCTTTGCCCAGAGCTGGAACCCCCTTGAACCAGCAGCAGAGCCAGCAGATGGAAAACCAGAGGATGAAAACTCCCGACCTCCAACTGCAGCTCTGAACTTGGAGAAGCCGAAACATGTCGCAAAACCTCCCACTGCACACGGTTTTCCCAGCCCTAAATGCTTCATATTTTAGTAGCTGTTAAATTTCAGAAGTTCAGTGTTGCAACTGAAGGAGATTAGCGAGGAGAGGGAAGGAGGGGATCAAAGCTCCGGGCCCCGCGAGCGCTCTCAAAGGGGATTTCAGGTAGAATGATACTTCTGATGTCGGCTGTGATCACAGCACCTCTGTTCGGTACCGCCGCGGTGGCTCGGCTCTGCTTGCACTCCCGTCTCTCCCTCTCCCTTTTGTTCCCACTGCTATTTCCTTTGTACAACTCCTCCTTTCTTGTGTCACTTACTAAGGGGGAAAAAAAAAAGGCTATTTTAGTCTGGTTTGCTGTCCTTCAAAGATAAAGGGACCGGCTGTTCGGCCCCCTCCCCACTCCCCTCCATGCCAGCACTGCGCTGGGTGCTTGTACCCGGAGGGTGCAGCTCAGCATCAGCAGCGCCGCAGCAGCACCGTGGCCCACGCCGGGTGGGATGCTGCCAGCCCGCTGCCCTGCGTGAAACGAGCTGGTGGGAGCGAGCGACGCCGAAGGGGGCTGCAAAGGGAGCCCTTCCCCACCGCTGTGCCCTTCCCCGGGGGAACAGCAGGAGAAGGTTTCACTGCGAGTGACCTGCACCGGAAAACGCACCCAGCCAGGACAGTGACAGGGAAGGAGATGGCCGGGAGGCAGCGCAAAGCTTCTGGGGAGCGGCCCCGGCTGCAGTCAGTCCTTCGCGAGCGTGGTGCGTGTGGTGTCTGACATCTGCTCGTGCTGCGACGCCGAGCTCCAGCCCACTGGGTCTGGAAAAATGCTGCTCTGTTTTAGTAACTCTTGGTAGTTGGCAGTTTCACTTTAAATTGCAGCGTTAATCAGAAACACATTGTCCATATTGTCAACACTTCATTTAACCACTTCTATAAATTCAGTATTAGTGTTAAAAAGATTCTGATTTGATGGATGAAATAGTCATCCTCCTGCAAGCCAAACCCAATAAAAGAGAGCTAATAATTCAAGGAAATAAGGCAGAAGATACTCGACGGAGGCACAAACGGTGAGATTTCCCTTCATTCGCGTCCGGTTTTGGAAGAAGGGCCCGTGACGGCAGGAAGGCGAGAGGAGAGCAGCTCGCTGCTGCAGCTGCCTCGGCAGGAGCTGCTGTCCCCCTGCCGTGGGTGGAATGAGAGCCCGGAGCCCCGAAACTGCACGCCAACACGCTGGCAGTGATTAAGTGGTGTGAATACACTGTGAAGATTTCCTCCTTTCAAGAAGGTGCAAGCTGCCCCAGCTTTTCCAGGCCTTTCTGGCTCCCTGTGGTGTGAGTCCATGCGACGCAGGCTGTGAGCCCCCCGCTTCCGTGCACCGGGGCAGCAGCCGCGCCGAGGGAAATACCCAGGAACGAACCCCGTCTCCTCCGGGCTGGGGCTTGCTTTGCTCCCGGGAGGATTGCCCCTCTCTTCCCGGGAGCATTGCCCCTCTCTTCCCGGGAGCATTGCCCCTCTCCTCCCCAGGCGCTGGCCGGGTGCGGCGTGCACCGAGAGGGGGGCTGCGACACCAAGGAGCTGGTTTTGGGGGCACAAGCGAGTTATCGTGTTATGATGATTTTTGTTGGTGCCTCTCTAGTCACCCACCCTCGGCGGGATCGCCTGGCAGAAGCGTCCCAGGGCAGACCCCCAGCTCGCCCGCAGCCCGCTGCCCACACGGCTCGGTCTGAGCCCCCGCTCACGGGGTCGGCTCACCGCCCGGGCAGCACGCGGGGAATGCCCTGCATAAACGGTGGGGTCTCAAAATGTGTTTTTAAAGCCTTATGATCTCCGCTGGCAGCCCATGTGTGTGGGAGTCTGGGTCACCCGTTTGGGGGTGACTCGGGGGGAGCTGTGGGGCTCGAGTGCCGGGAGCGGAGCCACGGCAGGAGGGACGCAGGGTGCTGCGGCAACTCCGGGCGAGCGCGGCGTTCAGCATCCACCCAGCACAAATCGCCAGGCGCTTTGGTGCAGCCAGCAAACAGCCTTGACGCAGCCCGGGATGGAGCGCTGGAGCGGTGCGGAGGTGGCTGCGGGAGGGGAGCGGGCAGAGGCAGGGGGGCACCAAGGGACCCGTCCGCCCCAGACGCCCGTCCCAGCCGGGCACGACCAGCAGCGGGGTCCCGCCTGCACCTGGGACGCTGCTTTTGCACCTCCCAGGCTCGGCCATGGCCGCTCAGGCGTATCCCAAGAGTGGGATTAGCCCGTGAAGCACTGCGATGACCTGAATTTCCTACACCTCCACCCCTTATTAATGGAGCCTTCTGAAAAGGCTTTTTTTTAGATGTGAGCCAGGCCCCAGATTCCAAATCTAATTGCATGAAACGAGAGGCTTTCAGCACTTCTCATCCTACACAAATAGTTTCCATTTTGATTCCCAATCTACTTGACAAAGTATTTGAAAGTTGTTGTTTTTACTGCAATATGAGTATAAAAAAAAATAGCTCCGCTCAGTGAACTTGGAAGTCATGGAATAATAATCCAACAACACAACCCTTCTTGGAAAACTCTTCTGAGAATAACAGTGCCCTTGGGCATGTCTAGAGCCTTGTTTATTAAAACAATATAGTTTAAGAATTAATGCATTTATAAAGCAGGACTTATTACATAAGAATAGCACGCTTCTTTCATCGTTACAAAGGATCCAGTTACTAAATTAATGTCACACATTTTAGCGGTTTTTCTCTTGATCTTATTTGGATTTAGGTAGCTGTTTTTGAGAAAAATATGGAAGAGGGGACAAAAGGAAACTTTTCCACAAATACTTATGTCAGCCAAAGTCTTCATGGGTTCTGCTTCTTACACTGAAGAATGCAAGAAGAGATCAAAATTAGGCGAAATAAATCACATTTGCAGAAAAATCTGTGTTTATGTTGGAATAGAGAATGTCTGATGGAGCGGGGAGATATTGGGGGACCAGGCAAGTTGGGAAGAATTAAAAGTAAATGAAGGTTCAAGTTCTGCAAACAATTACGCACACGGCTAATTGGTGTGTGCGAGCCAGGCTGGCTGTTCGCTGCCCGCTGAGTCTGCAAGCCAAGCGCAGGCGTGGCTGCAGGACCAGTGCTCTTGTGACATCGGGCGGGTGATCCCACCGGTGCACCGGTCCCTGCTGGAAGCCCAGGGAGAAAGATGCCCTCCGGGCTCTATGTGGGAAGAGACAGCCTTGGCCAGGACCCCTGCCATGCCTCTGCTGGCTCCCGAGCTGCTGAGGGTCCAGGGAGGAGGGCAGCCCCCCGCCAGCCCCTCTGCTGTGGGGCAAGGGCTCGTCCTGCCGCTCAACACCGCACTGGCTCCCTCCCTCCTTCCCAAAGGGCTCCAGGGATCAGTGGGTTGGGTGCTGCCCGGGTTGGGTGGGTCGTCCTCCTCAGCTTCCAGGAGCTTGGCGTGATAAATCAAGGGAGGAGAGCCCTGCTGCTGACAGCACCTGTAATGAGCCGGCCGAGCTGCCGTCAGGCTCTTGTTTATAGATGTCTCCTGGCTCTGGGGGGGAGTCTGGGGACAGGGGAGGGATGGGATGGGGTGGGATCGATGGGATGGGGTGGCGTGGCATGGGACGGGATGGGACGGGACGGGACGGGACGGGATGGGATGGGATGGGATGGGATGGGATGGGATG
>Ga0065711_1046892_pt1 | contig 12640 bp, 8 predicted proteins | sample Hoacrofraction12_FD_59098 | JGI IMG/M metagenome (GOLD analysis project Ga0065711, IMG submission 59098) | Hoatzin crop microbial communities from Cojedes, Venezuela - Epithelial fraction 12 v2 (version 2) | ecosystem: Host-associated > Birds > Digestive system > Esophagus > Crop | place...
CCCACGGGGTTTTCCGCGGTGGGACGCGGCCCCTCGCACATCCACCCCCCCCACACCCACCCATCTCGATGCCGAGAGCTGCGGGGTGAGGGGGACTCTGAACTGCCCCCCCTCCGTCCCCCGGGGGGTGACCCACAGCCCCTGGGGCCCGCCCTTGCCCCCCCGCCTCTGGAGAAGTGGTTCTCGTCCCTTCTGTCCCCCCGGGGCTTGCCGGGGGACGCTCCGGCACCGGCGGAGGTGTTGGCACCTCCGGTTGAGCCCGTTGGGGGGTCTTCCCCCCTCCTAGTGGTGGGGGCTCTGCGACCGCGAGCCCCCCCCGTCGCCCTCTCTGAGCCTCGCCGGTGTTGCCCTTCCCCAGCCGGGGCGATGAACTTCTCCCTTCGGTGGGGGCACCGGGCGGGAACGGCGGGGACCGGGCCGTCCCGGTGCCACCCCACCCGCCGCCCTCCCCAGCCCATCTCAGTGCCGCCAGTGCCAGGCCAGGGCCGGGGGGCAGCTCCCACTCGGCAGACCCACCGCCCGGCTCCCCGGGCGCGCAGCACCCGCGGGGATGCTCCGCTGCGCGGGAAGCGAGGGAGAAGTCACGGAAATTCTGTGTGCTGTGATTTTACAGGGGCTTCAGAGAGGCAGCTGAGCGAGCACTCACCATCCGCCTGCAGCTGCTGCCGCCACCCTGAACCCAGGCTTCTCAATCTACCACTTTAATCAGGATGGCGTGCCGTACACCTTCGCCTCGCTGGGTCCCTCTCCAAGGAGAAATCTCCATTTTTGAACTTCTCTGTGATTTACTAAGGCTGAGTGAACAAGGGGATTACAGACCAGGAAGCAGTGTCCTCTTCTCAGGCATGTATTTGTCCAGTTACTGCAGTTTCCCTTGCTCCTGCATCAATATTCGAATGCTGACAGGTGGGACTCAGAACAGGCAGAGCGAGGAAATCTTGTGTCCTTCAGCAGGCCCGGCGAGCGCACGGCGTGGTCTTGGTGGTGGTGCCTGCCTTCACCAGGGGCTGGATGGAGGGGACCTTCAGCCTGGACCCGCCGTAATCCCAGGCTCTGAGACAAACAGGTGATAATTACTGATAAAGCTCCTTGCTGGAGGTAGGGATGGGGTTGTATTGTTTCGACACGGCGGTTTTCTGCGTTCTGATGACTTAGGAGATTTTGCTGGAGCTGCTTCCTGAGGTTTGCAGGCAGACAAACAGACAGGCTCGTGATTACCTGACCAGTGCTGTGCAACGCCGGGGGGGGTCAAAGGGGAGAAAAGCAACTGCAGTCTGCAAGGTTGGTTTGCGCTGAAAGCACTGGTGGCTGCTGGTCCCCAGCATCCAGGCAGCAGCGCTGGCGTGGTGAAACCCCTCCTAGTTACCTGGTAGCAAACTTTTCCTGTCGTGTCCTTTTTCACTTTTGAAGGAATTGGGGAGCTGTGAAACTGCAGCTGAAGAAATGGTGTTTTCCTGGGTCTCTGTGGACCCTGGTTTTATAGCTTCGGGAGTGAAGAAGAGGAAAGCAACAAAGTTCTCTTTGGCAACGCAGAGATAACAAAGTAGATGTATCTTTCTGAGTATTCATCAAGAACTCTGCTACAGGGAGTAGAGAAAGCAGCATGGTGCTGTCTCTTGGAGTCACTCCTTGGGAGGAACAATTCCTCGCCCGATGGAGAGGAAGGGCAGAAACCCGTGGGAACCTGAGGAGATCAGGATTAGGAGTGATGGATTTGATCATTGATGTCTGGGTAGTCATACGAGTCCGACAGTGTCCGTCTGCAAAGGAATGTGCAGTGTGCCCAGGCGCTTCAGAGCGCTGAACTGACTCACCCCTCTCCTGACCCTTCTGCCACCCCCCAGACAGATCAGGCAGCTCCTCGCTGACTCCTGCGGCTGAGGTCAGCGCTGGACAGGGGTACAAGTTCCAAAGACACTTATAGCAGGTTTAGATCCTTTGGCTACAGGCTCCAAGCAGCCAGGAGAGGGAACAGAACCTTTTTGTGTGGAAAGGACTTGGGATTTCTGCTGAACCTTCTAGGAAAGTACAGGGAGGAGTCCTGGGTGGCAACGATCCAATTACACTTGCACTGGGAAGGACATCAAGAGTGGTCTTGAGGAGATGCACGTCTCAGGCATGCAGGCATGTGCTGTATGATGTAGCACTCTGACCATGCTGCTGGCTCTTAGAAGGACTGCAATCCATGCCCACCCCATCCTTGGGAAAAGCCAGGCTTAGGGTGTGTCCTGGTGGCACCTTTGGGCCGGTTTGTGCCAAATCTGTCCATAGTGTGAGTCTGACTGCTCGGACATACAGTAAAACACCAGGCGACCTCAGTTTCTTCCCCTTCCAGAAGGGCACGGAGCTTAGACTGAAGACAGCCTTATTCTGTGAGGGATGCAGTGGGATTACAGTCTGCAGCTGCCTGGGGAGGGGTGCTGTGCTCCTGAGGGGCTGTACAGCCATCCCATTGCTCCTCTGCCCCTGACGGGTGCTGCTCTGGGCAGTGGTACTGAGTGAAAGCAGGACAGAGCGGCCTTGGGTCAAACCAAGTCGATGAAAGGCAATGCTGGGATACACACATGTGCTCTTGGACCTCCCGTAGTCCATGCTGGCTGCAGCATGAGCTGTGCCCCTTGCCTTTGGCACAGTTTCTAGGCACAGGTTATGTGCCTGCATCTTGCTTTGTCAAGTGGCAGCTTGAAGACAAGTTGCTCATGTCTCTTTGACGATTGAGCACCCCTGACAACTCACCTAAACACCTCATGCACAGAGTCACAGCTTCATGAACACCCAATTTATGTTTTGCTTTCCAGGGACAATTTGAAGTTGATACTTCTTACTCATGTTTCATGAAAGATTTCAAAACCCAGCAACTCTTTCTGTGGACATCACAAGGAATTTACAGAGCAAGATAAACACCGAAACTCCACTTTTCCCCTTCATCACTCATCAATGTTCTCAGCGCTCTGGAATTTGCTGAGAATTTTACAGCATCCCTAAGAGCATCAAGTCTCCTCTTCTCAACTTCCTTCCTTTGAGACATGAAATATCATCTTCGTTTTCTTTAGATGATTTTCTGCACTGGTACAATGGGCAAAATAAATCCTCTGTTTACTCAATAATCACTGCCTTTCCTCCTCTGCATAAGATTTTTTTTTCCCTGGAAGTCCTAAAGAATTTTCACTCTGGTTTTGCCTGTTTTTTCTGCCTGACTTTTGGGGAAATACCATTCCTTCAGATCATTAGTCTCAGCTGAAAGACCCGGGTTTATCCAAGGTGTCGCAATATCCTCTGTATTCTCTAGAATAAAGGCACTCCAGTACTGACAGCCCTTAGTGAGTGGCCTGTTCTTAAGTAAACAAGTGAGTCTTCATTTTTTGCCCTTTACAAAAGCAGGATCACGTGAGAAGAGCCATATCTATAGACAGTTACCGAAATCAAACTGGGGGGTTTTAGTCTGCGGGTAGACAGATTCCTCTAACTGACCATAGAGGTTGTCCTCATGTGCAACAGTCCTTGCTGCACTGAGCAAATGCTTAACACCTTGGTCACGTCGCTCCTCTGAGTGTTGTTATTCAGACAAGCAGAATCACTTCTGTACTCAGCAGAGATTTGTGCTCTGTGGGTAGCAGACGATACCTGTCTCCTTTTCTGGCAAAAACAAGCTTTAATGCTTGCCAGGACTTGCAGGTGAGCAGCCTGGCTTCCTCTTCTCTCAGACGTTTCTCAGGGCAGGTCTCACTGCGCCATGCCCTGTTATGGAGAGCACGGGACCGCGTGTGATCCTCTGTCCTGGTGTCTCCTAAAGCTGACCCCCAGGCTGCCCTGAAATCATCCTTGAGCTAAAACTGATGTATTAGGGGGAAACATCTCATTCTGATTATAAGTTATTATAATTACGGGCAGGTGCACAGGGTGGACACAGCTGCACGATCCTGGTTTCAGAGCAAAGACACAAGCTCCACATCTGGACACAAAAATGGGAATGGCCAGACAGCATCAGCCCAGCCTGCTCTTTCTGGTGGCAACCGGTTGTAGAGCCAGGGTATAACACAAGCACATGGTGACACTACCCCAAAATGTGTTACAGCCCACCATGACCCATGTCTGAATATATCCTGAGCCAGTGCCAGTAGTTTTTACTTTAATTTTGCTCACTTGATTTTTCCTTTGTAAATTTGGCTGTTTGTTTTTTGAAACTTCTGGCACCTGCAGCGTCCTGCAGCAAGGAGTTTTGCAGGTTTACTCTGTGTTTCACAGGAAAGTACATGGTCTTGTTTCTTTTGAACCCTATGACTTGCTGTTTCATTTGATGTCCCCAAGGTTCTGGGGAAAAAGGGCAGACTGGTGGGACCACATGCATTTAGCTCTGGTTTACATTGTCTGGAAAAACCCTAAAATGACTTTGTTATCTGTAGGCTGCTTTTTCTTCTCTCTCTCCCACTTACTCCCCCTTCCATCCAGGAGAAACACCCCTGCTGAACCTTAGCTCCAAGCAGTGTTTCGCAGGCAGCGCCCAGATGTCTTTGCCCACACGTCGGGAGGATCTAAGACAGCTGCAGATCTTCCCTGGGATTAGTCAGGATTGTGTCCGACCCAGTCTGCAGTTGAGGGGCAGACGTTGTGTTTGACCATGGTAGCAGCTGCAGCAGCCAAAGCTCACAGCTTGCAGGGCTGCAGAATGCAGCAGCACAAAAGCAAGCTTAACTCCTTGTCATCTGCTCACTACTGCAGAACTGCCATTCTGTACGGAGTTTTGAAAAAGGTTCTTGGAGAAGGCCTCCTCCAAATGATTCTTATTGCCTAAAAGGCAACAGGACAGTGAACAGCACCAAAACCAGAGCTTTTCCCTACACCCCTGAACTGAAACATCCATTTCCAGAAGGAAAGCTCAGATCTCCTCTTTGGAATTCAAATTTGTAGTCAGTGGAGGCAGGATCAGTTACAGGGACTGACTGGACCTATTTGATACTGACTACACGCAGGGAATATATTGTAAAAATTGGATTTATAATGGGCTGTTTGAATTAGTTCTTCTCAAATGCGAGGGGTCAGATACACCATAAACCTCTCTGTGTTTGGTCAGCAGACATGACCTGGAATTCCTAATCTGCTGGAGATAAACCAAGCTAATAATCAACCCTCCTCTTGCAGTCATTCAAACATTCATGTTTCCTCACTGGCTGTAATAAAGCTACAGTTTTGGGAGTAGTTTCCCTCTGCTTTAACATGATGGATTTCATCTGGCTGTAGTTAACTTGTGCCTGTATGTAGCACACAGAAGTCATGAGGCTGGAGGCTGGCTGAACTCCTGGCTTCTCCTCCAAACCACCCTCCAGTGAGGGTTCTGGAAGGCATCCATCATGTCTGCTGCCCGGTTCCTCGGTTTTCACCTGTTGCCTTTGGTTTTTCTCCCCTCCTGAATCAGCAGCCCACAAAATGACCGCAAGGCCAGAGACTGTCCCTCAGAATGCCCCAAAACACCGAAATACTTCTCATCTGTGAACAAGTGGTTTTGGCATGTGTAAAGCTGCATCATGTGTGTCATTACCCACAGCTCTCAAATCGCCAGGCTTGTCTGTGCAAGGCAGCAAGCTGCTGAGAAATAAAGGTGGTCCTGCATTCGGCTGCTCATGTGTTGTTTACCAAAGGGATACTGGAAGCTCTGATAGAGATTCCATGCACGAAACCCACCCCATGGAGGCCAAGGGATTTGACCCATACAGTAGAATTTATTTTGCTTTCAATTTTTCTATTTTAGGATTGTTCTTTCACTGGACATTCTGTACCAGAGGCCAGATAGAAAACAAAAGTCAGACACAATCAAATTAATGGAAACAATGAGTTTCACAGCACTAGAGAGGTAATAGTGGGAAAAGCAAGGGGTCATTAAACTTGCTTCTGCATGCTGTCGGTAGAAGGTAGCTCTATGTCATATCATCAACAAATGTCTTTCTCAAAATGTGTGAAATTAGTCATGGTGTCAGATGGTGGGACAGGCGTGGTGGGGCATCTAGGGAAGAGGTTCAACAGTGAAGCAGCAGGTGGAGATCATTCCTTGTTGGAGGGATCAACCACAAAGTGTGGCCACTTTCCCCACCATGTGCCACTAGGGCCAGGTGAGGCACAGCAACTTCTGGTGTTGGAGACCCAGGGCAGGAGAGGGGGAGCAATTAAGTGAGACCCAGGCCTGACTGAGAGGGAGGCAGATCCATGTGTGTGTGAGTGTCATACTCCATGCATGAGCCATGAGAGATGTGCACCAAGGTCCTGGAAAGATAAAATTCATCCCTGGTACCATCCATGGAAGAGTTTTGTAAGTGTGATTAGGAAAATATCTCTCAGCTCCTCCAGGGAATCTGGAGGACCAGTGAAGATCTAACCCTTGGCATTCAGCCATCTTGTTTGCTCTTACCATGTTCCAGACAGCTGCAAGGTCCTGGTCCTGATCCTCTAGGGACCAGTTATTGCAGGGATCACATTTCTACACATATCTCACGAAGTCTCTACCAGGGACTCAGTGATGGATGGTGTCTGTGCTCATTTCCTGAGGCTGGCAAGTGAAGAATCTGATCACCTTCAGGATCACCACTGAAAAGTTATATCTTCTCTGGGAGAGCCTCAGGTGGTTCTTCCTGAAAGGAGATGAAGGAAGGAGGGGACATTGGAATGATATAACAAACAGATAGAAGGAGGAAGAAGAGAGGATGCCTGATGACTAGATCTGAAGTCCTCCACAGGAATGGCTGTTAAGCCAATACTGAAGACAGTTGCCATCATGAAGCCAGAGTTAACACCACTTATGTTGCTCACCCAGTGAGCAACTGAGCCATCAAGCTCAAGTTCCTGGGAGTCTGGTTTTGGGGCAACCTTTATGTCAAGGAAAAGCCCAAGCCGTAGTCAGCATTTTGGAGATTGCTCAAAGATTCCCATCACAGGATATGGCTATGTCTCACTTCTTTGTGCCTGGACCCCAACCTCTATCCATTTCCTCAGCCCTGATCACATGTCAGATAATTGGTGCTGGGAAGACAAAGGGGTCCTTCCTAGATTCAGGGTCCTTCCTAGAATGGCTCCGCCACGAACTACTGCAAGATTTGTATACCTGACAGTTCAGGGGCAACATAAAGGCTAGAAAATGAGGCTTTAGGTCCCTTTTGGGGTTGCTGAACTCAGTCCCATGCATATATTGCTAGGAATTCCTCTGCAAATCTATTTGACATAACCTTTTGGGGATGTACTTAGATACTGGAACAATTCAAGATACATAGATTACTGTGCTGTACAAAATCTTCTGACTGTCCAGAACCGGTGAACGATTGCTCAGCATCCTCATGGATGTGCTGACCCTGTACAGCCATCCTCCAGCAAGTAGGTGTCTCTGGAAAGTGAGAAGAGCAATAGGATAGAATTTTGAAGTCCTGATATTCAGTATGCTTCAGTCCCCTTTAAGACACTGAAATCAGAGCCATTTCTGATGGCTGCTGATCTCAGTAGCTGCTGCTGTGACACACGTGGCTGGATTTTCCATTGGGGAGAAGGGTAATTTAAAGACTTTCATGAAGTCTTTAAATGTGGGCCATTATTTTAGTGCCTATATAGGAATGAAACTCCTGAAAATCCTTTGCGAAGTGCAAGACCTATCTGCACTGGAAGCAGAGCTTGTGCATGCACATGTGTGCAAGGCAGAGGAGGAGAGAAGAGCTTCTCCCTGGGTTTTCTAACACACCCTTTATCGTTAGGACTGGGAGAGCACATTGGCAACCCAAGGTCATTATTTCAATGCCTAGAGGGAGTTTAAAATCCCAGTTATCTGGCTGGAGGCCAGAGGCTGGGATTGTTTGTGTCTCTTCTCTGCTCATGAAAACTCTTCCTTAAGCCCGATGCACACAGAGGCTTGGCTGATGGGTGATGTGGGAGCACTCGGGTGAGCCCACACCCTGTGCTGTTGACAGAGAAGGAGCAAATAGAGCCTAAGCCAGAAGCAGGCAGAGGGTTGGTCTCCTTTGGGAGAGCTCGGATGAGGAACAGCACATCTGCATAAAGAACAGAAAGGGAAACTGAGCCCTGTGTGAACCATGACCACCAGAGCAGAACAGGGACAGAACAGGAGAAAAAGGGAAAGAACATGCCGTGCTCTCCTCTCCTAGTGCACGGAAAGACTTTAATGGGGGGGAGAGGATAGGTCAGGAGAGAGGAGAGGAAGCTTCCGAAGACACTCCCTGTACAAACGCCTTAGGCAAGATGAGCACCGAAGGCTGGAGTCACCCGCTGTTGCCTCCTGTCCCAGGGCTGGGACTGCAGCTCTGCCGCTGTCTCCCTACTCCTCAGGCAGTTTCTGTGAAGGATTAGACTCCCCTTCCCCTTCTTCCCCCCTTTTCCTGTGTGTCTTTGTCCTCCAGCCAACAGCACAGCTTGGCTGCGAGGTGAAGGCAGCGGGTGATGAGGTGTACGTGACCCACGAAGGGCTCCGCTCACGCTGGTTTGCTCAGCGGCGGGGGCAGAGGCGTCCCTGCCCTGTCCCTGCCCCGTGCGGAGAGAGGGCTGGAGTGACGGGGTGGCCCTGTGGGGGTCCTGGGGGTGTTTGCAGTCGGCTTCTCCCCCTTGCCGGAGCCCGGCTGTGCACAGAGCCCTGCCCGAGGGTCCGGCGCCTGGGGGGGGACAGACCTGCGGGTCACTGCGTCAGCTCCGGGCAGTGTTCAACGTGCAGCTTGGATGCTGGGTATTAAACAGAAAGGGACAGCGAGCGTGTGGTGAGCAGGTGGGCAGAGACCGATTTTAAGAGTCACAGCCCCAGAGGTCTGCAGGGAAACTCCTCACAGATCCCACACCCAGACCTGACCCACACTCACCTACCCAGGTCCCAAAACTGTCCCGTGCTCGTGGGCTGTGAATCACAGCAGTAACTGTCATTTCCCAGCCTCAGCTCTCAGCCCTCCTTGCCTTTTCATAGCAAATCAAACATCCTGTTACCAAACTGTGCATTTCTAACGCTGTAGTTACTTTTACCCCCTCCTCGATGAGTCTCCCAGAGGGCCTTTCAGCAGTCTCCGATAAGCAGGTTGCTGAACAGGAGCAAGGGGCACAGAGGTCTGAAGCGGATGTTTCTTGTGAAGTGAGTCAGAAGGGGGGCTGGATTGCAGCCAGGAGAGCCTGCAGGGTGAAGCGCACGTACGACAGCCCCTCTCACTTCGGCGAAGGTGAGCTGAGTTTCTGAGAAGCCGCCGCTGGAGCACAGACACAATGCAAACCCCTGCCACCACAGGACCTTTCTTCCTTTGCTTTTCTCTGGTACTGCGGGAAGGGCTAAATATTCACCCTGCTCTCCCTCCGCATCCTGCACAGCTGCTATTAGTGGCACAGACCTTGTGCTTCACTGTTTTATCACCTTTGCATCAGGGCACGGGAAAGTTCCGGCTCACGCTGGGAAACACACGCTTGGATGAGGACGACGCTGCTGGGACGTGGCAGGGCATCAACAGCCTCCAGGGTGCTTGGGGACGACAGCTATTCACTGGAACTACTGACGTGCCAAGAAAAGGTGTGTCTAATCCACTGCCCAGCTCCTCTGCCTATACACGCCTGCATGAAGCTGGTATGCAGCGACGGCACTGTGAGTTCTCGGTGGCTGCTTTCAGGAAACCCGAGTGGTCACGCATGTTTTCGCCGATAAGGATCTCACCGCGCCCATGCAGAGAGTGCTGCCCAGGTGTTCAAGAGGAGCGGGGCTGTGACTCCTTGCTCTCGATCTAAGGCACTTAGTCAGTGCCTCGGTTTCCCCAGCTCTAAAATGGGGTTAGTAATTCAGCATTGAATTAGGAGTTTCTCAGGTGTGGGATTTCATAGGAGCTATAAAACAAGGAAGAGAGTGCTGAAGAGTGGTTGCAGGGTACTTTGAGAGTCTGAAAAGACTGTAATGAAATGCTTATTTTATTAGTTATTGGAGTGATTGAAAGGACTGTTTTAAAGGAGTGTATGCAAGCACCATACCTGTGTGTATAGTATCCACACACATAGAGAGTTTTTACTTACCAATCCTTTAAGCTCATACCTACTAGAAAATGCCTTTGCTTTCCTATTTTCTTTTAATCCTATATATTGCCTACTTGTAAAGTCACAGATTGCTCACAAGTCTTGGTGCTTCCCTTGGGGTTACCAAGCTAACTCCAAGATAAATACTAGGTTTTTGTGACCATGTGAGCATGGCTGGAGTGGTACGTTACAGCTGACATTCACTGCTCCGTTATTCATGTGTGTACGTATCTCGTGTCCAAGGAGTACTGCTCTGGAGATGAAGACACTTAGAACCCATGGATGGTAGTGTACAAAGCAGGAAAATGGAGAGGGTACAGCCAGGAGGGAGGAGTGGGAAGAGTTGGACAGAGAAGCCCATGGAGTCTCCCACAGCAGCAGAAGAGCTCTTAGGCAACCCCCTCCCGAAGGTCTCCATCACCTCTGGCTCCTGAGCCGTGCCAGTCAGACAAGTCCCTGGCCCTGAACACGACAGTCACACCACTGACTGCTTGCTGGCTTGCAGTTAGGTCCATATTTTGTGCATTAATGGGCAGCATCACCGCTTGCCTCTTGCTCAAGGCCCTCTGCTACACTATATATTACACACTGAGGAAGTAAAGGGAGGACACAACCCTTCCCTGCTCACAGGACTGCGACCTCATTGGGATGTTGCTGCAAGAATGGTTTTATAAGTAGACAGATGAAACCCAGCTATGATCCTCTCAAGAATGGTGGTAGTTTCTATCGCTCTCTGTAATATAATGACTTGCCTTTAACAGAGAGCCCAGACCACCTTGTGTTAATGAGTAATAAAAGCACTCGACCTGTAGTGCATTCATCTCTTAGCTGGGAGTGTGTGTAGAGGAGATGATCAGGCTGTTACCTTAGCAAAATTGTTCTGCATTAATACCATGCGGTTTAAGAGCCCTACCAAGGCCAAGCTCTGGTAATTAAGTATTAGGATGCCCTAATGCTTTTGTTAGTGTCAAAGTACTGTAAATGTTAGGTTAGCCAAGAGAATAAGACACAGCTAGCATACGTAGTACAGCTTTCAAATCCATCTGAAAGCTACACTGAGTCATGTCAGCCAGGTTTGAGGCTATACAAAGTCATCTTGGGAGCTTATTCTGGGAGAGCTGTTTCACAAAGCTGAGGGGACATCTGTCAAACTGAGCTAGGAAAGCAGAGCATGATGATAAACTGCTTCAGACTTTGCTTCATGAAGATGCTGACTAGTTTTAAATAAGGAGTATTAAACATGTACCTCATCAGTTTCTACTGAATAAGAATATTGTATTCTTTCTAGTAACTTCAGCAGTTACAATGGGACTGCTTGGAGACATGGGCCTAATGAATGATACTGGATTGGCCTCTCTGTCAGGTGGAAATCACAAACAATTTTCGTTGTGTTGCTCGCTCTGGAGCAGCCTTACACCAGGGAAAACTGGAGGATCCTGACCTGCTCTGCTGCAGCGGCCAGGGTGCTCCAGAGCCCTGAGCTAGATGCGAATGGCTGGTGTGAAGCCACTTCCCATCCCCGGTGACTCAGGGCCAGGGAAGCGCTGGCATCCTGCCGTAGGAAGGGTCCGTCGCCTGCCCTGCCCTGCAGGGAGGGTGAACACCGGGAGGTGGATGGAGCTCGGACAGCAACACCAATTGCTGGGCATGCGGAAAATAAGCAAGACTTTGCCAGGACTGCGGTGACAGCTATGGAGAAATGGAGCAAAGCACAGGCAGCACGGGCACTTCAACATGCTGCCTTCATCCCTTAGCGGAGTTTACTCCCTGGGCTGACATGTATGGACATTTGATGGGCTAACCTGGAAGAACAGAGTAAGATGTGCCCATTACAATAGCTTAGAAACACCACTCCGGCTATTACCGTGGTGCTGCTCTTCCCCAGGAAGCTTTTTGCTTTCCACCTGTCACACTGCTATCAGGTGTGCTTTCACCGTGCACCAAATGTGGAAAAATGGCCCCATTCTCCCCAGCTGGACTTGTCCTCTCCGAAAGAGTCTTGTGTTTGGGTGCAGGACGGAATGAGAAGGCAGGGAGATCCATATGACTATAATACATTTCCTGGCTAATCCAGGCCCTGCTACTGTCAAACTCTACTCTTGCCACCTCTAACTACTTAATTCTGTTTGTGGGAAGGCTCTCAGATTTTCCAGGCCTTTTTTAAGCTCACCGCATCACCTTTTCTGAATTACTACTAATAACAACTGACTGGAATACTTTGTTTTGAAAAGTGGTGCAGCCACAGGTAAATTAATACAGTGCAAGACCAGTATAGGAAGATGACGCGTATTGTCAGTACCTGTCTTGTATCAATGCAATCTGCGTGTATGTGGCTAATGAAAGTCATTATCTTTTATGGGACCTGTGTGGCCAGTGTCATGTCCCTGTGGGTCAGAACTGTTGGAAACACAACTCTACCCTTGTCACAGAAAGCCATGAAGTGAAGATCATGGGTGTTTTTTTTTTGCCTTATATGGACATATGGATATCGGAAAAATTAGCAGAAAGCATCATACCCAAATGACCATATCAAAACATGCGTCTGGCAGGGAAGGGAGAAGAAAAGTTCCTCACTCGTTAGCTTCTAAGAATGGAATTAGAAAACAGAGAGTAGAAAAGCTAG
>Ga0065711_1046893_pt1 | contig 12640 bp, 7 predicted proteins | sample Hoacrofraction12_FD_59098 | JGI IMG/M metagenome (GOLD analysis project Ga0065711, IMG submission 59098) | Hoatzin crop microbial communities from Cojedes, Venezuela - Epithelial fraction 12 v2 (version 2) | ecosystem: Host-associated > Birds > Digestive system > Esophagus > Crop | place...
CACCAGATTTATTGCCTTAATTACACCTCCGCTGTCTTCTACTTGGAAAACTTGAGACAGAGGGAAGATTTTGGCATCTACCTGAAAGTAAAGTGATAGTCTTGTTGTTGTTGTTGTTGTTGTTGTTGTCCTCAGCCTTCCTGTCTTAAGACAGGATTTTAACAGCTGCAGACTAGGAAACTCATTGGAAGCAAAACTATTTAGATAGCATTTTACACAGATTTTTTGAACTGCAGCGGATGTCATAGATACAAAGTCACCCTTCTGAGTGTATGTTCCCCTGCACATGTGAAAGTCTACACTTGTAATTTAGAACAGGCAAGTGGGGGAAGCCAAAAGGGAACAACTGGCTGCATTTTTGCAGGCAGAAAATATGTACTGCCAGCCTCTATCATTCAGATTTTAGCATGTAATTTCTTAACTTGGTGACCTCCACTTTAGCAATGTGAAATGGTTACAGAAAAAAAGAAAAAAAAAGTCAAGCCGCATTGTAAAATCTCTCTCAAGTGTTTTTTTTACTTTGATACATGTCCTGCATATCAGCTTGGGTTAGATGTTGGATGGGAACACAGTATGCAGGGTATTACGTGCTTTAGCAGACAACAGGGCTCACATCCCCTGAGTAAAAAAGAGCCCCCAGCCTCTATGCTATGCCACATCAGCAGTGACATGCACAAGCCTGAAAGATGGAGAAGTGTGTGGTGGTTTCCCTCTGCTTAAGGAAAGGCGTATATGATACAAGGCAAAACAAGGGGAATAGAAACCGAGGAGCATGTCAGTGCTTTCATGTGACTTGGGATCGTGCCATGAAAGAGCAGATTTTGGCTGAGCCCTGGCAAGAAAGCTGGGCTGCTTTCCTCATTCATGGGCATTAGCTGACCCATGTGCCCACAGGGAGGAAGTAGCATCTGGGGCAGAACAGCAAGCAACCCCTCTGCAATGGCAGTGTTTGGGCTCCTCTGACGGGTTTTGCTGAACCATAGATAAAGCAGACATAGAGCATGGTATCAAAACACTACCCGTAAGGAAGCATTTGCCTCCCTCTAAGGCTGGAAAGAGCTATCAGTGAAGTCTTTGTAAAGTTACAGCACTAAAGCAGGTTCTGTCTTTGCTGACACCGCATCTGTCCAAAGCGACAACTCTGGCCAGCACAATGATGGAGATCCCAGGGAGAGGGCTCTGCTCTTACCATTAGCAGGCCAATGTGTCTTGTAAATACTTAAGATTGATCTACAGTGTTACGAGCTTAGAAAGAGAAACCTGACGAAGGGAGCTTTTCTTACAAGCAGCCCAAAACTGGGAGGACACCCCTTTGTAACAGCCAAACTCTGCAGCTTTTAGGGCCCTGGGAGTTTCACACCACTTGCTCCCTGACAAGGATTTCATACACTCATGCCTAGGAAAAAGGTCCTGTGTGGGAAGTTGCAGGTGACCTTAAAACATAAGGTGGTCCTCAAATGTAACTGAGGTTTTCCTGATGCAGTTAAAATGGCAGATAAATAAGAGCACTGCTTGATATGCTAGCATGGCCACAGCATCTGAACTAGGAAGCAGCAATGCAGAAAGTGAATCTGGAGGAGCAATGCAATTCCCCCTGCAGAGAGCCTTTACGGTGCCCTTGCTCTCACTGTGTGAGAAGCTCACCTTCAATTAGTCCCTGCCTCATTACAGTCAGCTGATGATGCAGAAAACTGTTTGCTACCTCCCGGCCAGCGTGCAAGCTGAGGCCTGAGGCAGGTTTTCCTTGTCTTCGGCAGTGGTGTGAACAAAACGAACAGTGCAAGAGGCTGCATCTGCCGGAGCTGCTGGTTGCTCCTTTGCATCGACTGACACGCTATCCCCTCCTCCTTAACAACATCTGGAAGAGGAGCACCCACGAAACAGAGAAAGGCTTTATCTGGTCACTTAAAGAGAAGGTGGAAAGGTCCATACGTAAGTAGCTAAGGTTAAAAGTCAAGCGTGCAATTAACAAGAAGCAAGTTATGTGGTCTTTTTGTGCATGTCCTTGGAGTGTGAATGGGTCCGGTCTCCCTGCAGAGATGCAGTGAGGATGTGCATGCCTTTCTACAATTCTGAGTTCTTCCTCATTCTGTAGGAAATGATTGGTGCCACCCTTGAGCTGTCAAAGCCTCTCTGAGCAAGGTCACAAGACTCCCAAATCAGCGAGTCATTTGTATTTGCTCAGAACCATCTGCAGTGACATGCAAACAATTAAGAGCAGATCACAAATTGGAACAAATTAAGAAAGATCTCAAACAAAGAAGTCTTTGAGTTGGATTTATGTCTAAGGAGGATTTGTTTGGGCTAATCCTTAATAGGATAAAATTGCACTCACAAGGGGAATATTATGTCAGTGACCTTTTACTAAATGACAGGGTCCTACTATGTAAAGTAGCTGAAGAGCACTGAAGAGAGATCTCAGCTACAGATTTTCTCTAGCTCTTGTGGAAAAAGAAGGGGTTGGTCCAGGAACATTTTTTTGTTTTAAGTAAACAATTTATTAATTCTGTCTTGTTCAAGAAGCTATAAATGCATCTGTAAGCATTTTATGGTCATACAGTACATCAGCCGATAGGTTTATTCCCCAAAGGCCTCATGCAGCCCCCACTGAAACCAAAGACAAGACAGTGCATCAGCAAAACACTTCTCTTGGCAGGGAGAGGTGCCAGGCAAGCTCTTCATCCAGCAGCACACCAGGGCCTTGAGCCACCCAGCATGGTGGCTCGCTCTCTGTCGCCATCCTTCTCAATGTCCTGGAGTCTGAAGGCTCCAATATCTCCTTGGGAGATGAGGCAGAGAGTTAATGTCTTCTAGAAACACAGACAAAAATTGTGGCTCCTTCTTCTTGGGTAAATACTCCAATGACAGAATTACCACCTAAAAGAGACACTGGGGTTCTTTCTCTTCTTGCCAAGTCCTAATAAGGAGCCTAGCCTAATGACCACATCAGGAGCACACTTTTTGGCACAGAATGGGTCCCATTGGAAAATAAGATGCTTTTGTTGCTAGTCTGGGGACCTCTGCTGGGAGGACAGTACTTTTAGCTACGGCCCCAAAAGACCGTGGGATATCTGGGGAATACTACTGGCAAAGAAATAGGTCCTTCCAGAGTTTAGATACCTCTGGGCCAAGGAAACCACACATAGAGGGCTGATCTCCCTTCTTTCACAAACACCTGACAAAGATTTGCCTTCATATTTTGATCAGTGAATCAGTGACATAAGGAACAGTTGCAGTCACAGCATTCCCCTTCAGGTGCATACGTGTGTGTGTGTGTGTGTCTGAAACCATTATTTGCAATAACACTCAACACATGAGTTTTGAATTTAAGTTGCACGTCCATTAAGATTTTCCCCATAATGTCCCTGAATCAGCAAAAGCTTAGTCCCCATTTTTCACATTCTGAGGCACCCTCCTCCCAACTGAATACTTCAGCCACTTTTGGCACCTCTGCCCCCGAAATGAATGCTCATTAATTTCACCAGTCTATTGACCAGGCTTTATATAATGAAAATTATTTTTCTCTCACTACCCTAGGCAGTTTAGAAAGGCAGGATTTTTTTAAAGAACTTTTTAAGATTACAGTTTAGTTTTTATATGATTCCCCCTCTTCCCCAGTCAGATTAGTAAACACAACGCTTGCATTTAGAAGTGAATTTAAGCCTGTTTGAATGTATGGTTTGAAATTCTGGCTCTGCTAACCTAAGCAGAATTCAGTCATTTTTTACAATGAGGCCAAGATTTCATCTGGGGCTTCACAGGTGAGGTGCTCTGGCTTCCGCTGGAGAAAATCAGTATTCAGCATTTTCTAGAAACAGGACTGTTTTTTCCAGCCTTGGCAGTAACTGATGTTTCACATATTTCAGGGGATCTAGAGGGTAAAGTCAAGTGGTTGGACAACTTTCAAAAGTTCAGGCAACTGCAAGAGGTCATAGTTTGGCCTCAAATCTGGGATCGTGACAAGAGATTCTTTGTCCCAGAGGTAAGCATTTTTTTAAAGGTCATTTTTCCTTGAGGAAGGTGTAATTTCCTAACGTGGTCTAAAGTTGGCTGGTTGTCTATACTCCAGTTACTAGGGGTGGTTCTGCTCTAACAGGAGCAGCTGCAGCCTGAGCACCACAAAAGCTGCAGGTGAACGCGCAGGCTGAGCACAGTGCCTTGGATGGCAGCAGAGGTTGCTCTCACCTAGCATCCAAGAGAGTACGATCCTATGACCCAGGAGGACTCTCCAGTGTTTGCTTTTAGGGGGCAGAATGAAATGGGATGCATGGAAGTATTACAGCCTTTTTATGAGGAGCATATGAAGTAGAAATTATTTGCCTCTTTCGCTCCTCAAGCCGAGGTATTTACATTTAAATACCACTACAAAAAAGCACATAGCATACCTGGGAACATTGCCCCCTTACCCATACAGACAGACTTTAAGCAGCATTATGGTAACACCATCAAGTGGGTCTCGCCTCAAGGATTATGTCTGTTCACACAGTTCTGTAAGAACCGTTAAACTCACTCCAGCCAGCAAAGAAAAACTCATCTTAACATTTCAAAAGCGTAAACAATTTAAGCAATAGCACTACTGAAGTAACACAGCCGTGCTCAGTTATTAACTGTGTGATGTATTCAGCCTGAGACAAGAGTACACATGTGCTCAGTTTGTTGAACTGCTCGTTGCCTCCCAGTTCATCATCAGATATGCACAATTCCCCCTTCTCTCTCTCTCTCTTTTTTGGGTCAAGTGTTTGAAGCAAAGCTTAAGAGAAAACAACAGTGAAAACATTTTGTCTTCAGCGAACAGACTTCTCCTTCATGAAGGCAGGCTAACATTAGCAGGTAACATCCCTAAATGTCCTGGTATCAGGAGTTGGCTTAACAGAATCATATTTTATTATGGCAAGTCCAGAATGAACCTCTGCAACAGTATTTGGGCAGGTGCAGGAAAGAAAAAAGCAGATGTGCAGCTTGTCAGAGAGAGACTGAGAAGCAGCCAAACCACCAAAAGGATGAGTAAACTGCATGATTGTTTATTGTCACATCTGGGTATTCGGTCTGCCAGGTATTGGAGAAGTCAGCTTGAGTGGCCAATACCTATAATTTAAAGGGGCAGTATTACTGTCGCGTTCAAGAATGCAGCAACAGGAAAACAGGAATTTTAGACTATTCTATACAAGGTGCCCCACATGCCTGGGGGCTAGTGTCAACACACCTCACCTCTCTGACACCACATCCACTATGAGTTTCATTGAAAATTACTGAAAAGTCCAGTAGTGTTATCTATTTTTCTTTCACACTTTCTCTCTGCTAAGACTGCTGTTCTGATGGATACCTTGGAACAGGCAGGTGTTATCCTGCCGGGTGGCTTCCCTTTTACCAACAGAGCACTCATACTGCACGCCGTCAACTCCACAGGTAGCACAGTGGTCCCGCACGAGCACACCAATTTCTACAGCACTGCTCGCAGCTGTCTATCACCTTGGCAGGGCGGACACTCACATCTGCCGACATTCTTTTGTAGCAAGGTACAGGTTGCTTGCTGGGGGGCTGCTGCAGAATCTCTACCTGGGCAGGAGAGGAGGGTTTCCAGGAAGCAGAGCCTGGACAGTTTGGAGAAGACCAGCATCTGAAAGGACGCTGGAAGCCATGTGTGTGCCATGGTGGCTGCAGGGCTGTAGCAATGGTTTGATGGAAATGGGCGCAGCCCGTGTCTCACACTTCCTTCACCACCTCCTCAGGAGCAGAGATGCAAAGAATAAGCACCCAGCACTTTCTGCCTCCTGCCACCATCATTACTGTTAAACAGGGAGCAGCAATAGGCACACGGTCCATTTTTCAGTGTTTTTGTTTTCCTTCCCACGCGAGGAGAAATAGTAGCAGAGGAGAAGGCACAACGCCAGGGAAAGCAGAAGAAAAGCTTGCTGCTGATGTTTAGAGGGTGGCGAGCAGAGGACGAAGAAAGCCATGAAGTCCTCTCCTGGCAATGCTTTCCTCTGCATTCATTGCCCTCTTGATGAGACACCAGCCCCCAGTGCAGGAGGTAAGGGTGGCCATGAGGGGTCCACATTTCTTTCTGCAATAAGTAACTAGAAAATGCGAAAGGAGGTATGAGCATAACTCTTACCCACCAAGACAGTCAGCTGCCTGCAATCTGCAATATAAAAGAGCCTGGCATTTGGCCACTTGTCTGAATGAAATATCTTTCAAGACAAAAATGAAATCACAAGTCAAATATCATGACACACAACAGAAAGAAGCATGTCCAAACTCATAACTCTGAACACACTTCCACAAGTTTGGTGCTAAGTCAAACTGTCCTTGCTTGAATGAAACTGAGATCACTGAGACCACAACTGAATGTTTTTTTTTTTAAATCCTGTAGCTGAGAGAAGTGGGTTTGCTCAAATGTTGGAAGGGAAGGCTCAGGGAGGACATAACGGTTGTCTTCGACTGCCTAATGGCAGGTTTAGGGCAGTCGGAGCTAAAGGCTGACATAAAAACGCAAGCTGTAGCATGGGGTATTCCCCCGTTAGATATTTGGAACAACATGTTCAGAGTTAGGTTATTCAAATATTGACATAGGGGACCAGAGAGGTTGCAGAGTCTCCTTTCTTGGACACATTCAAAACCTGACTGAACGACCTGCTCTAGCTTGGCCTGCTTGCAGCAGTGGGTTGGATCAGAGACCTTCTTGCAGGAAGCTGTATAAAATACACTCTTGCTTTTCTTAACTTGCTCCTTATTGTCTAGTATAATAATACTTGATTTTTCAGCATGGCTTGGAGATCAACCTGAAAGATTTTGACACATTCTCACAGACATTTGTTGTTCTGTTCCTCACATCCTCATGACCTCTATGCTAGGAAGAACAGATAAGCCAACAATACTTCATGTAGTTTTTTTAAAGGCTTTTGTGATGCCAGCAGTTAACATTTAATGGCTGCAAAAGCCTGTAAAGAGAGCAGCATACCAGTATTTAAAGGTACTAGGAAAAGGTGGCACTTCCCGATTTCTTTATCTCTGCCATCTTTAGAAGGTTCACTGTTTACCAGGTAGGATTTGCCAATTTATAGTATGCTGATTGTTGTATTCATAGGTACTCCAGGTGATCCAGGTCACTTCTCTTAGAAGGCAAGTAGTTGTTTTTTTCATAAAGAGGTAGCTGCTAGAAGGTACAAGTATTAGTAGCCAAAATCATCAAAAGACATAGGATTTTTTAAGCGCTGCATTTGAGAGTGCAGACTAGGGGATGAGTAGTTGTGTACTATGTTGGAAACCATGCTTCTTTGTTAAAAGCATTTTGTAAGATGCGGTGGTTCATAGATGTGCCTCATCTTAGAAGTAGAAATTCCTTAAAATAATCACACCAGCAAATTGATTTTTTTGTTTTCCTCCACAGAAAGCACAAGACTCCTTGAGGTCTACCTCTTCCTATTCGATGATTTCCTATTAATTACCAAAACTAAACATAACAAAAAGGTAATAATGGATAGAGATATACATGGTTGTGGTTGTTATGTTTTTAGCTTGGTAAATATATTGAATGTACTTTGGAAGATTGATCTACTGATAAAAATACAAGATGACTAATCAGCATGAAGGATGGATGATACTTCCTTATGCTAACAGCAAACCATAATACTGATTCAAAATCCTGCTTCTAGGCTCAGTATGTTGCAGGAATGCTATGACAGGCAGAATTTACAAGACCTTAATATTTTCCTGATATTGTTCGGATATGCTGGATTGCTAAAGCTCAGAAAAGTTTCAAGAATTCTAATGCTCCCCTCATGACTCAGTCCAGCTCCCAGAGAAATTTTTATCACAGAGATATGAGAGCTATTGGAAAGAAGTAAATAAAATAAAAGAAGATGACAGAAAACAGAAAAATGGTAAAATGGATGGAAGGTTGGCTTTTTTCTCTGTTCCAGCACAGCCTGTTCTATGTGTCCTCTCTTTACCTTGATTTCCCCTAGTTTAAAATCGAGATAAAATTACTCTTCATAAGAAAATTTTTATTGATGGTAGATGCTATAGATTGAGTGCTATAGATGATAAATACCCGTATTGAGCCACCAAAAAAAGGCATGGGATGACCTGAAATTCCTACAGCTTCAGTGTAGGGGTATATTTAGCTAATTAAGTTTATAAAGATGATGTAAATTAAGGCTATGAAGATGATGAAAATTAAGGCTGACAAGACCTGTGCTAAATCTCAAGTAGTTTGTGTCTGATTTAAAGACTTCTTGGGGTTTTTTTTCAAAGAAGTACCTGTTCTGCCTTTGTAGGAGACAGATAGGTAGAGAAGGCATGCAGCGAGAAATGGTAGAACAGCAGCACCACCCTTTAGCAATGGGGGGGACGAAAGAAGCAGGAATTCAAGGGTCCTGGTGCTCTCAGGCAAGTCTCTTTGAGGTTGCCCCATGTACACGTGTTGGTGAATCTTCTGTGAAGGGCTGCAACCCATCTGGAGAGCCAGCAATTCTGTGTTTTGCGTGTACGTGGGGGGAGATGGGGAAACGCACCTCCTACAAATGGAGAAAAAGTCCTGCTATTAAAATAAGGCAGGGAGGGGAAAACACAGACCTTTGAAGACCTTAGAATGACTGTTTTCTGCCTGTGGACTTGTATCGTGTTTCTGCTGTGGCTTTTTTAGTACAATGTGTGACCTTGCACGAGAGCTCCAGGTATCGATGAGTTTTTCTGAGGTTCCTCAGGCATATAAGCTGTCTGAGTGCCTTTGATAAGAGAAAAAAACATAATTTATAGCTGTTTAGTGCCTATGCTTCATGAGCAGATGGGAGACAACCAGCTAACCAACTTCATTTTCTATTCCCAGAAATACAGGGGCTCAGACGCCAGCTTAATCCCTATCTCTCCTTCCCTCACTCCTGAGTTGCAGTCGCTCATAAGAGAGGGTGGGTTTTGCACAGTCCTAGACCAGCCCATCCCACTAGACAGACTAGTACTGAAAAACGTCGACCCCGTCCACATTACAGGTACGTACCCACGTGCGTTTGAACGTCTTCGTAAATACCATCTCCACCTGTTGCATGGGCGGCAGTGTAAGGGTAAGGCGTTGTGTGCCCACAAGCCACCCCCAGGTGCCCAGAGTGCAAACACCGGTGCCTCACCAGCATTTGGCTTCACAGCTCTGCTCTTACCGTGAGGCATGACCTGCTGACACAGACATCACGCTCCACGCCCCCCTGCCTCTAACAGCGACTTTCACATACGCACCAGTCACTGTCAGATGTTATCCATATACCCCAAAGCAGGCATCAAGACTCCAATGACTTCTTCCTCGTGAACCAAGTATTTCCTTTCCCTAACTGTTCTAACAGGCTCTGTCAAACCCCGAGCCTCTTTCCCGAGCACATTTTCAATCCCTTACTAGTTATGCAGCATTTTTTCAGTTGTCCCACTGCCCAGCACCCCACTGCACTGCTTTCCTGGGTGTCCTCACGTGCACAGCAGCAGTTCTTGAGGAGGCTGCAGAGATTTACCTTCTGCTGCTGCTCCTACTCACCTCGCCGCTGGCTCTCAGGAGGATGGAAATCACCTGCCGTATGTCACTGCTTCCTTGCTTACAGACATCCAAATGCCTCGCCAGGGGAAACCACCTACAGTAACATCTGCTGTTGTGCCCTTGGGCGAGGAGAGGGGAGGAGAACTGACCTCCCCAGAGAGTGACCAGCCTTACCCTGCCAAAACTACGCCCCTGGAGTCACCAAACCAGAGTTTGGGTGAGGGGGCAGGCATGAAAAATCAGAATTCCCCTTGGTCCGAGCCTCTCATATGGGCTCTCACACACCTCAGTCTAACATTGCCCAGATCCCAGCAGCCTCCTACATCAAAGCGAATTAAGAGAAATAAATACAAATCTCCAGGCTCCAGGGCCTGTCAGCCATTCTAATTCTAAAGACTGGGAGGAAACTCTGTAGGAAATCAATAGATATGGAAAATAAACCTAGAGACCATAAGATTTATTACTTTGAAATATATTCACCCAGAGTAATTAGTATTCAGCATCAGTGATGATAGGAAACAAAGGTAGGTAACAAAAGGTAAATGACTAAAGATGAGATAAGGGAATGAAAACAGAGAAGGGTAATCTCTTTTTTAAATGTGCTCCAGGCACTGTCTGCCTGCCTAAGCAGTCTCCCTACCAGCCCAGCAGTAGTGAAGCAGACCCAGCAGCCACTTCTCGCCCGCAGGGTGGAGGGAGGGCAGCCCCACCTTCCTGCCTAAGCCTGGACCAAATGCAAGGTCGGCAGCTCCTGGGCGCTGGAGAGGGCGGCGCAGCCACCCTCCGCTTTGCACGTACAACACTGGGTGTAAAAGACACACTGGAGATGGGAATAAGATTTCTGAGGTTTTTTTTCCAAGCCAGTATTTGCTACTTTCAGAGATTTCTAATCATGGTCCTTCTTATCCCCGTGATCCAGCTGCAACCAGCAGAACAAATTTACCTGCTGCATCCCAGCCCAGGCCCTGGCCGCTGGTTATGGCCCTTCCCTGCACTTTGGACCTCATTGCCTGACTTGTCTCCCATACAGTCCTACCAGCTTTATTACAGCTGTAGCTACAGCAGTCTCTGTTACTTGCCTATAGATTGTACCACCTTGGAAGCCCCATTCTAGTACAGGACCCATTGGAGTGGGGTACAGTAAAAATAGTGTGAAAAATTACTATAGGGAGACATTGCAGTTCGCATTTCCACCTTTTTGTGTAAAGCAACAAGGAAAACTTCTAGTATCACTGGAAAATCTCCCTTTGCAGGAAAAAAAAAAAAAAGAAAAGATTAAAGATTAAATATTCTCAAGAATGTGCGACATCAGGGAATGCTGCCAATTTATTTGCAGTTCAAGGAGACTTTTACTACTGATGGCATTAAAAGATTAGTTAGCGTGTTCCCAGACAGGACAGCACGTGACTTGCAGCGAACCATCATGTTAACCAAAACCAAAACCCTGATTTTTGATGTAAAAAGTACTTTTGCATCCATTAGTTTGCTGAAGGTTGATCTCTCTTTGGAAAGAAATGTACCTGAATAGAAGGACTAGAAAAAAATATCTCTTGCAATATCATAGAAATACCTTTCTGTGAGCAGGCAGGAGGCTGATAATTATGCAGGATAACTCTAGCCCAAAGCCTGCCACGTGTCAGTGGCGGGATAAGAGGTATAGTGATGTACTCTTAACACTGAGAAGCTACCCTAATGGCAGAACTATCCGCAATGCCAGGACCTTGTATAAGAGATGTAACTTTATATGTAAGTGTAATAGTAGGAACCCATCTCTGAAGACAGTAAGCAACAACATACTTTCTGATTAGGAGTTGCTTTCCTTTTAAGATTCTGCTCTGGATTTAATCTTTGCAATTACTTACTACTGCTCCACTAATAATACTTTACACCAAGCTTGAAGGAGCCAGATCCACTGGTACGTCACTCTATCAAAGACTGTGGTAATCTTTACAGCCATGGAATTTCTTTTAGAAAACATTACTGAGAGCTTGGTGTTGAGCATTGCCCAGAGGAGTCATTTTTAGGATGGCAAAATTGTATTTCCTATTGACCACAGACAGGCAGAAGGCATGACTTGTGAAACATAGCCTCTCTGCTGCTGCAAATTTCAGCTGCTAACTGATTTGCTGCAGTAATTTAACCAGTCTGCCCTCCACTTGCCCCTTCTACAAAACTAGGATTGTAGGACACTTTATCTTCCAGAAACATTTTGAGGTCTGACTGTAGAGCACTTGGAAACATTTGGACAAGCAGCATTACACAGCAGCAAGATATTCTACATAGCACAAGACTTCAGAGCAAACTATATGAACTGGATAAGTTTATCGAATAATATGTCAATTGTAGTAGACTCAGAAAAACGCTGCCTTGTCTTGGCAGAAAAATGGGGCCTTTCTCTTTAATTTTTTATATTAGTTTTTCTCTAACTTCGGTTATGATTTAGTCCATTTTGAATGGAAACTTCTCTTAATGATCCTCAGGTAGACTCAAAAGCACCGTAGCCACACAATGATAAAGCAATTAAAAATAAAACCAAGGCAAGCAGAATTAATGTTTTAAAGTAACAAAGCTTCCCGCACAACACAAAGCTAACCCTATCAGGGTGCATTGCCCTGTGAAGAACCAGAAAAGATGATTACATGTATAATTTCTTCAATCATAATCAGACAATGTGATATAAAATTGGACTGACACCTGCATGTGGGAATTTATATAATTTCTCCATATTTTTTTCCACAGTCTTCAGCTTGCGAAATGCTTTCCTAATACAGCATGAAAATAGGTATCGTCAGTGCATAGCAGTCTTCTTGCTACAAGCTCAGACAGAGACTGCCAAGGTAAGTAGCATGCCTTTTTCTTTCTTCTCCAATTACACAGCTATGCTTTCTCTAAAGAAGGATCTCAGCCTAAAAGTGGCCGTGCTGTGCTAAGAATCTATTACAGTTGTGGCATTTGACCAAAACGAAACAAAATAACACCCCACTGTTCTGGCTCTCACATTTGTTACAGAATTTTTGCTGTTGAACATGTACAAATTTTATACCAGGGCTGATAGCAGGTCGTATTCTTGTTGAAAAAACATTACCATTTCTGACTGCTAAAAAAAAAAAAAAAAAAAAA
>Ga0065711_1046894_pt1 | contig 12640 bp, 9 predicted proteins | sample Hoacrofraction12_FD_59098 | JGI IMG/M metagenome (GOLD analysis project Ga0065711, IMG submission 59098) | Hoatzin crop microbial communities from Cojedes, Venezuela - Epithelial fraction 12 v2 (version 2) | ecosystem: Host-associated > Birds > Digestive system > Esophagus > Crop | place...
GAGGGGGCGGGGGAGGTGGGACTGGGGGTGGAGGGGTGGAAGTCATCGCAGCTCTTAGTGATGAAGTTGACAAAGCAGATGGAAGAGGTGGTGGTGGTGGCGGAGGAGGAGTGGGGCTCACAAACACTGGTGTTCTGCCTGTTGCTGGTGACTGAGGACGATTTTCTACCAAGCCAGTAGTAGAACTGAAACATTCAATAACAGGACAACGTTATTAGAGCTGAGAGTGGAAAAAAATAATAAGTTCATTTCTGCAACTTGAGAATATTGAACACTGGGCATTAAAGAGCATTTTGTAGTATGATGATTTCAAGGTATTCATACCTCACATAAGTCAAAATCTAATTCTAAGTATGGACTTTGCATCAGTCTTCCAACAGAATTTTGCTCAAATTCAGATATTAACCAAGTTTATGCTCTTATACAAACTTGCATCTTTATTAAAGGTTCCTACACTAGTATAATTCTCCCCTCCCATCCCTAAGTAAATCCAAATTATTCTTCTGAAGTAAGCGAACTAGCAGTTGATTAACTGCTTCGATTCACAGAACTTTAAAAACAAAACAAAACAGTACGAGCAATGAGGATGAGTTACATTTGAAATGCATACTTGAGGTTTGATGACAGGGTGAGTAAGCCTAATGCCAAAGGTCATCAATCCTATGTACAGAGAGGTAAATTTATATGCTAGATACTCATTACAGTGCAATGAATAGGTGAATTGAAGAAAACAAAAGGGAACAGTAAAATTATTTTCCTGAAAGACACTAGGAGATTTCTTTCAGCTGTTGTGGAAAATAATCTAAAGAGTTACACATTCCTGTGTATAATCTTCTGGACAGTAAAAAGACATTTTTCGTGAGAGACTAACATCTTGCTGATGTGAAAACCATGTCTGAATTAACTGTCCTCTATTCCAAGATGTATGTACCTGATTTTGGGTATAAAACATCAGGGGAGTGACAACCAGAGCCTGACTGACAACCAGAGCCTAACTCTAGAAAACTCTTAAGTATCCAGTTCTGGAAAGGCACAAAGAAATAGAAAATAAAAACACGTGGGCGAAGAGAAAGCACTTGTAATTTAGCAAATGTGATGAATATATAGTTCTGACAGTTGACTGTCTTACTGCGATATGTTCTTTCGCGCAGGCTGAAACACAGCTCAGCTGTACAGATTTCAGATTTCCAAAATTCCAAAGCTAAACTCTTGAGATTCCAACGTCTTTCACAGAAACATTTTCCATACAATTATTCGTCTTGCCATTTGACTCAGAAGGCAGCATAGTCACAATATTGATAGCAAGGTGAGGCCCGTCTCCACAACGGCACCCTACGGGGCTTAGATTCTGGCCTTTCTCTCCAGCTCCTGCGTGGCCCTGCAGCTGCAGACACGTCACAGCTGTGGACCGATGCAGCCCCTAGGATGTCTGTACTGCCTGGGCTGTACAGAAATAACACTAATGGCTATTAGTGGGGTGATGGAAAACTAAAATGCCCCAGTAAATCTGCATGTGGCTTGACCACACCATACCTAACACACGGAGGTGCAGGTTTCACATCTCCTCCTCCATGCATCGGAGGTGGCGGTGGTGGTTCATGTGGTCTGACCAACACTCGCTCCTCGGCTCTGTTCAGAAGTTCAGACATCTGGCTATAGGGCAATGCAGAAAGCGAATATGACCCATCCATATGGTCCACGTATGCTTGAGATCTGTAGGAAAATAGCAAAAATGATCCAGTGTAAGCTCTAGTAAAAGTAAGTATTAGGGCCCTCTGCTATTGTTCTATACTTCAGTTTGTTTTCTGAATTCAAGTATCTTCTCTGCACCAATGTTGCATATTGTACTTCATGGCTTTTTAATAATTTATCTCACTTTCCATGCCACTGCTTCTAGCAGCTCAAGGGTTTAAAGATTTTGACAGGTGTATCAAACAATTTCTACAGTATGTGTGTGATCTTAGTGTTAATTAGTCACATTATTTTAAGTAAACATAGCAATACAATCAGAAATACACATATACCAGAGTGTATTACAAAACAGACATTGTACTCCGTAATCGTTTCTGCTCCTCAATCCCTACATATATGGAACCATAGTCTTCTGTAACATCAGTGAAACATCCATCAGTGTTCAAATGGTAGAATTCACAACTGAATAATTTAGCAGAACTTCTGTCAGAGGATCTATATTCCAATATACACAGAGAACTCACTACTTTAGACCTGATACTTTGTAGCTATATGACAGATATAACGAAGATAATTTAAATAACTATTATTGAGTAGCAGCAGTAAATAAAGATGATTCAACTTACTTGTTAATGACAACTTTAGACACACCTCAAGAACCTGATCAGTTAGGAAATTTTAATTAACTACTCAAAGATTTTTTTTTTTAATTTCTCTATTGATTTCAGAGGAGATGTGTTTGCAGAACACTTTCCAACAAGTAAAGTAATACTCTACATTTCCACATACTGCCACTTAGATACTGTAGTATCTAAGCCTATTCAGTTCTTCCGGGGTGAAGTTCTTCCTCTGTCAAAAGCACGGTGCTGTTCTGTATCTGAACAACATGCTCTGCACATGCAGTGCTCCCAAGCACTACAGCATTATTCATAACTGCATTACTGGTACTGAGGCAATCAAGGTTTAGGCCAGGGTCCTGCATATAAAAGGAGTCCTGCAACAAGTGGGTCTAATGCGGAATCTGATGTACAACACAACAGAAGGGCAGCAGGAAAGCAGATGTTTCTGTCAACAACTTGACACAGCAGTTTACAAATATAAAATACAATAAAGTTGTTCCCAGAAAAATGCTAATCACCGTAACTTGAGTTGTACCCTCCTGAGTGAAATGCACTGAGATCATTTTTACTTTCTGAACTGAGCGAAGTTTCCTACAAGCAGGTTTTTCCATTCTTCAGGCAGCAAACACCATCACCTAGAGCGCTCATAATTACCCACTGTCACTATTAAGTTTGATTGAAGGCCGTACAAAGCTAAACAAAATACCCTCTTATGGTGTGTTTTTGGCCAGCGAAAGACAGGGGAAAAATATAACTATTTTTTTGCAGGACAATGAATATTTTTTAATTAAAAAAATCCCAAGCCCCCCCAAAATACCCCCCAAATTCGTAATATTACCTGTCAGCCCTCTTTCCTGTCAGATGTTTCTTGGCTGGTAAAATGGACTTGGTTTTGCACAAACACCAGAAGCATAAACACAGCAGGTGTTTGCTGTGTGAAATGTTACTTTTAGCCACCAGCAAATACATGCTGTGAAATGAGAATCCAACAGGTTGATTTTGTAATAGACTGTAACCAGAAATGTCAATCAAATCTTGGAGTTGCTCAAGAGTGAAGAGAAGCTCAATGTTCTCATTTGAGTTGCAAGTGGACATTTGTTCGCATCACGCCCACCATATAGTCTTGGCAGTGTCTGTCTAAGAAAAATCAAAAGACTGGAATAATAGGGATTTTGTAGGTCAAGACTGGAATGCAGGGGCACCCCTGGGTGCAAGGTCACAACAGTGAACACTACACCTTCTTCAAGCTGTAGATGACCACACATCCTCAAGAAGACAATGAAATCCAAGGATACACGCTACTCAACAATAACAAGGTAATACCTACTACTTTAAGGACACACTAAGTATTTTAAAAGCGAGTTTTGATTGAGTTAAATCAATGATTTCCAGTGCATTTCAAGAATAGCGGTAGCATCTCATCATTTGCCATTTCTCAAGCATGTTCACTATGTAGTACGAATTTCTGTACTTAATAAAGGATAGAAAAAATCAAAAGAAACCTTGATTCAAAATGTGAAGCTGGGCCATTAGCAACTTCAATGTGCTTATGTAAGAGGTTAGCGTCATCTTCTGCTAGCTCCGGACCTTGGGCTAACTTCTGCCACTCTCTCCGTCTGTCGTGAGGTGCCCTTGGCACTTTTTCTGGTTCATGAGGGCGATCTAGATTTTTCTGCTGTAGGAGAGTTGTGCAAACAAAACTGACAACTAAGTGTTTTTTAATTACTTGCATTTAAACATCAGCCACAAAATAATCAAAAACAATCTCAATTCATGTGCAAGAAGAATTTACTTTCTGTCGAAATATGATATGTAAACCAAAAACACTTCTAAGAGGCAGAAACTTCAGTCTAGTGGACAATTGGCTGAGCAATATAGAGAAACATAACTGTATAAGTAGCTTTTTGTTCTAAGTCTGAAATGAGTTTATGAATCCAACACTTATGTTTACTGTCTCTGTGTATGAAATATACAGAACGATGAAACAAAAAAGTAGCATTACCTTTGCAAAAGTGTTTAATTTGAAGAAAATATAAACCAAGTGCTCTATTCCTACTGATTTCTTCCTAGTTTAAACACACCTATTAGAATGCCATTGAAGTTTTTCACCCGTACAATTGTCAGAATTTTGTATGTTTTCCAGTGAAATTCTTTATTCTTGCTGTATTGCTCCTTTTTTCCTCCTTTTTGAGTCATTGCTAGAAGACTTACAAGTCTTGGAAAATCTTACAATTACATTAAGACAGCATGAAAGCTCTAGGCCTTTCTATATTATTTTATTATTACTAAATATTTGTTTGTTAAGGTTGATGGAATTGAATGAATACAAGTAGTTTTAGTTGAATGAAGATGACTCTGTAAAGCTTGGATTGTTATTAATTGCATAACTAAAAAAGTACCATATCTGCAAGTAAACCCCTCCTGGGAAAAATCAGCCAAAAGCTATACAAAGCTAACATACGTACCTTCTGCTTCCTCTTTTCTTTCCTTTTGTCCTCAGTGTCCTGCAACATTTTTTCCTTCCACAGATCAAAGAAGTATGAAGGATTGGTATAAAACTTCAAACCCTCTTTTCCATCATCCCTGAAATACAATGACACAAACAGGGCATACTATTTATTTGACAACACATGAATCCAAATATTGAGGCAAAGAAAAGGCATATTAAGGAATACCTAGTATCTCAGACCCTGAAATATTTTACTGAAGAACATTACAAAGATGAACAGTGACCACCTGTGCCATCATTCTTTATTACCTTTCCTTGTATTCAAGGTCCTGGTTTTAGAAAAGTAACTTTAACGCAAGCTGTAGATTAAAAAAAAGTATCATACGTCAGAGAACCCCCATTCCGGTAACTCAAATCTTGCTCTTATAATAATGAGCAAATTTTTGTGTCTGCTCGTGTTCAAAGACTGATTCAAATTGACTTTGGGAAGGCAAACAACATTTATTTCCATTAGAAATAAATTTCTTTCTACATCCTTAGCTGCTTATTTTCTTCACATCCAAGAGCATTACACAGTTTAATAAATACAGATAATAAAAATGGCTTTTTCTTACCATTTTTACTCAAATTTTACCGCAACGTAAAGTGGAGTAAAGCTTTAACATTTGTAACAACTTCTGCTGCCTGTATTCCTCCAGCAGCTTCCCAGTTTTCTAGTGGTGGCTCCTTAAATACTCAAGTACTACTCAACACGAGCAAAGTGCCTGTGTCTAGCACCTCTATTACATAAAATAAGCTAGGAATTGGTTTTGATTAATTTTATTTTACTAACCTGTAAGGGGTGAGAATGTTAAGTGGAGGAGGCTGTTCACAAATGTCATAAGTTTCTTGCAAAGGAATAGGCAGAGTTTTGCGGTCAAACAGCTGCTGATCTTGAATAGTGGAACTCCGGAAAGCTTTCCTCATTGTAATGTCCTGCAGTGACACTGAAAGGGGATATTGCCATTTAAAAAAACCAAACACCAAAGATAGTTTAGTTGAATTAATCTGGAATTGCTTAATGCAAGTAATTCATCCAGCACTCCTGCCACAGCAAGATATTGTCAGATTATGTGAAAAACATGCTTGTAACGTTCTAGCACATTATCCTCTATTCACCTTCACAGGAAACTTTTGCTCACCTGGATAGATATCAGAACTCTGCTCTCCAAAGCAGTTCAACAAATTGCTTACTGTAGCTACAAAATATCATTGTGCAGTTCAGAAGTACCTAATAACATTTACCAACTCCATTTCACAATCCTTTCGGTACTAAAAAACTACGCTCTATCTTGAGGTACAGATTACCTTTGTACTATCCACAAGCCAAACCCTGCATTCCTTGCACACAGGCAGCAGTTCCACTGAAGGCACACTGACATGCCAAACCCGCAAATCACTTACGCTTATGCTACTGGTATTGGTGAGTTTTAATGGGAGGTGACACTACGTTCCAACACATGAAACTAGTCAAACGCTGGTTTTCAATAGACTGTCTGATCAAGAGGAGACTTCTCTTGTTTAATTCGGGTGAGACACCTTGAGTGTTTAAGCACAGTAGCTGGGAAAAATCAATTATCCTTATGTAAGATTCAAAGGAAAGTGACACTAGGTGAACACAATAGATAAAACAGTGATTTGAAATATATTGATTTACTGCTGCTAAAGCCCATTTATCTTTTTCTATTTCACAATCATTAAAATTTAGAAAAAGATTAATGGAAAAGTGACCACAGCTGATGAAACCTGCACTTTTAATTCTGCAAACCGTGTACCTGTTCAGTCTGGTATTTCTCTCCCTCCCTGATCTTCGGTTACAACATCTGTGAAGTTCAGGTGTGCCTCAAGACTAACTATGCAGCCAGCGTCAGACTTCTACTAGATAAAGCAGCAGCCCTTTTCATTGGCTTGGGCTTTTAAAAATCACAAACAATATTGAAAATAGACAGTTTTAAGACATGCTTGCAAAGAAAGTATTTTCAGCACATGCATTTCTCCTATAAATAATTATATTTACGTTATACAAACAGGTTGATAGCAGTGCCCCTTCTCTCAAGATAAGAGGAACCCTTCCTCTGAACCCGTATCACCAGGGCCTTCGGCAACAATTTTTTAAACAATTACGTCTGTTTAAGGTGAAAGTTGCATTTTACTCTGGTTCCTGTAACATTTACACCTACGTATACACACACACAGAGCTGGATTTCTATTGTCTGATCACAAAGAAGCAGAAGGCACGATTTCTTTCAGAGGGCTTGCAATTCCTAGAATGTTCTATCTTGTTACCTAAGCGTATTGGCAGGATCCTTTGTGAGGCTAAAGATGTGGTTTATTTGATTTTCAGTTTAGCTTTTCATGTTTATTACAGTTGGCAAGGTTGTGTGTTCCTGGAGAAGTTTCCTCATTTTTACCCTTAGGTTCTGTTTCATTACACTGTCTTTTATTCTTTTTAATACCTTTAATTAGCTGCTCAGAAGCCTTTTTAAGTGTGTGAAAGACGTATTATAATGAATGAATGTCAGCTAGGAGTCTCAATTTCTGCAGGTATTTTTGCGCTTATAAATAATCATTTATCTTTTGTACCTGTCACGAAGTACAGGTTGTTATTTGCTGGCAGAATTTCACAATTAAAACAAATCGGGGTTTACCTCATCTAAAAACCTAGTCTTAGATTCTTTTATATTTCAGCTGTTTCTCCTTTGGCTTGTTGGTTTTACAAATCTCACCAAATGTAAACGTTCAGTGATGCTTGGCAATCCTGCAAGTCTTTCAACTGTCTGTCACTTATTGGAGACTATGAGAACAAAAACAAAAGTTAGCATACTTCTCTTCGAACCTCCGTACATTCTGAAGGCAATGAAGTAAATTCATTTATTCCAATAAATAAATACAGACAGTTCTTTGGTTTAATATTAAAATGCTCACACAGCGTGTGACACCATATTATTGAGACATACATAGTTCTATAAACTCTTTATTAGCATTCCTGAGTCTCCTGAGTGAGCAAATACAGTCAGTCTAATTCATAATCTCCGTTTTCTTGTTTAAATCTCCACTTCTTATAAAGTTGTAGAAGGGGATAACACACTAGAGGATGACCAATCAATCCCCAACAATAAGCACAGACTATTTTCTCTCTAAAAATATGCTACATAGCCAAGGTCTTTGCAGAAAACATACACTGTGGAATTTCAAACAGCTAACAATTTCCTGCACTGATATCCAATGACCGACATTCCCTGAAAAGCACACCATTATTCAAAACAACTGACTGTAGTAGGACAACATTGCTAAGGAAACAAAAGGACATGGCACACAAAATACTGGAATCACGACACCAATGTAACTCGCTTGCAGACAGAGATCAGGTAAATCCCACACTGCCAGCACAGCGTAATCCTGGGCTGCGCACGGTTTGGCTTACAAAGCCCTCTGCTCAGCTTGCCAGCTGGCTCAGAAACTGGGTAAGCCCTGCACGGCTTGCCACCGCAGCGGGGAGCATACGCGAGAACCTGGCTGGCCACCCAGCCCCTTAGCTGTGGCTGACTGACCAACGAGCTCAGCAGGATGACAGACAGGTCCGACAAACTGGACGTATGAATTCAGGTGTGAGAAGAGACGAGACACTGAAGGAGGAGCTGGAAATGCTGCAGGCATTTGACTCAATGCTGGCAAATTTAAGCTTCCAGTTGCCTAATTCCTAACTAGCAGCAGAACCTTTGTACAGCCCAAGAGCCTAAATTTCATACGGATACATTTTCCTGAAAGTCCATCTGCTACACCACTTGTGTTTACTGCAGTGAATAAAAACTAGGGTCTTAAATAACTTCCTGATATGATAAGATGTTCACAATTTAAGTTAAACATTCATTCAACAATCTGAACAAATGCCAGTTTTTCTTTACTGTGTCTGTTGTTTGGATTGTATGAAAAGACCTACTGTATCAGCCAGTGTAACTTTCTGTACATGACAATATTTTCCACATAGTTAAAAATTATCTCTGTCAGAAAGCTAAACTACCAACCTTTTGTACATTTGATTTTGAAAAAGAGATGCCCATCCATTTTTATCTGCAATCAACAATGAACTGGGGAAAAAAAAGGTATTTAAATTGCACTCTAATAAGCTACAGTAACAGGGTTTCTTTTGGACAGAACTACAAATTAAATGAAAGAACACATCAGTAATATATACACATAACAACATTTTACCTCCTGTTAAGCCTCTTATTAAACTGCAATCCCTCATTTGTAGTAAAAGTCATGCATGAAGCACATCAGCGTGCCAACAGAAAGCAGCCACTTACACATTTCAAAGATACTATTACACTTTATTTTACCTTACCAGAAGAAAAAAACTCTGTTACTAGACTTTTTTATTCTTTTAAACTCACTCCGATGTACAATTTAGGATGAGGTTCTAGGTCAAAAAATACCATTCTCCTAAAGGTGGTAAATAAATAAATAATACATATTCTTTTTAAAAGCTTGCGCTCTCAACACCTTCTGCAGAATTTCATCCTGACAACTTTTAAGACCACAAACTCTTAAATGCCACAGCTTTGACTCCTTGCAGAACTGAATGACTATGGGGAAATTATAGACAAATCAATAAACTCAGTTGCCCACAATTCCCTTTCACTGTTCAAAATCTTACACAGCGATTTGAAAAATGCAGGGAAAAAAGAATGACAACATTGAATGAATAACTTTGTCATAAGATTCTAATTAAAGGTAGTTAATTGAGAGGGCTTGAAAATTCTCTTCAGATAAAGATTTGTGTGATTCAGTTCCTCGAGATGCTGTAATCTTGAAGTGTGATTTCTACTTTACATATTTTATTTTGTTCATGATTATCCACTTCAACAGTGCCTAGAATCGCACACATCTTAGGTTTCTCTGCCATCAGAATACTTCTGACTGGTCACTGGAGGTTTAATAGTTGCAAAGCAGAGAGACTGCTTCTGCAGAACAGAAACTGCTCTCCGTTGGGCTTGTCCTCAACAAAAGAAATGCAAATTTTCTGAAATATTGATTTAAAAAAATCCAAAACAAGTCAAGCACTCTTTGGATAGAGAATGTATGTAGCTTAATTACTGCAGGCAAACAAAGAGAAGATGTAAATGTTAGAGCAATCATTTCGAGAGGACTCAGAAGCTGCGTTAAATGCAGCGTGTAGCAGCGGGGAGCCCCGAGCAGCCCGTCAGGGAAGATGTGAAGCACCCAGCAGCACCAAGCAGCGAATCTGCTCGCGAATCTCAACAAAACCGCCACGTTACTGAGCAAATGACATTTTGTCCAGATTCCTCTTTTTACACACAACGTACAAATCATGCAATATCATGGCTTTACCACTGGACTATTAAGCCTTGGGCACACTAATTTAAAACTGATTTACTTACTAAATAACCCGTAAATTGAATTGAGAGCTAAGAAAATTGGAGAAAAAGCACAGAGAGCCGCTGGAGCTCAGCCCATCTGCACACATCTTTGAGAGGAAGACGCACTCAAATCCAACATTCAGTTAAGCGGAGATGTGCCAGGAAAAGTGACCTGCCATACAATTTTATTTAACAGTCTTTTTCTTTATTTGACTTTAGGGTCAAAAATTCTTATGAATTAATTTACAGTAGTGTTACTCTCCACATTAACATATTACACATGAAGATCACGACCTAATTTACACGTGCTCCCTCTTCCTAACTTTGATTACATTTACACTCAAGTCACCAAATCCCTCTTCAGAGGCTAGAGACAGTAAGTGAGCTGCCCCTTAAAGCGGGATTTACCACCCTTTCTGTTGAAGTCTCACAATGGGCTGAGTATCCTGATTTGAAAGTTGACAGGGTCTCCCATTTTCAGAATTACATGGACCACAATTAGCTGTTAAGCTTTTAAGGTTTCTCCCCGCAAGATGCCACCTTTTTTGCCTATAGCGAAATATCAAATCTCTCTTCAGCATTAATCAAAAGAATCTATCTTTACCATTAATCCAAAAGCAAAACTTCTGAACTGCTATCCTTTTTATGACAGGGCAGTACTTCTGGAACGTTCAGAAAAAAAAAAGCATGTGTACTGCAACCAGAAACCTACTGAAATACAATTCACAACGTTGTTTGATTCCTCTCCTGAAGTATGCCAGGCTGCTCCCCCGTAGCACTTCTGCCATTAAGTTTTTTAAGTTGCTTGTCACAGTTGTAACAGATAAACTGCAGAAATCAAGAATTTGATACACTGCCTTTGAGATTAAAATCTTCTCCAGTTTGAGATTTGAATAGAATTAGGCAGTTCACATACATAAGAACCACTAAATTAATACCAAAATATGCAGATAAACTCTTAGTTTATGAATTCTCCTTCTGCCTTGATACCATTTACTTCTGAGTGATATACAACGACTTTCTAATACTTCATTACACTGTACATCAGAGCTGTACCATGTATCAGCATTTCAAAAAAGAACAACATAAAAGCCAAAATAAATATTCTTTTTAAAAAAATGTCAGATTTCTACAGATACGAAATTATTTACTTGTAGTAGTACTTCAAGCTTAATGGCACAAATAAACACACAAAAATGTGGTAAATTAACAAAAATCTATTATTATACTTACAAAATTTGCCTGTATATGGAGAGAGTTAGTAATGTTATTTATCAAGTAAATATTGAAATTAAAAATGGTTGCAAAGAAACTATGCTCTTGGGGTTTATTTTCTGACCTACGAGGATATCTTACATTCCAGGACTACTGAAACTGTCAACCTTATTTCACCTCTCCACAACAAGAATGTGCCTTCCCAGTCCTAAAAAGACCCCAGACATGAGACCTCTTGAATACATATAGGCTAGTGTCCCATACAACTAAAATAAAGTTCAATTTACTGAAGGAAAGCAGCAGATTTCTTTTGGTCTATATGCAAGTTCAGTATCTCTTCTAAGGGGAAAAACCCACATGTATGTAAAAAGAATAAAGGATGTAAAAAAATTGATTAAAATATGAAATTAATAATTCCGAGAAATCAAGAATTTGAAAACAGTGTAATAATTCAAACCAAACCAAGTTCATAGCAATTCTTCTGTGACAGAAAGATTGTGCACCAGGAGCTAGTTCCTCCAGCACTCAATCCTAACCTTGATTTCATTTGGTTTTATTCTTTCACAGAGGTATTGTAATAGTTCAAAATGAGAAAACACATAGACTATTAAAAAAATTCAGAGCTTTTTATTACTTTGACTCTAGCAGAAACATCTTGTCAAGTATCTGCACCTCATTCAATGAATCTGACTTGGGCTGTTTTTGTTCATGTCATTTAGCTTCAAATGAATCTTAATTTCTTCCTCTTGTGTAATAGCATGGGCCCAAAGGAACACATTAAATCTTCTATTACTGCCTGCTGGCAAAGAACTAGCAAATGAGACTCATTTTACAAGTACAGCCCATCTTACTTGGTGTTAGCTGAGTAGAAGTACTGAAATTTGCTTCATTCTTGCAACAGAGGGTTAAGAAAGGCAAATCCAGATGTTTTCCCCACACCCTCATGCGTTAACATCCTGCACCTATTTAAGCGCAGATCAGGACTAAAAACTGTTTCTGATGCATTTCTAAACTTCAAGCCCAAACCAGGATACTGGAGGAGAAACAGCCTCCTGATCCCTAATTTTTAAGGAAATGTAGTATCGAATTTCCTCTCATCTAACTCTTCATCCAAGATGAAGAGTTAGAATGTACCCTCAGCAAGTTTGCTGACGACACCAAACTGGGAGGTGTGGTAGATACACCGGAAGGCTGTGCTGCCATTCAGCGTGACCTGGATAGGCTGGAGAGCTGGGCAGAGAGGA
>Ga0065711_1009592_pt1 | contig 12639 bp, 6 predicted proteins | sample Hoacrofraction12_FD_59098 | JGI IMG/M metagenome (GOLD analysis project Ga0065711, IMG submission 59098) | Hoatzin crop microbial communities from Cojedes, Venezuela - Epithelial fraction 12 v2 (version 2) | ecosystem: Host-associated > Birds > Digestive system > Esophagus > Crop | place...
CGGGAGCAGGGAGAGGCGGGAGGAGGCCGGGGCGGCAGAGAGGGGCTGGGCTGGGCCGGCCGCAGCCCCCCGGTCCCCACCCCCCCCGTGCCGCTGGGGAAGAGGAGGTCGGGAAGTTGGGAAGAAAGGAGTGGAGGTTAGCCTGCGAAGAAGGGAGAGTGGAGGGAAAGTTGTTTTATTTTTCGTCTTTGTTTCTCACCGTCCAGCTCTATTTTAATGTTCAATAAATGAAATTAATTTTCCCCAAGCTGAGTCTGTTTTGTCCATGATGGTAGTTGGTAAGTGATCTCCCTGTCTTTATGTTGACGTATGACCTTTTTTATCCCATTTTCTCCCCCTGTCGTGCTGGGGAGGGGGAGTGAGAGTGTGGCTGGCTGGGATCTTGCAGCCGGCCAAGGTCAACCCACGACATCAGTAAAGTTGGCTGCAGTGGTAGAGGGCAGCAATGTTTCTGCATGCTAAACAAAATATTGCAGTCCATTCTCATAATCTGGGCTACCAAAGTAATCACAACATAAATTATATAAAGTTAGGTAATTTGAACTCCGGTCTTTTTTCCCTCTGATCTTAGAAAAGTCTTAGGATTTGCAGCAGTTCAAAGCTGATAAATAGCAGCTCATTCAGGTAGTGCATAGGGCAGTATCACTAATGGCTATAAACGTCTGAAACCTTTCAAGTGATCTTGGCATTAGCAAGCAATTTCCAGGGCACTATTTCTACGGAATTTAACTACCATAACAGAAACTACTTTGATTTTAATAAATCATTTATTCAGTTAGAAAAACCCAGCAACAACACAGTCTCAGAGTAGGGTAACCCCGTGACCAAGCAAAGGGAGTGGAAACCCTTGATCATCTGTCACACTGTAAGGTTTAGAGAATCATCAGAGAATTAGTTTCACTTTCTCCTGGAAATAAAAATTAGAAGTAAAGCTATGCAGCACAAGAATATCTAAAGATAGAGAGGGGCAAGAGGAGTGGGGTGTGGAAATTATCGTATAAGATGCATAGACTCATAGAACAGTTGAATCTGTAAATGGTTACTTGCCTACTTCCTCAATAATAAAAGACTGGAAAGACAGGAGAAGTTCTAGGCTTTTAATTAGTTCAGAATTTTTAAAAGTTATTTTGTCCTAACTTCACACTGAACTTTATCAGATGCACCTTTCCAAAGGAATTTTAAAAATTTCCATCAGTGGATTGAGTTACTTGGTTAATTCCACCTGTCATTTGCAAACATTACCTTTGGTTTGAGTTTTAATCACAGCTTGTCAATCTTCAGAGTTCCATCATGGACCAATTGTTTTAAAATTTTTTAACTATCTCTAAGGACAATACAGTAATCATCATTTTACTCACTGAATTCCATGCTATTATGATAGCTCTATCCTTAAGAAGAAGAAGGGGACATACATGTGTCTGTTCATTCATTTATAGCCCTTTCCCCTTTATGTGCCTTGTCAGTACTTTGACTATTACTATTTAAAGAATTCCATGTGGTGTGGTGAACGACTTCACGGACCCCAATCTTGTGCTCGATCAGAATCATTTTATTGCTCAAATGAATACCTTGTATACTAATACAATAGTTACTAGAGCCAGTCAGCTTTGGATTCGTGGCTTTGCGAATGCTAGTTCACAGTTGCCATTTTCTGTTTTCCTGGATCTTTTGCAGCTGGATGTGTGAAACCAGCTTATCTCCTGAGAACAGAGAAGGGAGGTGCAGGACGTGCTGATCTTTCAGGGTCATGAGACAGTGCTGTTCTGTCTCAAATTATATGGTTTCCCACAATGTGGCACAATAAGAAAAAAATCAATAAATTATATAGAATCATAGAATCATAGAATTGTTTCAGTTGGAGGACACCTTCAAGATCATAGAGTCCAACCATTAACCTAACACTGTCACTTCCACCACTAAACCATGTCCCTAAGCTCTGCATCTATACATCTTTTAAATACCTCCGGGGATGGTGCCTCAGTGACTTCCCTCGCCAGCATGTTCCAATGCTTTACAACTCTTTCAGTGAAGAAATTTTTCATAATATCCAATCTAAACCTCCCCTGGAACAACTTGAGGATGTTTGCCCTTGTCCCATTGCCTGGGCAATATTGCTCTTGGCCGCCTGGCCACACTGCTGGCTCATATTCATCCCGGTATCGACCAACACCCCCAGGTCCTTTTGTGCGGGGCAGCTTTCCAGCCACTCTTCCCCAAGTCTGTAGCATTGCGTGGGGTTGTTGTGACCCAAGTGCAGGACCCAGCACTTAGTCTTATTAAATCTCATACAGCTGGCCTCAGCCCATCGATCCAGCCTGTCCAGATCCCTCTGTAGAGCCTTCCTACCCTCAAGCAGATCCACACTTAGGACTCCACAAACACTCCCACCCAGCTTGGTGTTATCTGCAAACTTACTGAGGGTGCACTTGATCCCCTCATCCAGATTGTTGATGAAGTTATTAAACAGAACTCATCCCAATACTGAGCCCTGGGGAACACCACTTGTGACCAGCCTCCAGCTGGATTTAACTCCATTCACCACCACTCTCTGGGCCCAGCCATTCAGCCAGCTTTTTACCCATCAAAGTGTACATCCATCTAAGCCATAACAGCCAGTTTCTCCAGGAGGATGCTGTGGGAAACAGTGTCAAAGGCTAGGTGGACAACATCCACAGCCTTTCCCTCATCCACTAAGTGGGTCACCTTGTCATAGAAGGAGATCAGGTTGGTCAAGCAGGACCTGTCTTTCATAAACCCATGCTGACTGGACCTGATCACCTAGTTGTCCTTTGTGTGCTGCGTGATTTCACTCAAGATGATCTACTCCATAACCTTCCCCAGCACCGAGGTCATACTGACAGTCCTGTAGTTCCCCATATCCTCCTTGTGGCCCTTGTAGATGGACATCACATTAGTTAACTTCCAGTCAAATGAGACCTCCCCTGTTAGCTAGGACTGATGATAGATGATGGAAAGTGGTTTGGCAAGCACATCCGCCAGCTCCTTCAGCACCCTCGGGTGGATCCCATCCGGCCTCATAGACTTCTGTGCATCTGTGTGGTATAGCAGGTCACTGACCATTTCCTCTTGGATTTTGGGGGTTTCCTTCTGCTCCCCATCTCTGTCTTCCTGCTCAGGGGGCTGGGTGTCTGGAGAACAGCTTCCCTTACTGTTAAAGACTGAGACAAAGAAGGCATTAACTGCCTCAGCCTTTTCCTTATCGTTTGTCATGAAGTTTTCCCCTACGTCTAATAGAGGATGGAGATTCTCCTTAGCCCTTCTTCTGTTGCTAATGTATTAATAGAAACCTTTTCTATTGTCTTTTATGGCACTAGCCAGATTAAGTTCTAGTGGGGCTTTGGCTCTTCTAACTTTCTCCCTGCATAAGCTCATGATATCCTTGTAGTCTTCCTGAGTAGCCTGCCCCTTCTTCCAAAGGACACAAACTCTCCTTTTTTTCCTGAGTTCCAGACAAAGCTGTCTGTTCGCTCAGGCCAGTCTTTTTCCCCTCCAGCTTGTCTTTTGGCACATGGGGAGGGTCTTCTCCTGTGCCTTTAAGACTTGCTCCTTGAAGAGTGTCGAGCCTTCCTGGACCCCTTTGCCCTGCAGGACTGTCTCCCAAGTGACTCTGTCAACCAGACTCACAAACAGGCCAAAGTTTGCCTTCTGGAAGTCCAAGGTGGCGATTCTGCTAACCCCCATCCTTCTCTGAGAATCGAAATCTCTACCATTTCATGATCGCTGTGCCCAAGACTGCCTGCAACCATTACATCACCCTCAAGCCCTTCCCTGTGTGCAAACAGCAGGTCCAGCAGGGCCCCTTCCCTAGCTGGCTCACTCACCGTGTCAGGAAATTTTCTTCCCCACACTCCAGCAACCTCCTGGACTGTTTCCTGTCTGCTGTACTGTATTTTGAGCAAACATCTGGTAAGTTGAAGTCTCCTACGAGAAGAAGGGCTAGCAATTGTGAGACTTCTCCCTACTGCTTAGCGAATAATTCGTCTGCCTCTTCATCCTGGTAACTCCGATTAATAGCATTCATGTAAGAAAATGAGACACCGAATGTACAGAAGGAAATGGATACTTTTTCTTCCTTAAAAACAAAACAAACAAAACAACAAAAACAGCTGCAGCCTGGAGTGTTGGATAGCTTAAAATGTCAGTAGGAAACAAAGTGTATTAATTTTCAGCATGTTACTGCTTAGCAAAATACAATTGCCCTATCACTGGTAACAAAGGGAAGATTTCAAAAAGGAACATAAATCAGCTGTACTGGCAGCTGAAAAGTTGAAAAAGAAACATCACAAAGATCATTGCTAGTGACTTGGGAAACAAATTATAGTTTTAGAGGATTTGTAAACACTTGGAAGAGTAAATGCAAAGAGGTTTTGAAAACTGCTGATGGGTATTCATAAAAATGAATTCCCAGGTTATATGAACTACATCTATTCCCCTTGATTGGATAACACCACGAGGAAGGGACTTAGGAAGAGAATGCATCTTTAAAAGAGGAAGAAAATCCTGACAGAAGCTTGTATGGGACTCTGTAAGGCACTTTCAGCTTTTAGTATCTCACACACATGGGAGATAATTTAGAACAGAACAGATAGCTTATTGCTCATAAAAACATGTAACATTTAGAAATACACCCAAATCAGAAACAAATCGAAACATTCCAAGTCTAGAAACAGTCTCTAATTTTGCAATGGACTATCTCTGATTTTTGTAATGATTTGAAAGACAAGTAGTGATTCAAAAATCTGTCTGAGCTGCTGAGACATACTCCTGCACTGATATTTGGACCAGTCTCTAGAGGAAGAAAGCTGGTATTTGCTTCTGATCGTGAACAAGTCTAGTCATTGTCTTCCCATTTTAATTAATCACTTATATGAATCTGATTTTTATCTTGCAAATTATGTTAGGATTAATTATTAAGAAACACTTGAAGTATTTACATTAAGATGCAAGAGAAAACAATGACAGATGATATTAGAGATCAAAATACCAATAGAATAAAATTGTAATCTCTTCAAGACTCAGAAAAATTTCAGAAGTTAGATCTGAATGTCTGCTATCGCAACATGCAAGCATAGCACAGCTAAAGCAAAGGTACCAATAGGTGTCAGAAAGTACAATCTACATGAAGTTTCTGAAGAGGACTAGACTAGTAGTATTTTAAATTACCCAATCTTACCAGTCTAAATGAAGACTTCTTGCAACTATAGTCTTCATTTTCTCTTACTGCTTCTTTTCCACCCTAAAAACGTAAGATTAGAAAAGGACTTTCTTCACCTCCACGAACCTCTAGAATTAATCCAGGAAAATTTAATAGAAAAATCTCTATGAAAAGGCAAACAGATTTATTTATTTATTTAATTTATTTCCCCTTAGTAATTATAGTTGAACAAGTCACATACTTAGCATTTCTAATCTTTCACTTTGAATAGAACTGAAAGATATGATTCACGGTGGATATTTCTTACATATCTTTTGATTCTGCACTTGAGAACTACTGACTTGCTGTCTTCAGACATCTGCTGAGACCTAATATTGTGAAAGTCTCTGCTAAACTGACTCCATCTTTAAGCCTCCAAGCTTGTCTGGTGCTAACGAAGAAATAGCATCTTCATCTCCCCAGCACATGGAAGCCCTGCAACACACAGAACATAGTGTTTACTCACTGGCTGCCATCTGTATCCCTGGAGATGCAAGAGACAGGAGTTGCTCTTTGTGCAAAGAGCATTCAAGTGCAAGATGCTAATATATATTTTGCTCACACTGATGGAGCTATGCTGAAGTGATGAGAATCAGGCCCCTAATTCAGAAAAGCGCTACCAAGATATCAATCTCAGAATAGCGCAGATTTTTTTTTCTCCCTACACAATATTTAATTTGCTCCTGTCATGAAAAAATCATTTGTAGGATTTGCTTTTATGTTTCAACAATGCTACAAGCTCAATGTAAAGGTTGCTGACTGTATCAGTCAACTGAACACTCCTAAAGGATACAGATATTTTGATAGTTGTTTTATGCACTGAATTTACTTCAGTACTAGCACACAGTGTAAAGCTCCTAAAAGAAAGTAGAAAACTAGTCCCAAATTTCACAATGGAAAAGCGTGTAAAAGAGAAATGGATTTATAAATTCAGGGTGAATTGAGAAACAGAGATTAAGAAAAATGATAGAAGAAAAACATACATTTCCATATTTCAGATAAGGAGAAAGCAAAAATTCCTCCAAAGCTTCAGGTATATTCAGAGTGACTTAACTCAGTATTCCTAAACAAATATGTACAAGCAGTAGTGCCACTAAATTATCTTCTTGCTAATGCACAGTATGCCTACTTATCTGAAAAAAAAAATTAATTACCCCTCTTAATTATTTTTGTTTAAGAAAGGAATTATATACTGATGTTAGTTATAGTTCTACATATTTTAGTACTGAAGCATTTTTACTGCCTACAGTTTGTTTATACTAATTTCATAGATTTAAAAAAGTTTTACTATTGTTGTTATTTCATTCCATGATGTTTTGACATGTTCTGACTTACTGGAGAACTACGACTTTCATTCTACTAATTTAAACACATTGGGCTTTGATAAATACGAAGAAAATATTTACACCCAATGCAGATTAGCATCAAAACTAGTCATTACAAAACTGCTAGGGAAGCTGTTATCAGATGTTTTAAGTAATTATTTCAGAAAATGCTTCAACACATACTAATACTGTAATGAAACTTTGCCATCAGTGTTTCATAGCAGCTGGTATTGTACATGGTCCTCTTGCAAATGCTCTTTGGGGGAAAAAAAATAAAAAAATTAACAACTTATTTTAGGGTAACTGCCAAAGAATGGAGATCTGAGTTCGTTCCTTCACCCGCAGCATCAAGGAACCATGGCACCAATGGTACTTTTGACAATGACCACTTCCTATACAATCTTCCTCCCATGAAAATACACAGGTAACATAATAGATTATTACCAGCCTTAAAGAAAAATTATAAGACCTCTCCCTAAATAAAGGAGGGAAAACATTTTCTGTTCTGTTTTCTGATTTTTCAGTTCATCTTTGTTTCTTTGTTAGAATGCATAAGAATACATAAATATTTATAATCAAAATACACAGAATGGATAAAACTTCTTTCACTCTTGTCTCACAACATCAGAGGCTTGGCAGCATCCTCATCACAGTTTTCAAACAGCATATCTTCTCAGTCTTCTGGCTTCTACTATGCTCATTTTGGGTGAAACAAGCAGACTATTATATAAATCTACTGTCCAAGTACCATCATACTGAGACATGAAGCAGTTCAATGTTTGAAATTTTATTTAGAAAGACACTGACCGATTTGCATCTCCTGACAAGAGCAGGTCCAGCAAGTTTCCTAATAGGAGAGCGTTTGCATGGTTTCACTGCAGTAGACACACTGGACATTTTAAGAGTGATGGGGCTTCTTGGAATGTCATAGGAGCTTTTCCTTTAAGAGTCAAAGTCCTTAAAACTGTAATGTGTGGCATAAGTTAGCAACAACAGTACCAATACACTTGTGGAAAAAAAGAATAATTGATTTAAAAAATAGTAAGATGCAAATATATAAGCCTTGAAGAAAATAACTTTAGTTTCATTTTTACACCCTCAAATTGGCCTCTGAATATTAGATTGAAACTCAGCAATCCATATTTTTATTGGTGAAAGTGGTTTACAGAAAAAGAAAAAAAAAGAAGAGCCTCTACAGTATACTCTGTAATGACCTTTCAGCAGACAGGTTTCATTGATGTAATTTAAGGAAATAGCTGACGTGCTGTGGTCAGACCCTCTGCCGCTTGAAGAAATGAGGTTCCATGTCCAAGGCACAAAGTGAGGTCCGAGGCACTTGTTAAGTAGATAACAATTACACCCTCTGCTTCTGTTCCAAATACCTTATCATCTACCTAGCAGGTATCACTCAATTCCCACGAAAGTATCCTTACCTTATGTCCCAAGTAAGGGGTGACCACAAAGGCATGGGCCAGCCATTCCTCAAGAGCGCTTGACTCAGGCTCTCAAGGAGTGGTTTATACACTCTTCCTCGGGGTTTTCTGTGGTCATCACCCAGCAGCGTCATTTCGCTGTTGTTGGGCAAGCTCGGGACTCACTGTTGCTGAGCAAACTCGGGCCCAGCACAACAAGAGGTGAGACCCCTGATCAAAGCACTGCCATTCAGTCTGGATCATCTCCCCACAAGGTAAGCTCCCAAGTAGTGACAGGGCAGAGGTAGAAGTTGATATCTAGTTCGGTATCTAACTCTACAAATGATTTTAAAGGTGTTGACCTCAGTGCCCATCCAGATCTTGAATTTCCTAAGGAAATTATAATTTCCTAATGATACCTCGTGTTCTGATCTGCAACCACTTCTACCATTGTTCAGGATGATCAAATGGTAACCAGCTGCATGAACTCTGTTTGCATTCTTCCCTGTTCTCAGTCTTGGATAGCAAACAAGGGGTTTTCTGTGTTCTGTTTGAAGGAGATTGCAAAGAAGCTTTCATGTTAAGCAGATAAGAAAGAATTCGATGCAAACCAGTAGTAAGTCTACCTGACATTATCAAAGGCCTAGCACAAAGAAATGAAGGGATATAATTAGTGATGCCTATCACATTTTACGAAGTGCTCTACTTGCCTGTTGACACCCTAGTGAATGAATTATATCAACATTAGCAATTTTATTCCACTTCTCCAAAAAGAATAAACAGCAAGGTCCTTAATAATCTGCTGAGGAAGAGAAGCTTCAAGCCTATCTTGCCTTTTCAAACAGAAAAGCAACTTAGAAAAGTTTCATTGTCTTGTAAAAAAAAAAAAATTAAAAATTCAAGTTACACCATAGTAAGAAGAAAAAAATACCAGCACCACCAGATCCTTAAGGTGCATTAAATACACATCTAACTGTTTCAATGCTTTTGTGCATTTGCAAAAATTGAAATGTGATCAATTGATACTTGATTTTGTATGGAGTAATTAATTTTGTACTAAACTAGTTTTAAATGTGCCTAAAGGTTCAAAAGAGTTTACACTCAAATACTTGAGTAAGAAAATTATTCCTACACAAATTTTCATCAAATAATTAAATAATTTTGGCAAGTGTTAAGTGAGTCTTTGGTTATTTCAAAGCCTCAGGCTGCTAAACATAATTTTTGAGAGCATTAGCAATTCATTGAACTAAGACTTACACCTTGGTTTTCAACTCTTCAGTTTTATACAAGGTCTGTTACCAAGATTTCACTCAAACAATCTCTATATTTAAAGTGAGGAAATATTTCCTGTGAGAATTGCTGTGTTGGCTATTACTAGTAGATTTATTACTAAAACCAGTGCAGCCTTATTTGATCTTATCTAAACTTCTACAGAAAAACACCTACAACGATATTTTACAGGATAGCAATGAGGATTATTAATCACTACAATTAAGAAATGATATTTTTTGCAAGTGCTGAAGCATTCAAAACATTAGTCATAAGCAAGCAGCTTTAAACACAATTGTGAAGCCACCTATCAGTGATAACTTCTCCCCGTATAACCCCTCTCCAGCACCACAGAAAGCAACTTACTCTGCCTCTAGGTCTCAGGTAGTTGGACACAGCTGCCAGCAAAGCTTGTCCTAGCTGGATCTAGCTGACCCCTCTTTGAGCAGGAGCTTGGACTAGAGACCACTGCTGGTCCTTTGCTATTTGAATTATTCTGTGATTCACTGCAGTGGTACTGTAGATGCTCCAGAAGGAGTTCAGTTTCAAAGGCTCGTTGAATCAGAGTGCTCCTCCTCAGGAAGTTTGAGGACATCCAAAACCACAGTTACTTCACAAAGTCCTCCCTTTGTTTGAGACTCTCAGAACAAATAGATTTTTTTCAGAGGACTACCATAAATATAGGAGAGCTTGTATGAATACAGAGTACTGCAGTACCTAACGGCAACAAACATCCCCTCACTGGTAGAGAAACCCAGATCTGCCCCTTTTCCCTAGCAACAGCTTCCAGATGTAGCACAGAAAGGTTATTTGGCTCCCAGGCTCCCACAGAGAGCGAAGCTTATATAGCTCAGGGCTGTAATAGAAGAAGTTGTGGACCAATATTTGAAAGGGAATATTTTTTAGATTAATTGTCAAGGAGACAGAAAGATAATCAGTAAAAATGTTAGGAACTGAAGTTTTTTGCTGAGAAGTCACAATCAAGCAGTTGCAAACACACCAGACACTAAAACTATGAAAGAATATGTTATCAAACAAACTCTAGATGCAATAATGTCTTCAATACTAAAACTGAGATTAAAATCTACAGAATGATTGGCCGCTATTGTGCAACCTTAGGAAACAAAACTGAAGACGTAACGGCTGTTGGAGAATACAGCTGTATCAAGTACTGGATCCTGCTGGAGCTTTCTCTGCAGAGTTAAGAAGTGCTTTCAGTTTCCAGAAATTTCTTGGCTGAAGACAGTCAGCATCTCTCCAGTACTACAATATTCGCCGTTGATAAGTGTTTATTAGCCTTGACCTAGAGTTCCATCTAAATTGCATCTTGCTCTTTTGATGCCATATTTGATAAGTGAGTTTTCATAATGGACCTCTCAGATGAAAGATGTATACTGAAAAAGGGGAGCAAAAATGAATGAGAACATTCAATTGCTAGCAGCAGAGATTGAACTCATGATGAGAGTGACTATTTAATGCAAAAAATAATCTGCCCTTTAAGGGTTGTTTTTCTTCTCTCATTGACATACTGGTTCTACCCCTTAACCTGCCAGTCCACTTCTGAAAACATCCCAATAAAAGAAAACTGAGTTTCAGAAATTGAGAAGATTATATTGCATCTTTTTTCACCTGCTACTAAATGGGGTTTAGGTGCTCACTTGCATGTTTCAGGTAGTAGACTCTCTGAAAGAAATGGTTGATTTCCCCTCAGGGGTTTCCTTCAGTTAAATTTGACATTGACACCAAACGTCACAAAGAGAGTTTGCTTGTGTAAAACCTAAATACACCATAATCCACTTGTGAAAGCCGCCCAAACAAATAAGATTTTTCCCTTTTGAAAGAGAATTTCTGTTCACTCAGGTCATCTCTTTTTCTTTTAAATTATATTCCCTTCACTGAGGTCATGAATTACAACAGGTGGAAGTATAAATCCATGCATTCAGCCCCTGAATGAGAGTCCAGGGGCCCTATATCAGCAGATTGTGTGCTTCCATCTGACACAAAGTATGACCTTGAGTAGTTGAATTACATTCTGACACAACTCACTTACCCAGAGCTTTGGTGTTCACCTAGACCCACCTCAGCTTGAGTACTCACTGTTCATACTGAGGTCAGTGTTGGGAGAACTCAGTAGCTTGGGAAAAAACAGACCCTCTGACCGTAGTGAAGTTCATTAGCCAAAACCCAAGAAATTAGAGGTCACTTTTGTAAAATGTGGCCTTAGACTTAAGGCTCCTCAGTTTCAAAAAAACATGAAAAAGGACTAGTCTCTATCCCTATAAAAAGTTTTGAACTCTGTAGACCAGTAAATGTAGTTTTTGCCATCACTAGCAGAAGCCCCCAGCTACTGCTCTGGGACTTCTGGGGCCTGGGCCTGGTCCAGGTGGCACTTGCCACCCCAGCTGCTGGGGACTGAGTGATTCAAGCCTCCCCGGAGTGAGCCAGGGCTGTGTAATACCAGCTGGTGAACACCAGTCCCGCTTCCCTGGTCACTCAGAAGAAGAGGTGGATTGTCGTAACAAACCCAAATAGGCCTCCAAGCTGAGGAGAAAGAAGGTGGTGGTACTGAGGTCATGTTTTTACTGGCAGAGGAAAGGAAGAAAGTCCCAGTATGAATATCAGATGCCTTCTGGAAAGGATTTGTGGTACCTTTCTCTCTCCTTCCCCTCAAGAGAGTGTGAAATGGCCAGCCTGAAAAATCAGAGGAGCACTGGGAGGTTGAACATAACACCAAAATAGAAAAAAAATTGACAGCTATTAAGAGGGTGTGCTTGGTTTGGGGGCTTTGTCTGGAGGAACAGTTTTAACTGTATTATTATGGAGTCTCTTCTGTAGTAACCAGATAATTTTGACTATTAGACTGTTGAAAAAACAGCTGGACTAACTATAAATTCTTGGTTCCATATATGCAGTGTGTTCCCTTTTGACTGTAAGATGATTTTGAGTGTGATGGCTCTTAACAATGAAAACTGCTAGGTGAGCATTGTAGCGACCAGTGTACATCCACAGAGGTCAAGACATGTGGAACAGGAGATTAAACAGTTTAATAATATTGGCTTAATGAATATTGATATCGTAGATGTTCATTAGAAATCATCCTCATGTAGATAAATACTCCTCCAAATATTATCTAGCACTGTTACAGCTGCTTCTTTACGAAGCTGATACCCACCAAAATAGCATTAGCCACGCAGCTGCCGTTAGGCCATTGTCAGAAACTGTACTATTGCTTTATTTGTCCTATATTGCCATTTCAGTGGAAATGATTTTTGAATCAGAGTTCTGATCAGACACAGCAGTTCTTTGAAGCTAAGTATTTAATTCTGAATGCCACAATGTTAAATTATCAATGTTAAAAACTTGGGGGATCTGCAACCATCTCTTACCTAAGAAATGTGCTTAGAGATCTTCAGTGAAA
>Ga0065711_1012388_pt1 | contig 12639 bp, 12 predicted proteins | sample Hoacrofraction12_FD_59098 | JGI IMG/M metagenome (GOLD analysis project Ga0065711, IMG submission 59098) | Hoatzin crop microbial communities from Cojedes, Venezuela - Epithelial fraction 12 v2 (version 2) | ecosystem: Host-associated > Birds > Digestive system > Esophagus > Crop | place...
CAGGGGCACGATCCCCTCCCTGCTCCTGCTGGCCACACCATTCCTGATCCAAGCCAGGATGCCGTTGGCCCTCTTGGCCACCTGGGCACACTGCTGGCTCATGTTCAGCTGGCTGTCGACCAACACCCCCAGGTTCTTTTCCGCTGGGCAGCTCTCCAGCCACTCCTCCCCAAGCCTGTAGCATGGAACTGTTGTGACCCAAGTGCAATACCCGGCACGTGGCCTTGTTAAACCTCATATAGATGGCCTCGGCCCATCGACCCAGCCTGTCCAGATCCCTCTGCAGAGCCTTCCTACTCCTGAGCAGATCATCACTCCTGCCCAACTTGGTGTAATCTGCAGACTTACTGAGGGAGCACTCAATACCTCATCCAGATCACTGATAAAGATGTTAAACAAGACCGGTCAGGGCAGTGACACAACACCATCGTTGAGAGGGGGAGGAAATTGTTAAAAAAGGCTTTAACTGTAACTCTTTAACTAAACAGAATATTACTGGATGTACTGCTGGGAACAATGTGCACTGACTGCTGGGTAAGCAACTGCATGAACTCTCAAGCCTTGTCCACCTCTAAAGGATGGGATGCTCAGAACGCAATTTGGTTACAAGAGTCTTTATTGAAACATTTCTCCCTTCTTCACCCAGCTACCTGCAGTGAAAGCACTGGCATCATGCTGTAACGTAAGCACTGGCCAGTTCTTCTGACTCAGAGGCTCTCAAGGGAGCAGCTCCCCAAAGGAAGGCAAGGAAGCGGGGATCTTCTCAGCATCTTCCCCCAGTCACATTACCCTGACAGTTTGGTTTCTTTAAAAGCCAAAAGTCAGGGTAGAGGGGCTCAACAAAATCATAATCATACTGGTGTGTCAAGGTCATGTCATCATAGGTGACATGACCTTGACACACCATGTCATCATAGGTGACCCTCTAAAAGGTTCTGCTGGGGTAGTTTGGGTAGACCCTATCGTACCAAACACATCAATTTTGAGGAGCATCTCCACATCACTATGCCATGCAGAAAACCCTTTCCCATGCCGCAGGATGCTCCAGAAGTTGTTCCCCGAGGTGCAGCTATGGCTTTCTGATCCTGCCTGGTCAATGCTTCTGTACGTCATATCAAGGTAAATGTCAGCCCCACATACCTCAACCTCAAAACAGCAGCAGCACAAACTCTTGTCAGGCATCGCTTGGTGTCTGTGTTCAAATCCTTTGGGATGATCTGGGTACAGCTGTTCCCGTGGAGCAGGCGGTCACTTTGTCATTGGCTCTGGCTCTGTGTCACATGCTAAGGGACACAGAAACATAGAAAACTGTGTTTCTGAAACAGGAGAAAACTTTTTTACTGTGAAGGTGATCAACCGTAGGAAGAGATTGCCCAAAGCAGTTTTGGAGTCTCCATCCTTGGAAATATTCAAACCCAGCTGGACATGGCCCTGAGCAGCCTGGCCCATCCGACCCTTCTCTGAACAGGGGGGGCTGGACTCAACACCTCCAGAGATCCCTGCCAACCACAGCGATTCTTTGAGATGGTTTATAGGACCCATCCGAGAGCATTCTCCATCCCGATTACCCAAAACATGAGGTTTGTATTTGGAGTCTGCACGTAGCCACAGGAGTATTTTCTGTGACTGATGGAAGCTACAGGCATGCTAGGCTTCAGCCATGCACAATAAAAGTAATTAACATGTGAAAAATCAAAGGCAAACTATGCAAGACACTCAAGAAAATTAATCTGAATTGATTTTTCGAGTGGGTTAAGATAAGCCACATTAAACTTCTTTGTACCATTTTTAGCAGAATGAAAATGACCATGACTCAGTTTAGTTCTCCTTAAATGAATGAAAGAAAATGGAATTCCTTGTAAGAGTCTCCTACCAAGGAGTTTAATCCATAAACCTTTATTTAATTTGGATGTTCTTTCCTAAGAGTCCTTGCGAGTCCAAGCCAGTCCCCGAGGCTCTCTCTGCTGTCAGTGGAAGGAGGCAACACCTCCAGAGCATGCTGCACCATTGCTGAAGGAGCTGTGTGTCCAAGACAGGTGAGATGGATTTCACCCTGTATCTCCAGAAATCTCTTNCCAAACTCACCTCCCCCTAAAGGCAGGTCAGTATTAAAACCATCAAGCCCAGGACCTACACTTGAGGAAATCGCTCCTTGTTTTTGACTGGGGGTCAAAACAGAGATGTGATGGTTGGGTGGTCCAGTTGCAGGCACCATCATTCGATCAAGCAGATCTATTCAGCAATAAAAGGAAAGAAAGAGGTGATTGCTGCCCCAGCACTAACCAGAGGCCGTGATACCTGAGGCTCGCACACCGTGGGGACAGGGGCAATGGTCCCCAGCTGTGCAGGACCACCTCCTCACTTTGTCTGCAGGATGACAACCTGCCAGCCAGTGCTGCAGAGGTTTCATCCAAACAGGGGATTTTGTGAGCACATGCAAGTGTGGGGCCTGATTCGTGTCACGCTGGGCAACACCACATCAGCCTCTTAGCACTTTGGGACAGAACCTAGGGCTTGGGGTGCTCTGCACAGCACCCCATGTGACCTCCAACTCATGACCGCATAGACTGATGGGGTGACAGAGGTCAGAAATGACCCTCCAATCCATGACCACGTAGAGCGACAGCGGACAGAGGTCAGAAAGGACCCTCCAACCCATGACCATGTAGAGTGACGGGGAGCAGAGATCAGAAAAGACCTTCCAACCCATGACCATGTAGAGTGATGGGGGACAGAGATCAGAAGGGACCCTCCAGCCCATGACCATGTAGAGTGATGGGGGACAGAGATCAGAAGGGACCCTCCAGCCCATGACCACGTAGAGTGATGGGGGACAGAGATCAGAAAGCACTCCCCAACCCTGGGATCTGCAGGTGGTTCGTGCAGAGCTGGAGGAGCAGCGAGGTGCTGCGTGTCCGCTGCGATCAGACACGCTCCCATGCCGCCTAGAGGCGTTCGAGCCGTTTTGCAGGGCTGCCTCGGCCGCCGCTTTTATGAGAAATTATTCCTGCCTGAAAGCAGGAGAGAGGCCACTCCAACGTCCCATACACACTGCCGTGCTCATGCTTGAGCCCCCATCTCTGCTGACTTTTGGGGTGCAAAGCACTTCTCAAGATTGACCCCAGCCAGCACAAGCCCTGCTCTTCCTCGCTGCTGGCACCTGGTAGCTTTTCCTTTGCCGAGGACACCGGGCCGGTGTGTATAAACGCGTGGGATTTATGAGGCTCAGCCACACGACCTTGGCCAGGTACAAGCTCAGCCAGTTTATGTCTTGCTGCTCATGAGATTTCTACAGGGAGCTTCAAAGGAGCCAGGATAGGGACACCGATAAAGCTCAGGCTTTCCACATACTAAATCATTATCAGCTGACTGCTACCGTTTATCATTTTAAAGAAAGACCAGGCCAAAGCCAAAGCGGTGAGGCAGAACCCCCTGGGCTTTCTTGCCCTCTGCTCTAGAGTGGAGTTGGAGGGAGACTCTGCATCGCTCGCAGTCTGGAGAATCCCTCCCCTCTCCCTTTGATCATCCTGCAACCTGCTAACGCCTCATCACCACCCGTCAGTAACGCCAAGCAAGAAACAGCGCTGTCAGCTCCGAAAACAGCTTGTAATCACCAGCGTTCTCCCATTGCCTGTCAAGAGGAGACCTGACATTTTTCACCAGAAGATAAAGCAGGGCTAGCTCCCGGCCTGACCCCGGTCTCAGGGGGCTCACCGGGTCGGTGGGCTGTCTCGAGCGAGGTGAGCAGGGAGTTTGGTCTCTGTTGCTCACACTGCAAGTTCATGCCCTTTTTATCTGGCTGTTTCTCTCTAGGTCTGACAAGAAAGTCCTTGCTGGGTTTGAAACACGTTCTTAAGCAAAGTTTTATCAGGACCTCTGAAAAGTTCCAGTTTCAGCAAATAAAAAAAATTAAAGAAGTTCCTGGCCTGTTGTGCTTGCTGTCACAGCAGCCAGTATAATGTTGCAGATCTGAAGCGATGATCTTGTCACAGACAAAGGGCAATACCGCGGGCTCCAGCCTGGTTCACGTGCACTTTTCTGGGCCTTTGCTTTTTCCACTTGGTGGTAGCACAGAGCTGTTGATAAGCAAGAACATGCCCTCAGGTACAGCTTTGCAAAAAGAAGTACAAGCAGGTGTCGGTCTCCATGATGACCCACCTGATTCGAGACCGTTTGTCCTTCAGCCCGATGTGGGGGGAGGGCATCCAACCTGGAGGTCTTCCTGAATTCACAGCACTCCTAGACACAAAATAAACAAGAAGATTCAGCTGTTTCGGCTATGACTGCGCGTTGGAGGCAGTTGTGGGTGGGTATGGCACCCGGCGGTGGTAAGGGCAGACACTGCTCTCCCGGCTCTGCATCCCTCCAGCTACCATAGTGAGACACACGTCAAACTACCCTACTTTTAAGAAGAAGCCCTTAGAGTGAGCGGGCATCTTCTCCAGTTTGAGCTTATCCTCAACAAAGGCTCACTTGTGCTTTAAGTGGATCTTCATCCTGTTCATAGCCATGCTCTCCTCCTCCAGAAAGGCCACTGCCTCCTGCTGGGCTGTCCCCACTGCCACCAGCAGCAGCCTAAACCCTCCTGTGAGGCAGAGACAGACACCTATGAGACAAAAGTCACCTGCTGTACTGTCCTTCAAGTCATCTCCTGCTGCCATTGTCCCCTCTGCACCCCAGGCAAACACTGGTGACTCCAGTGTCTTATCACAAATGGGAAACTCAAGAGCGCAGAGGCAGTTGTGGCTGCAGTAGCTTTGAAATAAGGGTCTGAGGCCACTTTTCGAGAAAGTTTGTTACAAAGCTGGTCACACTGGGCAGCCACTGTGGCTGTTTTGGTTCTTAGAACTTCCACTGTGGCTCACACTGCCGAAGGTGACAAGCGGTGTTGTAAGGAGCTCTGCCTGTGCTTCTCTGTTGATGCCGCCTAGAAGCTACCCAATAGAAATTGGGCAGAATTGTGACTATCATCAATTTACAGGGAGACAGATCATCTGTGGCACCAACAGCAAGCTGGGAGCAAATCCAGCTCTGTTCTACCTTACCGTGTGCTATTCTGTAGTTTGAGAATTGTTTTCTCAAGAGACTTTGCCTTCCCATCACAGTTCATGTGGGTCTAAAGAAGTTCATTCTGTGAACAAACCAGAGAGCCATCACTGACCCACCTTCTCCGAGGTCAGAAGACCAAGGAGAGGAAACTCTGTGAGCCGTGTGCCAGACGTTGGATTCCTGGAGCTGGAGTGGGGTCCTCTCCAGCAGAAAGGACCAGGTCACCATCCAGCTTGGATGACTGCCCCTTTTTAACATCACCTGAACTCATCACCCCGTATTGTCCAGCTTTGTTGCCTTCCTTCAAAGCCTGAGAAAGCTCTCTGCAGCAGCAGGAAATAAAATGTTTGTTAATAAGCGAACACAGGTGATGTGCCTGTAGGAATACAATCCTACCACCCATGATTTTAAAAAGTGCTAAAGAGAAGCATAAAACAGCCACCCCATCCAGGCTTTCACCTGGAGGAAGGGATTCAGACCCACCTTCCAGCCTGAAACCTGGAGAGGGATAGAAGAAGAGCTGCCAAGCAGGCAATGCCTGGCCTCAGGGAACCGGTGCGTGGTCCAGCCCTGCCAACTGCCCTAGCACATCTTAGGGCAGGCGCCTAAACCTGGGCGAGAGGGATCCCTGCCAGGTGAGGTCACTGGGGTCTCTGGAGACGTGGACTCTCACCTCAGGCTGTTTGACCCTCACTCCTCAGCAGAGCTTTCTGGGCAGCAGGCGCAGCGCGGGATGCCCTTTGCACAGCACCAGCCACAGCATCTGGCAAATGCACAGGACCAACAGTTTTATTAAACTTTCCATGCCCTCACTGGCAACGACCGCTTGTTTTGGAAGCGGACCCCTCCTCCTCCCAGGGGGAGAAACTGAATCCATACAGAGAAAGGACAAAGCATCATTTTTCAAACCTCGCTCTTTCCCGCTTATCTATCATCAAACTTGCTTCTAGGCTTACCCCTAAAAATATTTAGTCTTCACTTACGCAGGCTGTTCACCCATGGCCAGGTTTTCAGCTATAGAGGTGAGTTCTCTAACCCGTGGGTCGGCAGCTTGGTGTCCTCAGAGGGGCTGCACGTCCAGCAGCTCTGCAGCTCGCTGCTCCCCAGGCAGCCTGGTGATGCTCTGGGCAGGCGAGGCAGGACGTCACCACCTCCTCCTCCTCCCTGGCCAAGCAGCAGTCATGGTAAATCTCATCTTTTTTGCTCTCCTGAGCACTGGCTGCTTTCACAGAGTCTTCAAAACCAGTCTGTGCAGGGCAAATCTGGGTGCACCATCTGCTTCGCCTTCCCCACCGATGATGTCCTCCAGGGCAGTCTGTCCCCAGGAAGATGCTGCCCCGCAGGGGTGGGACCCTCCAGCCCCAGGTTTGGGGGCAGCTCTCCGGGAACAGGCATTTCCTAACCTCTCCCCAAAGCCTGGCAAGTGGTGCCACGATGCTGAGGCCAGGAAGGAAAGCAGAGCCACACCTGAGCTCCTCCAGCAACACCACAGCTTGACTCTTTCCGTCCTTGCCACGGCAGGGCAGCTCTGCGAGGAATCTGCCTGCTCGGCCCCATCTGCCCCCTGAGCCGTCTCAGCCGTCCCCCTTCCACCTCCATCGCTGGCTGTGCGTTGGCCTGCAGCAGCTGGAGCGTGCTTCTCCTGCTTTAACCTCAGACAGAAAGCAGGAAATGCAAGGGAATGGTGGCTGGAAGGCACCAAAATGGGAAAAAAGAACTGCCCCTTCCTACTGTTTTTCGCTGATGTGGTGTACAGCAAAAGATTGTTTTGGCAAAAGTTGGGTTTTTAAGCAAAGTTCATTCCATCTTTGCAAAAAGTTATTTTGCCAGGCTTCGTTTTCACCCATTACCCACAACAGCGCTCGCAGATGGGGCTGGTCAAACACCCTGATGTGCTCTACCTCCAGACAGCCCCGTGCCTGGGCACGGCCTCAGCAAGGTCTGAAAAATAAGGTCAGATTTGGCTTAATAATGTCACTTAACACTTTTGGTTTTGATTTTGTAAACCTGGGCTGGTTGTAGCTGAAAGCGAGAAGCACATGGTTTCAACTACAGAAATAAATTACACCCTACTCGGAGGATGTTTCTCTACATAAATTGTTGGGAAAAAATCTCTCTCCTTCTTTTAGAGCCAAGTCCTTCCGTTGCCCAGGGCACCCCAATGTGATCCCACGCAGTGATGCTTTGCGTTTCCTATCCCATGCTCAAATCATCAACCCGTCCCGAGCAGGGACTTGCTGCCCAGCTGAACTTCTCCAGCAATCATCTCTTCTCTCAGAAAGCCAAAGCCGAGCAAAACTGGTTCTTCTGCAAGCTCCTGCAGCCAGGGAAGAGAGAAAAACATGCTGATAAGCATCTCTGATGGCTTCAGGATAAATTTATATCTGATCTTTTCCCTAAGACAAAAATATTTTGGTTATTTTCTCTCCTTAGCAATTGTACATTAAAATGAAAGTTAACGAGATGAGGATTAAATATCCTCAGGATGGGGAAATAAACCTTGACGTCTGGCAAGATTTGAGAGGTTTTTTACAAAATAAAGTCATGTGAACAGTGGTGTAAACAGTTCAGTATGAAATTTCCCACAGCACTTTTTATATTCAAGCACTTTTTATGTGGGAGGACAGGGGAGCACTTGCCCCTCTCCATCCTGTGATGCGGCAGGACAGAGCCCTGAAGCCGCTGGACATCCCATAACAGCGTTAGGAGGATTTACTGTGACCAGCCTGGAACGAGGGACTGCCACTCTCCCGTGGGGCAGAAGTGGGTGCCCCGGGTGGGTGCTGGTGTGCCCAGACTCAGAGCACCCCTGCCCATGGGTGCTGTGCTGCATGCCAGTGACCATGGGGACAAGACCAGGCAGGGCATGGGGCAGGTCTGAGTCGGGTTCCCCTCTGTCCTCCGTGACGCTTTGGTGCATGGGGAGCTTCCCCGCCTCATCCTACAGCAACAGCCTGAGTTTGGGTCATTTTGGGTGCTCAAGAGAAGCCTGCTGAAGGCTGGAGGAATGATAAAGTGATAACAGCCCCACATGCCAAAAGCTGGGCTCCTGTCACGACGTAGGAGAAACACAATGAAATGAAAAAATTTAAGCTACCAGGGAGCAACGTGTACAGGGGGCAAAGCTAAGGTCAGCCAGTGTCACCTGACACCTCCAGAGGTTACCACTGTGCCCCCAGGGACCAGGTCCAGCTCGTGGGTTCAGTGCAGCACCGGGAGACAGAGCCACAGTTACCAACCCCACGTCTGGGGCACCATCAGCGCCCTGCGGCTCCCGACACTCTTGTCTATCGAGGCAGACAGCAAGAATACTAGGCCAGGGTGTAAGCTGACATTAATAAGTATTATTCACCAGCAGACATTAAAAATTACTTATTTTAACAGGAGAACTCACTGACCTGAGTTTGTTTGGAGACTAGACCACAAGTTCTGACTAGGAGAAGAATAAGGAGGAGAGTGGCAAACCCAGGGAGCCGCAGCTTCCCGTTCCCCCCTCTCCTCCCCATCCAGCACAGATGCACAGCACCTTGCAGAGCTGCCACCCCAGACGTAGACCCTGGGCGGAGGACACATCTCCATGATGATGCAGCAGCTCCTTATTTCAACTGGCACATTCACCACCCATCGAAACAGGGTATGTTGAGCAAGAGGCTTGGATAACAATCCACTTCGAATTCTTTCTCCTGCTCCAGTTAGGATTAATTTTCAGCAGCTCTACCTGAAAACACCAGTCAGCACCAGCCCGCAGGATCGTGTGGTCACCTGGGTCACGGAGGCTCCCATGGAGGAACTGGGGGAAGATGCTGGTGCCTGTTTGGCCATGAACAGTCCTATTTGTCCCATACCCACACCTCCCAGCCCACTCCGCACGCTGTTCTACAGGTTTTCACACACTAGATGTCAGCAGAAGAATAAAAATGACGCAGAGCAGGGTCTGGTGCACCAGCCTGAACCTGGCAGCGATTTACACTGGGCCGCTAAAACTCACACTTGTGCATCCTGACACCGGTAAATCCATTTGCTGCAGCAACAACCAGTGTGGGCGGAGGGTGGCAGGGACAAGGTGCCCTGAGGAGACCCGGTGTCTCTCGGGGCACCCCCACGAGCCCTGGACAGGGCAAGGTGCAAGCCCAGACTGACCTGTCTGCGTAACCAAAACCCTGAGATACTCACAGACCAGCAAAACAGCATTTATTTTCCATGTATGTTTTAGGGGGGGGGGGGTGTGGGATATGCTGCTAGCCCCAGGCCCGGCTTCTCCAGTACAGCACTGGTCCCCTGCTCCTCCTGCAGCCACCCCTTTGAAGCCAGGGATTACGCAATGTGGCCCGCAGGCAGGACCTGCCCCTTGCTCCACCAGCAGAAGAACAAACTACAGCATCAAACACCTTTCTGTATACCAGGAGAAACGGTCCCGTGCTATCAGCTTTTCTATCTTTACAGCTGTAGCAATAAAATCAGACTGCAGCCCTTGCAGTGGAGGAGACTGAATCTGCGAGGTGAGCGGCACCAAGGCTTTACCTGCCCTTCCTGAGCTGGGGGGTTCCCTGCTCCCAGCAGCTTCTACCGGCTGTTGGGCAGGACTGCGAGCTGAAAGGTTTGAGCTCTGTGCTGGCCTCTTTGTACAAGAGCAGGAGAATGGACCACCAAGCCCTGGGAAAACCCCTGCCCCCAGAATCTGCCCTCACACCCATCAGATTCAGCTGTGTACATTTGCACATTCACTGCTCTCTTCTTGACTTTGGCCACCTGCCCAGTCTGGGCAGCAGGTATCCTACAGCAAGCCCTGAAACATCCTTGTGGGGTTCCTAAACCCAGAGGTGGTTTGCAGCCAAGGGGTCCCCTTGAAGTTACACTGGTGCTTTGAGATCCTCAGAGCTCTGGGGCACTCGTGGGTTTCCTTCTAGACCATGCTCTTACCAACAGCAGCTAAACCAGCCAAAATAGCATTGCACATAGAGTAGAGGCAGCCTTTCAAAGGCAGAGCACTCCAACATCAAATTTGCTCTCCTCCTTTGCCCCAGGTCACCTCCAACACTCTGGAAAACATGGTCGCTGCTCGCCCCCAAATTCATCCTCCTGGCCAATGCTCTGGAGACGGACGGGCTCTGTGGGCTCTCCCACCGATACCTCTCCCAGGCAATCTGTCTCCCCTTTCCCAGGGTCTAGGATTTCAGACCCTCCCCATCTGAGCCCGAGGTGTCTCCTCGCGCTGACCCTGCAGGACACAGTTCAAAGCCTCCAACAGGAAAAACAGGAAAAGCCGCCTCGGCTCTCTCCGTTGACATAGTTTCGGTCTAGTTCTTGGTGTCAAAGGAGGTATTCACCTCCGCCTCCACTCGTGGGCCCTGCTTGTCGCCTGGTCCCACTCAGCAGATGCTGGGAGGCCCTCGAGGGAGGACAGCAGCCGGCATGTTCAGGTGTGGCCCCATGTCGGGGAGCTGCCATGAATCCCTGCCGGAGCACATTTGGGGGCACCAACACTTTGCGCCGCTCCAGGAGACAAACTCCATGTTTGAATTGGGACATGCAAGCAGAAACATTTCTTCTGCTCTCCGTGACTCAGCACACCCCAGGGAGGCACCAGAGCCCATTAAGCATCTCTTAGCCTCCAAGACAGCAGCAAGCAAACTCCACGAGGCTGCGGGGTGTGAGACGAAACTGTCTGCTGGGTTTACAGCCAGGAGATGGTGACTCAGACCACATAGGGCAGTGATATTCAGGAAGCACGGAGCTTCAGTGTCTGCAGTGCCGGGAGGGCCTCCAGCACCATCGCATTGGGGGGCCCACAGCAGCATGGCAAGCCCAGGCACTTGGGCACATCCCTGGCTCGTACATGGAGAGAGCGGTCCCATCACCACCAGCTTCTGGCTGTGGTGAGCGACAAGGAGGAACCCCAATCCAGCATCCTCCACCCTGCTCCATGCAGGGGTACCATGCTGTAGTAAGGCAGAAATTTGGAAACCTCACCCACGAGAGGTCTGTCACCATCCAGAGTGCCACCACTGCCCGTGTCCGCCCATGTCTCACCTCCCGGCTTCCTCGCTGTCAGCAGTTATCATCTATTAATCTCCCCCTGGCCCAGCCCTGGCCTCAGGCTGAGAGGTGGGGAGCAGATTTCCATGACACAGAGGAGTCTGCCGTTCCTGTTGAGCAGGTTCTGGCTCCGCTGGTCCCCGGGGCATTAACTGGTGGAGCAAGGCAGCACCCACTAAGGGGATCCAGCCCGTCTATCATCCCTGGGTCGCATCGAAGGGTGGCAGATTGGCCAGGTTGGGACGTGGAAGAAGGCACAGAGGGCACAGGTCTGAGCATCCCCATGAGCATGGGGTCAGCACTGCATCCTGGCCAACACCATGCCTCCGGTGATGGTATCCCGTTAACAGGCGTCCCAGTGATGAATCCTCTGGAGATCAGGAGCTGTGCCACCCCAACCAGAGACATAGGGGATGAGTGACACCCCCAGGACCTGGCCAGCCCACAGGCTCCCCAACCAAAGACTCAGCATCCACAGGCAGCACGAAATGCCTTATTGACACCCTTGCTGAGATCCCGGCCCCGCTTCCATCCCTCACCTACTGATTTCCTCCAGCTGCTTCGCAGATGATTTACATGAAGCGTCTCAGATCGGAACGGCGTGGGCCCAGTTTGTGCTGACGAGCAGGAGATGCATGGGAGCAGCGCGAGGCAGCCCATCTGTGGAGCAGGGCCGGCAGCGCGGCCTTTGAACAACGTCGCTCTGACTTTTGGCTTCTCGAAATCGCAACCACAGAAAAGAATTCTTCTCTACAGGCCTCATCTGGCAGGGTCCTTGCTCTGAGGTCTCAGCTTCCAGCATGAAGGCAAGAAATCCTTCCAGTTCTGACACTAACTCCCAGGGGCACACGCAGCATGAAGCGGGAGCATGCAAAGGTCCCCTCTGGTTCCGTCTGCCACCACCCATCTCTCCAGATGGCACCGATCCCACCTTCTGAACACTCCAGACACGTTCCTGACTGCAGTAGAGGATACTCCAGATCTCCCATGCCTTTTGCATCCGCCAGCTCTTTCCCACATCTTCTTCCCACTCCTCACAGTGCTGCTTGCTGGGTCTGTCACCAAATCCATCACCATCACACATGGATGGAGATTTCCTGTGGGTCACAGACATCCTCTTGTTGGCCTGGTGCTCAGCCTCCCTGTCTGAGCACATGCTATCCCAGCACTCAACAGCATCTGTCCTTCACAAACCACTTCCACAGAGCGTATCCACCCAGGACCTTGCAGCGTTCACCGTACATCGACACAGGCCAGTGTGCCCTCAGTGCCTGGAGTCAGTTGATCTGTCTGCTGCACCAGCTTCACGACCAGACTGTAACGGTGCCCAGGTTATGCCCAGATCAACAAGGCTCCCGTCCAAGGATGCTTTCAGCATCTGAGACAGCCGGTATTTCCCTCCCAGGTGGGAGACAGCCAGCTCACCCAATGCGCTGGAGATATGTCTCCAGGGCTGGTGGGACACAGCACCGTGGGACACCTCCCAAGCCTCAGTCATAGAATCATAGAAAGTTTTGGGTTGGAAGGGACCCCTAGAGGTCATCTAGTCCAACC
>Ga0065711_1046883_pt1 | contig 12639 bp, 9 predicted proteins | sample Hoacrofraction12_FD_59098 | JGI IMG/M metagenome (GOLD analysis project Ga0065711, IMG submission 59098) | Hoatzin crop microbial communities from Cojedes, Venezuela - Epithelial fraction 12 v2 (version 2) | ecosystem: Host-associated > Birds > Digestive system > Esophagus > Crop | place...
GACGTCACATGGTATGGAATACCGGGCTCTGTTTGGCCAGGTGGGGTCAGCCCCCACCCCCCGGCTGTGCCCCTTCCTGGATTCTGGTGAAAATTAACCCTGTTCTGGCCAAACCCAGGACACTGACTCACCGCATTGGAGTTTACCAGGCTTTCTGCTTTCTGAGTAGACTTCTCTCCTGTTAGCCACCCAAGATGGTTATAGGTTGGTGAATACTGGCACCTGTAACTGTGCTGGTGTTCAACTCATTGAATAAAATGGCCTTTGGCCTGTTCAAAGCATAAGAGACAATCAATGAGCAAGGCAGTTTTTGGTCTGTTGCAAATACTGATATTAGTCTTTGGTCCCCATTTATTGAGTGGAAAGGAGTGTTTCACCCTTCCTTACTGTGTAAGGAAGTTTTTCTTGCAGTGTAGCCTGGGTTAACTTGAGGGAACCTGTCTGAATATTCATCAGAGATTCATTTCTCAGGACCCTTGCTTAGAGTCATAACTCAAGTCACCTGAATTATTAGCCCAACAGCAACAGACAATTAGAGATCTTTCGAAAGTGACATGCTTATATATCTTTAATTAATGTAATATTGTTCAAGACGGGGAAACAAAGAAATTACTTATAATGAGCAATAAAAAATAGAAAAATGTAATCATTACATTTCAATCTATTTGAGTTACGAGCACCTCTCAACCATGTTCACCTGCAGGGTGAGGAGAGAAATGCACACCATTCGGTGCCATTCCCTTCAGGTGTCTTTGTTCACACAAATTTCACTCTTTTTGAGCCGGCTCTGGAATTTCTCAAGTTCTCTGTGAAACCCAGCAAAATCCCAGACTTAACTGTTATTACTGAGACAATGTGACATTGAAACATTCCCCTTTTGATATGAAGATTCATCATCCCAATGTAAATGCAGCCATGAAAATTTTGGTGGAAGTCCCAGGTATGGAGCTAACACTAAAGTGACTTGCTATCAGAAGACACTTGCTACAGCATTTGACTTAGCATCCTCTAGCCTCCAGATGATGCAGAAACAAATACAGATGTGAGTTAGCTGCTGGAGAGAGACTTAAAGCAGGTCATGTTTAAAGGAGGAGGTTAAGAGGCAGCTTATAAAGTGTACTTGTTTACAACATCCCTGAGAATTGCCTGAAATGGTAGGGGTCATGGCTAGACCTAGATCAGCTCCATTCAACAGACTAGCCTGGCCTGGATCTTTCTTTGTTTGTTGCTTACATCATTGTCAGGCAAGGTCTCTGAAGAGATCGGGCTCTGTATCGTATGCTCGGTATGCAGGTGGTTCGTTTAGCAGCGACACAGCAGGAAGCCTAGCTTCCCGTTGATGCGTGTGTTGCATTCAGATTCTCCAAAGTGGTTAGAAAATGAGTCCCAAAGAGTATTCCCCTGTACTCGGTCAGTCCTGGTATCTCCCTCATAGATGGATTATTTCTCTTAGGGTCTCACCTAATGATCATGCAGACTGCTTTAAATGCCTGTCACCTATTTACAGCAAATGAAGAGGAAGGTAGTGCCTTTGAGGTCTCTGTTCCCCTGCCAAACTTGCCATAATTTGCCCACAGGTCAATCTGGGAGATAAACAGGTAGAAATAAATGCAGCATGATCCTCCACTCCTCATTTCCTTAGCAATCGGTGCTAAAGAGAGCAGCTATGCCAAGGAACATGCTATCACCTCTAGTCAAGACAAATCATATTTATTAGTTTTCTCAGAAGTGGAATCTGAGACATCATTTCTTCTTTTTCCCCTCGAACTCCTTACGTCTAAGACCAACCCTGGCTGCCAGCTCTGCAGGGAGTCTGAGTGATCAGTGCTTCCTGGGCTGGCAGCACGTCAGCAGCACCTGTTTGCCAGGTCCCATGGAGGGGACCTCCTTGGCTTGCTGATCTATGAGCCCACTTGAGGTGCGTGTCCACCCTGGATTGGGAGCTGGTGTAGAGGGAGGCATGCTCTCCTGGATCCTCCAAAAAAGAACTTGCATCTCCTGTGTGGAAATAGCTCTGAGACCTGAATCCACACACAAGGCACTTTTGAAGTAATCTGGGGGTTTGTGTTTATGCTCACTTTCAGTCTGAGCCACCAGCGTATCCCAGGCAAAGCAACAGAAGTAGACTTCTCTAGGTTTCAGACACCTCTAGAGTTTCACATAATGCATAGTGATTGTACTGAGATCAGTGGGTGCATTTTAGTTTTAGTTGTAATTCATTGCATATTATTTATGTGCATACACATTATTATATGCATATACAGTATTAATATGCATTATTTACAGGTAATAATATGCATATTGCTGATTATTTATTTATATAGATCTTGTATTCACTGCTATGAGATATTCATACTGTGGTTACTGCAGAGTTTGATGGAAATCCAGAATAGCGCTGTCTGCACCATTTTCAATTGGGCTTCTGAAAGAAGAGTCTTCAGACTCCAAGAAAACGGAAGCTTGCTATGTCTTATTAGTAATTCCACAATGAACTTTGCTAACCTGACAGTCTCAGCCTATGTCTCATCTTCAGCTGTATCAACATTATTTTTAATAAGTTACATCTTTTCTTCTTTCAGACACTTCTTTCTTTCACTTTAACCAAGTGATAGCAAGATAAGGCTTAAAATACCTTTTCAAGAATTAGAGAAACCACAGCTGTTTGCCCTATATTCCTTACTGCCAAGGTAACAGTTTTGCATCAATGGTAAGGCTTCCCTGAAAGTATAAAAGATCGAGATTTCTGATTTGATTTGTGTCAAGATATGTCTGGAGGACCAGAGGAGAAGGTGATTGTTGTATGACAAAGTTTTTACTAGCTTTTAACTGTATTGAAACCAGCCTAATCATTTAATTCAAGAAAACAGCAGAAGATTAGGAACAGCTGTAGACCCATACAGCTAGGACAGATTTTGGGTGGGTATTCCAGAATTGTAAGGCAGTATGAAAGGAACCGCATAGCTTTTGAGCTGGAGGTGAAGACGCTGATATTGAAAACATGGTTTGTACAAGAAGGCAAGTTCACTGCCATAGACATATGCTGCTACATGACAAACCTTCAAAGCAAGGGATCTGAATCTGGGGTACAGAGCACTGAGGAGCTAGTGGAGGTCCAAAAGGAAGGATGGGAGGGTAAGTCTGTGTGGGAAAAAAAAGAAAAAGAAAATGCTTAGCATGAACCTCTAGAAAATATATCACTTTGACAGGATTATAATAGCCAAATAAACAAACTTTCAGCATAATCACAAGACCTGGACCCATTTCAGAGATGATTTTACGATAATATAAACAGGCTTCTGACGATGCACAAGCTAGCTTGGACAGTGTAGTCCATCACTGCGAGTCACATTTGTTAATACTTGAATTATTTGTTTTAACCTGACCTTACAATCAGGTGGTGAGGTGCTATGGGTTTACCTTAATAATCACAAGAGAGCTGTGCATGTTCTTAGGTGGCTGTAGAGCTTATGAACAACGATATATCTCAGCCATTTCATGCTGCAGTGTGACAAGGGACGGCCTCGGTAGTAGCTGTAGGTACTCTCTGATTTGGCAAGCCCAGATGTCTAAAACAGCCATCCTTCAGGTCTGCGTGACACTTACACCAGGTACAAGTGGTATGGAGTGGACACTGGAGGCTCTAATTAGATGCAGTACTGACGCAGAAAGATACTTGACCTGGTATGCCCTATTTTTCCCCTTTTCAAAGTTGTTGTTTGTGTGGGAAATTTCAGCCTTGTATTTACATAGTGGAAATGGCTTTTCCATACAAGCACAAAGCAAACAAGGATCTCTCAGGGATAGCTGCATGTCTTCAAGCAGAGCTATGAGTAGGTGACCAAGGAAAAAAAGCAGTGAATGAAAACACCCAGTCAGCTAGCAGAGCCTCTCATCGATCAGAAATAGTAGGATGAGAACAAGGATGTTTGTCCAAGGACTGTTGTAGATATGTTTGTCAGAATTCAAAAAGAGCTCTTGCTCCTCTGGAATGAGCTAATGGAAATATCTCTTGGGATTATTTAATTTGTGCAGACATTGCCGTAAGAATTGCAACTGCCAGCCTCCCTCTGCTTTTCACAGTCTGGCAAAGCACTTGGTGACCAGAAACAAGGAGTCAAGTCAGGAGAGAGGGAACTTAAGAATATAATTGCACAAGCTCCACATTTAAATAAACTCAGAGAATTTTATGCTGGAAAATGCTGGAGAATGAAGACTGATTAATTCAGCAACTGTCGCCCAGAATTGACCCAATCCGCTGCTACAGCTGCATAATAAGCAATGCAGCATATGCATTGCAGAACACCATTGTTCTAACATCTCCAGCTCAGTGCACAACCCTCTTTCTGAAGGATTTTCTCTGTCAGACCCTAAATTCTTCCATCTAGGACAGTTGTAATGACTTTAGTGTACAATCAAAAGTAAAAGGCTCCTGACCAAGGGTATTTCAGTCGTGGTGAAAGATTTTCTTGTGGAGGAGAGTTCTCCTGGAGTTAGGACTGACAAGCCATATAAAGAGCTGCAGTTAGAGGTGGAGAAAGCAGGGGCATTCAGAAGAGAGTTTTCATTTCCATTTTGGTAGAGAGAGAGAGAAAGCGAATAGGAATGTGTTTGTGGAGAAAGGAACAGCTGAGATCAGCTGGGAATGTCTAATGCTTGTGCAGATGGACGCAGAAACTGAGAGGTAATTTAGCTGCTAAAAAACTGTCCTGCAGCCCAGAAGTTAGGAATTTTTCTTTTCTTCTTTGGGGGAAGTGACTGATTCTTTCTCAGAAATTGCAAGCACAGGGACACAGAAGCAAGATGCCCTGATGTCTCAAAAATGCTGGTTCATGTGTCTTAGCCACAAGCTTTTTGTTTAAATTAATTGGCAGGTTTGGGGTACAGCCAGATATTTTCCCTGAGGTTAGGCAAGTAAGTGTCTTTATATATTTCTGTCTTGTAAAACTCATTCTGTAACTGGACGTCTGGCTTGTTCTTCAGTATCATCTGGGAATATTTTGCTTGTCAAAACACCCACAAATGCATTTTAATAGATAAGAACCTCCCTCCCCCTATAACCTCATTGTCCTCTCATCAGCTCCCACTTGAGAGTTTGTGAAATGGTCTTGCAATAAAAATTCTTTTATTTCAGTTTAACAGCTTTTAAGACTATCTCTAATGCGGCAACCATCATTATATCCAAACATCAAACACCCTGGAATGTTCTAGGGGGTAAGGGGAAAAGAAAAGTGAGTCAGAGAAAAAAAAAGTGATGTTTCATACAGCTCAGGTTAAAACAATCATCTAATAGATCATGACCTCTACTCTAAGCACTTAAATGTTAATCAGGGAAGTAATTTTTCCAAGTTTCTGAAGTCAGAAGGCTTTGGGAAATATCAGTCTTTATAGTGATTTCTATTCACAAAAATTATTTCCCTAGAATATTTTGCTGAAGCCCTGACATGAACTTGAAACCATGTTTAAGTATCCAAGGACCTCACTCCAGAGAAACCAGGTGCTGGAAAGAACATTTACAGAACTTTGCTGAAAATTTTAATGATGGGCTACATCATAGAATTTTAAAATCATTTGCTTTGGCAAAGACCCTTAAGATTACCAAGCCCAACCTTTAACCTCACACTGTCAAGTCCACCACTAAATCACGTCCTGAAGTTCCACGTCTACATATCTTCTAAATATCTCCAGGGATGGTGACTCAACCGCTTTCCTGGGCAGCCTGCTACAATTCTTGATAACCCTTTCAGTGAAGAAATTTTTCCTGACACCCAACCCAAACCTCCCCTGGTGCAAACTGACGCTGTGTCCTATTGTCTGTTACTTGGGAGAAAAGACTGATACCCACCTCACTACAACCTACTTTCAGGTAGTTGTAGAGGGCGATAAGGTCCCTTCTCAGTCTCCTTTTCTCAAGGCTAAACCACCCCAGTTCCCTCAGCTGCTCCTCCTAAGTCTTGTGCTCCAGACCCCTCACCAGCCTCGTTGCCCTTCTCTGGACATGCTCCAGCAATTCAATGTCTTTCTTGTAGTGAGGGGCCCAAAACTGAGCACAGTGCTCGAGGTGTGGCCTCACCAGTGTATGCTAGGTTTGTGTGGCAAGGTTTTGGTAGTGGGAGGGCTATAGGGGTGGCTTCCATGAGAATCTGAAGCTTCCCCTATGTCTGACAGAGCCCATCAGCAACGGTGGTAGCACCTCTGGGATAATATATTTAAGAAGAAAAAAACCCCTGCATACAGGCATTTTGCAGCCAGAGAAACGAGTGAGAATATGTGAGAGAAACAACACTGTGGACAACGAGGTCAGTGAAGCAGGACAGGGAGGAGGTTCTCCAGGCGCCGGAGCAGAGATTCCCCTGCAGCCCGTGCAGACCATGATGAGGCAGGCTGTGTCCCTGCAGCCCATGGAGGTCCAAGGTGGAGCAGATCTCCACCTGCAGCCCATGGAGGACCCCATGCTGGAGCAAGTGGATGCCTGAAGGAGGCTGTGGCCCTTTGGGGAGCTCATGCTGGAACAGGTTTGCTGGCAGGACTTGGGACACTGTGGGGGACCCATGCTGGAGCAGTGCCTTCCTGAAGGAGCCCGTGGGAAGGACTCATGTTGGAGAAGTTTGTGAACTGTCTCCCATTGGTGAGACCTCACACTGGAGCAGGGGAAGAGTGTGAGGAGGAAGGAGCGTCAGAGATGTGTGATGAACTGACCACAACCCCCATTCGCCATCCCCCTGGGCCACTTGAGAGGAGGAGCTAGAGAATATGAGCATAAAATTAAGCCCGGAAAGAAGGGAGAGGTGGGGGGGAGGTGTTTTAAGATTTGGTTTTATTTTTATTACCTGTTCTGATTTGATTGGAGACAAATTAAACTAATTTCCCCAAGTCGAGTCCGTTTTGCCCATGATGGTGATTGCCAAGTGATCTCTCTCCCTGTCCTTATCTCATCATCTTATTTTTTCTCCCTTGTCCAGCTGAAGAGGGGGCTTGATAGAGCGGCTTTAGTGGGCACATGGCATGCAGCCAGGCTAACCACAACACATGCCATCACATCAAATCAGTTAAAACCCGTTTTAAATTATTATGAAGATTACATTAAAAAATAAATACATAACTAGTGTAATTGTTATGAACTTAAAAGAGTTCTGTATTATGATTTCCAGATTTTTTTTTAAAGTGTTGGAGAACAATCACTAGGTGTTCAGAAAAAAATCTCATCCAACCTTCAGTTGACAAGTTGCAGGGAAGAAAAAATTTTTCTGTAAGAGTAGGCTGGGACCTGAGCACAGACAGCTGATCACAGAAAGGAGTTCCATATCAAGGCAGAGCCCTTCTGTTAAAATTTAATTACTAATGAGGAAAAATGTGTAACACAGGTACAGCGAAGGGGTTGTCTTCAATTTATCTTCCTACTCTTAGCAGACTAGAACTAACGTTTAGACTAATTTTCAATACCTGAAACAGTATGATCTTTTGTGATCATTTCCAGATGTTGAGGTGAAATATTCACTTCTTTTAGTGCCTATCATCCCTAATTTTTCTCAAGTCATCTTTCTTTTACATTTTTTGCACCCAAATTATACTAAAAATTCTAACTTACAAAGAAAGATTGTTATATATCTCCTAGCAGGATTTAGGAATAAGGTTTAATGCTTTATAAAGTGTATTAACATCACTAAAACCCCTCTAGCATTCTTTGTATACATTTCCTCTTTGATGTCTAGGTAAAGAGCTGTCTTTTATCCCTGTAAAGTACTCAGCGTACTGAAGCCATGGGGTATGGCTGGAGTCTCCTGCAGAACTCCAAAGAGCCTGCAGTACAGGCCCTGATGCTGGCTGTAGGCATCACTCTCTTTAATTTCCCCTTCAGTGTTCCGTTTTCATGGTTTGCTCCTTTTGTATTGAATGACAGGTTTCTGGAAATATGTTATTTCACATATAAATGCACAGATCCTGAACTGACTGTTCCTGCCTGTCCAAAGTTTAGGAATTTATACAAGGCCTTCTGCTGGCTTCCAAAACTTCAGTCAGTGGGAAGGATGTCATTTGATCATGTTCCTTACAGGAGGTTTGTTCTTTGATATTGCTGTAAAAGCCAAAAAATTGGCACAGTGGAGCTGTCACCAAGGCTTTAATAAGCCTTGTTCTCTGGGGAGCGAGTCTCATTCCCTACCATGAGAGGCGCGCCTCCTATTTGCATTTTCCAAGCCTGTCCCTTGCCTGCGTGAGAGAAAAGTCTCATATCTGTTCTGCCCAGGAAACATTACCAACTTCTCAAACTTGTTGCTGAGCCTTTGTCCTAGTACCAGGTGCATTGCCACAAGTTTGGTGCCATAAGGTTGATATATCTCATCACCCTGTAGGCACTGGTCTTCCACAATGTGGAGGAGACTGATGGCCGCCAAGTGATGGACCAGTGTGTCTGACTCTCTGTTCCTGAAGGACAGCCCTGGCCACAATTTATGGCCACCTCCCCATCAACAAACGCGCATTTTGACTCCAGATAACACTACACATCTGGATGAACAACAGAAGGGCCACTACTTGTGGATGTAAAGGCTCTGAAGTGCTCTGCTGGGAAGAATTCCTGCTATCCTACAGCAGCAATGCCCCTCCTGGGGCCTGTGCCAGGGGAGAGGAGGTTAGTCGTACCCTCTGGGGCCTCATCACCCTGACCCCACAGAAGACTTGCTGTGATGGAGGCCTCAGAGGCCACCAGCTGTAGCCACCATGGGAGGGAGGTCTGCATTTGACACTACTGCTGGGACTGTATGGCTGGTTTTGCCTACTATGGGTTGCTGATTCTGGGCAGATGTCTGCAGGCAAGACTGAACCACCTCCAGGGGTAGTGTTCATACTACATGACAGCAAAGAGTATGCCCAGAAGCACATCATGGGGCAAGGAGCATGGGAATGTGCGGAGCCCCTGAGGATCATTTTGGAGGCCTGTATTTGGTGGAAGAAGCCAAACTGCTGTTATCTTGACCATGTCGTTTATAAAGAACTGTTCCCAAATTTGTCCACTCTGACATAGCTAATTGGTTTGCTATCGAAGAACCCAGGAGCAACAATTTGTCCTCACATCCGAAGTTTGCTCTGTGGTGCTGACACACCTTGTGGTATCACATCCATATATGGAGTCCATCTTCTTTTCCAGCTGATAAATCTCAGGTTGTGGCCATTACTGTCTCAGAATGTCTGAGCAGATCCAGCATTTCTGGTATGCTCTTTTAAATTATCGAGGAGATGGAAGATTGGGAAAAACAGCTAAAACAAATATTGTGTCATTTCCTAGAAGGTGAAAATACTGCTTTGCTAGACCAAATGCCACTCATGCTTTTTGGTTAATAAACAGCTGTTTCACTGTGTGAGAGACAAAACTTCCTCTTGCATGTCCTAAGTTTAAGAAAGCATGCCCCATTGTCAAGTCTCTCTGTCTTTTATTTATTTGTTTATTTATTTATTTATTAACAATGTACATGTTAACAAACATCAAACAAATTTAAGACTAGTTCTCAAAGAGAAGTCAATTACCAAATCAACCCTTCTGATGTAATTCGATTAACTGCCAAAATTCCTATCATGTTTTTGTAACAGACACACTAAGCTAATGACAGAAAACTGTAGACTTATTTAACAAGACAAATATTATTTTTGCCATCTGTCCATTTAATAGAGGCTTTTCTGAGCAGGAGACACATAAGAAGCTTGGATCTATAATCTCAATCAACTTTTATTATTATGGACAATATATGCCAGAAAATCCTCTAGGATTCTATATCTGCTCTAATCTTTGTCATATTGCCTCTTCAAAGAGACACTTGCAGCTCTGTGCTGTCTATAATACATCCTAAGTGACTAAGAGCAGTTTGAAGATGATCAGTGTCATAGGATCAGATATTCCTACTGTGCAGGAGAGAGGTTAGAGTTATTTTGCAAATTGGAAGGAGATGGTATCAGGTGGGCCCCAGAGTCCCTTAGGAACTTCTTGCTCAAGAGACTGCCCTCATACTGCTGTCCCTCCTCTGTCACTCTATCTGGTTAGTCAGCACACAGCTCCTCAGACATCCCCCATCTTCACAAAGAGAAGCGAGCTCTGCTATGAATAGATGGGAGACAGAGTGACTTCATGTGTACGGTTGGATCAGTCTGATCTGACTTCCTCAGTCCCTCATGGCTATTTAGGCTCATGCTTTCTGGAGAAAATAGTTATAGGACTTTGGTCATAAAAGCAACACAGGGAAAATAAAGTGGATTGAAAGAGAAAGACAGATCAGAGGAGCAGCACAGCCATTCTGCCCCCAGCTCAGGTGGGCTAAGAGATGGCCTCAACAGTGGCTTGCAATTCCTTCCTGAGTCCTCTTCAACTATCCCAGACTGGGATGTGGTAATGTTTGAAAGGTGATCTGGTAGTATGGCAGCCCCTACATCATGAGGAGACAGGCAGGGCAGTGGTACCATAGTACAAGTCAACCATCTAGGGCAGCTCAGCAAAATGCTGGTAACTATGCCAAGCTGCACTTGCTCGGTGCTTTGCATCCCCAGCCCCCACACAGGCCACGTATATTTTTGAAATGTGCTCCTGCACAGTGGTTGGGGAATGGCTTGGATCCACTGCCTGGAATGTGATTTTCCCATACAGAGGATCCAGAAGGAACCTCCTGTTTCTGGGCCATCTTCTCCACGTCCCCAGTGAAGCATCCGTCTCTTTGGAGCATCACACATCCCTACAGTGTCCTTTGGACAGGGTTGTTCTTGCTAACACTGAAATCTACACAAATAACAGGAGGGCTGCTTTGCACCCCTCAGAATAGTATTTTCACAGCATGGCACCACATGTCACTGGCTGGCTGAGCTTCTCCATGTGAGCAGCCTGCCTCGCGTCACCCCCGCCACTCGAGCAGCATGGATTCCTCCTGTCACCATGGCTCCAGCCTGGCTTTCCCACTGTTTGTCTCTGCCTCACAGCAGTCTCCTCATCACCGTGCCTTGCCACCCGCTCGCAGCAATGTCTCCAAACCTGCTGGCCCCCACCAGTCTCCCTGATCCGATGGCTGGAACGTGCACACCCATTCTTTGCTGCATATACGTGCTTTCCTGAAGAAAAAACCAAGTACATTTGCTGTTCAGGCAGAGAGATGCGGAAACGGGGTTCTTTCCAAAACAAGCTGTCTGGGGGCTTCTCATCCATGCCTGGAGGAGAGGCGTGGGGCAGAAGCAAGACAGGAGGGGCAGCAGACCCTGAGGGGCAGGAGGATGGGTGGGGGCTACTGGTAGGGGCAGGGACAGTACAAGGGGCTGATGAAGAAGCAGGGAAGTGGAGAGGGGCTGGGTGAGAAGGAGGTGTCCTTTGAGGGCCACGTGTGGGGTTGCTGTGGGCCCCTGACTGCCCCTGGTACATCCAGCTGTGGTAGCGAGGCAGACCATGAGCCAAACCGCCAGAGGCCTTTGTGTGGGCTGGACTGGACCGAAAGTGTCTGGCCACAGTGAGGTGGTAGTGGGTGCTTCATTTTGGTAAGCCATATGGTTCTATGAATAAAGACGTGCTGCTGTTTTCTGGGGTGGCAAGAGCTACCCCAGCTGGAATAACATCCTCCCCCTTCTGGCATGCAGATGCTGGTGCCTTCTGCCTTCTGCCCTCACCTGCCCAGTTGCCCTTAAGCAACAGATACGGGGCTCTGGAATGTGAGGGACTGGCCACAGAGGAAGTTTGGTGAAGGTGAAGCTCCATCCAGGGGGTTGCCCAGGACGAGTCAGACAGCCCCACGTATTACGACTGCCTCAGCTAAGAAAAAATGGAGGGTAATTGTCATAGGTGATTCCCTTCTGAGGGGAAAAGAGGGACCGATATCCTGACCGAACCCATCCCACAGGGAAGTCTGCTGCCTCCCTGGGGCCCGGGTTAGGGATGTTGTGAAGAAACTCCCTGGTCTGGTGCAGCCTTCTGATTACTGCCCCCTCTTGGTAATGCAGGTTGGTGGGGATGAGATAGCAGAGAGAAGTCCCAAGGCCATCAAAAGGGTCTTCAGGGCACTGGGGTGACTGGTTGAGGGATCAGGGGCGCAGGTGATATTTTCCTCCATCCCATCGGTGGCAGGGAACAGCACTGAAAGGGGCAGGAAAACACACCTGGTTAACAGGTGGCTCAGGGACTGGTGCCATCAGTCAAATTATGGCTTCTTTGACCATGGGGAGGTGTACACAGCACCGGGCCTGCTGGCAACATATGGATCGCAGCTATCTCAAAGGGGAAAAAGGATTCTTGGCCACAAGCTGGCGGGGCTCATTGAGAGGGCTTTAAACTAGGTTCGAAGGGGGAAGGGGACATCGCCCAGCTCACTAGGGACAAGCCCAGGCTTGGCGTGCCAGGGTCAGGGGTGAGATTCACAGCTCAGCTCAAGTGGGTCTATACCAACGCACGTAGTGTGGGCAATAAACAGGAGGAGCTGGAAGCCATTATACAGCAGGACGCCTACGACTTGGTCGCCATCACAGAAACGTGGTGGGGCAACTCGCATGACTGGCATGCTGTGATGGATGGCTACAGACTCTTTAGGAATGACAGGCCAACAGGGAGAGGTGGGGGAGTTGCTGTATATGTGAGGGAGCAACTGGAATGCATTGAGCTTGGCCTGGGGGCAAATGAGGAAGGAG
>Ga0065711_1046895_pt1 | contig 12639 bp, 3 predicted proteins | sample Hoacrofraction12_FD_59098 | JGI IMG/M metagenome (GOLD analysis project Ga0065711, IMG submission 59098) | Hoatzin crop microbial communities from Cojedes, Venezuela - Epithelial fraction 12 v2 (version 2) | ecosystem: Host-associated > Birds > Digestive system > Esophagus > Crop | place...
TTTTTTTTTTTTTTTTTTTTTAATTGGGGGCAGGGAGGCAGAGGGGAAGAGAGATGGCTCTGGCTGCTGAACATTAATTAATCTATGGGATTTGGTTTCCACAACAACCAGGCCCCTTAATGTCAAACATGCCTGGAGCGTGCATAGTGCAACTGCGAGCTGCATGACTTGTGCCTGCCTTCTGTGAAACAATACTGCAAAAATGTGGTGGTTTTTTTTTGGTTGGGGTTTGCTGAGTTTTTTTAACTTGTAGATGCTGCTTGGTTTGTGCTATCAATGTGTGCATTTTGTTGTTTTGCTCATGCATCGTTGATGCAGAGCTGGAGAATGGCTTGCATGGGAAAGCTGCACTTTCTGGAATTCATGCAGCACCTATAGCTGTTTCCTGGTTTCCAGTTTCAGCTGAGAAATTCGTCTTGTGTTTGAATTCACTATGTGCTCTTCAGATTTAATTGCATATTAGTCATTTAGCTAATTCAGTATTTTTCTTCTGATTATACTGTGAAGTGATGAGGAACTGTGGGGAAATGATAAATTGAATCATATTACAGGTTAAATTCTGTACCTGAACAAGAGTGCTTATAGAATCATAGAATGGTTTGAGTTGGAAAGGACCATTGAAGATCGCACTACTCATACGGGTATGCACTAGAAATGATCCAATAACAGGTCTAAATAATGTTACCTATAAATATCAGAAAATGTGGAAGTCAATTTTTCATTTCTGATTCTTAATAATTAAGCTAGGAGCTTTAGTGCTGTTTCAGCTCCCAATTCTGTTTTGGCAAATAAATTATATTTATAGCCACTTAACTGTCTGTTTGCATTGACAGAGTGGTGTTAAATGGCCCTAGTGTAAATAAAAATGTAGGTGTCAGCAAATATTTAAGCTGGTACCCATGAAAGCTTGCAACATGACTTAAACAGTCAAAGTAACATTGATGTATTGTTATAGAATACTAGACAGGTAGAAAATCTGTTTGAATGCAATAGTTCTTTCTAGCCATCAGGAACTGATGCTCATTTGGGACCCCCAAGTATTGACCTGTCTCAGCTTCAGACCAAAGGCTGTGATAGAAGTTAAAAAAAGAAAAGATGAGTGAATTGACAAAAGACCCAGATGCACGAAAACTGGTTCTCGCAGTAGTGTGCAGTTCTTTGGAAAGACAGATTTTTCCACCAATAATATGCCAAGAAATTACCCCAAAGCAATGGAAGCAGCAGTTTAGAGTGTAAGTTGCAAAACCCAGACCTATATTCTCAGCTAGCAGAAGGTGCTGTTTCAGATATCTGATTACCATAGGGGTTTTTTTCACCTTCAAAATAAGAACAAGTTATCTGTCACCTTTCAGTAAAAGTCCCTCTGCTGTATAGACGTGTTGCTGTACTTGTGTGCCATAAGATAGGCTGATTTCTCAGGGTGTGTGTGGTTGAGTGCACAGACAGGCACACTTACAGTTAAACACACTAGTAAACGCTTTGCTGAATCAGCCATGATGCTCAGCACATCATGCAATCAAGTCTAAATCAACTTGTCATAAATGTTAGTTGTGTGGCTAGCATGAATTTAGGTTGTTAAAACAGATGCCCTTTTTATGCTAACACTGCTCTTTTTTCCCTGTGGAAAGACAAACCTATACTGAAGCAGTTTCATGACTAATGCTAATTCAAAGTCCTCAACACAAGTCTTTTCGTAATGTATTCTGCTGGAGGTGAGGGCAGACCATAAACAAATTTATTACATCTGCCCCACATTTTCCCCTCTCCACAAGGGAAGCTGCTTTGACATTCCTTCTAGTCAACTTTTTCTATCTTGTTGCTGGACTGACTGTATACAACTCATCACAGGAAGGCTGCAGACCCATAATATATTGTGATTCTGACTGTATAGGACATTTAAAAGAACATACAGATTTTCAGTGAAAAGAAATTTGGAAGTGCTAACAGTGTATCAGCAAAATGGAAACTTAGGGAGTTGACTGCCCCAGAGCAGCACTTAGCCATCCTGGGAACGTAAGTAAGGTCCTTTTGTCTTCTGGAGCTGCCTGTTGGGCCACAGCACTTTAGGACTGTGCATGGTACTCATGGTCTGCTACCTAAGCACAAGCTTGTGAGGGAGTCTCAGAAATAAGCTTTGTGGAATCTTCCCAGCGTTAGTTTTTGTTGTACCAGGATGTCCTAGTTTTGATTAAAACAGAACCAATTCTCTTTTCGTGAATTTTCCTTTCAGCTAAGTTCTTCTAAGTAACTGCATATTTCTGAAGTTGGCTGCATATTTTTCTGACAGTGCACAGTTGCACAGTTCCGCTGCACCTCAAGAGAATGTCCAGAAATCAGTACCTAAATTAGCACAGGAATGTGACTGGTTAGCAATGGGACAGTGTCCAGAGACATGAACCGTAGGCTGCAAATTAACAAAATGTATTTTCTCTTTTGTATTGATTCTGTGGTAAAAAACCTGTTGTCAATGAGGAGTGTAGGTGAGAGCTTGAAAGAGGGCTATAGTCTTAACATTCTTGCTGGGGAAGAATTTCTCATTTATAGGAGCTTAGAGAATAGCTGTCAATCAAATTCTTTACTTAGAACTCTTCACAGTTTCTCCCTGTGTTTTCAAACAAATAAACGTCTCTTCTGGAGGTTGGGAGGAAAAAGATTTTAGTGGCAGTAGTAAAGCGTCTCTCTAGAACGAGCATGTTCTGCTAGTTTTTTCCCAGCTGAAAGAACCTTGCAAGTTTGTAGACCTCAAAGAATCCAGCAAAAGTGCAGCTCGTGATTATCAAACACCCTTTGGCAAGAATTTAATTTTTTAATTACTTTTTTTAAACATCACAGTTTTCTTCTTCTGTCCAGGAGTGTTTAAAAGGTAACTTGGTATCATAAATATGTCACTAATACTTCAGAAACAGCGGAAGTCAAATCCCCTGTAGTGACCTTCACTTCTCTGTTTTCAGATCTTGATTCATATAGTTCAACTTCTGTTTTTTTGTTATACCTTTTTAGTAATTTAGAACCATGTAATTTTGACCTAGATTTGGGTAGATTTGCTTACAGTGGCAATCTCATTAAACAAGTGGTTTTTTCACCTGGAATTTGAAATATCATAAGGAATGCAAAAGTAATTGCGGGTGATCCTGAATGTTTAACTAGAAATCAAAATCGTGATACTACCCAGAAGCAAACCCAGATTTCCATTAGCATATTACTTTTTTGACTCATCTGGAGCAGTAAGATCAATATTGTGAAAATGAAAGCCCTGACTGTTCTAGGCAGTAAAGGCAAACTTGTAACAGAACTGTTAATTCCCTCTTGGTTTCCTGCAAGAATTTTTAATTTAAGGTAATTAACATTATCCAGTCTCAACCATTTTGGAGCCAGGTGAACTGTTTCTGCAGTCAGTTTCTCATTGCTACACACAAGCCTCTGGAATAGTGTTAGCTGCTGTAGGCCTCTGAAATGCACGTTTATTTTGAGCTCCATGTTGATGATACTAACAAAAGGGTTGTTTCTCTTGCCTAGGAATTAAAGCATAGAAAGCGTTCTTTCTCGGATAGTGGCTATGTGGCAACACTTTTCTCATGCTGTGCTGTAGTTCATCGGTTCCCTTAACTCAAAAGGGTAGGTCATTTAAAGGGACCTCATGCCAGAGGCATGACACAAACTCAGAGGTTTACCTCTCAGCGGGGATGTAGGAAGCAATAAAAGTTTAATAATAATAGGAATAGCTTGGGACAGAGCCTGAGAAATAATCCTGAATTCTTGTAAGGTGTTTAAACCATGTTAGGAGCCTCATCCAGCTTCTGATGAAATGAATAGCCCTCTAGCAATTGGTGCTTACAGGAGCTGGATCAGGCTGTCTTCCACTAGGCCCCCAGGCCTGCGCTATGTCTCTTTTTGCTTATGATGCCTTGTTCACCTCACTTGAGTGAGCTCTTTGAGCAGTTAGTGACATGTAATGAGAATCAATCCACCGTTCTTGACAAAACAAAACCCAAAAGGCCATTCTGGACCCCAGCTGGCCCACAGATGCTTATCCCTGTCTCTGCCTCTGATCAAAACACTCAGAGTCAGTGTTCTCCCATTAGGTCAGTATCAGGATCTCATTGCTTTCCCCACTCGAATGCCCAGAGTCCCCATAAAGAAGATTAAATTAGCTTACTTACTGACAGGCAATGTTTCTTTGCATCCATTCCCCATATCCCTGTGTGTGAAATGGCAACTTAGAAACTGTTAACCTTTTTGTAGGGCTGCAAGCACAAAAAGGTGGTCACATTAGAGAGTCTTGTCTGAAGTTGGCAGAGTCACGATAGACTTATTTGCCTGGACATGAAGCTGAGCCAGAGGCATGGTAACTTGTTCTGTGATTGTTGAAATTTTTTAAAAAATTATTATTATTTTTAAAATTATTTTTTCTTTGAAAGTTTCCACACTTGTTCTTGTCTGGTTAGGTATGGACTTTATTTTTCTTCTCACTGCTGAAGAATAGCTTGGGGCCTCTGTGTTGTGAATGTTCAAAAAAAATTACCCCTTTTCACTATTTATCTTCCAGTATACTGTGAGTGGGCTGATGAAGGTTTCCATTTCAAAGCCATTGTTATGCTCATGCCTTCTTGCAGAGCATTTTCTGCACTGGTTATGCATTTAGGGTCATAGATATGGATGTTGTGTATAATATGGCAGGTCCTTAGAAACGCGTTTTTTCTTGTGTAAGAATAGAACAAGAATGATGTATAATAATCGCCTGAGTGCCGATCTCTTACTATTTAACTGCATCACCTTACAGGGCACGGAGAGTCAGCATATTCATTATTCCTTCACTTCTTGTATTCACTGGGGAAAGCAGTTGTGAACAGTAAGTGGGCAGTAATTTTAGTCTACGACTAAACCATAATGTAGTTGCATGTGCTTGGTCTCAGTCCAAAGGTAGGTGAAAAGGTGGTCCTGTGAGCAAAAAGAAGTACAGACCTGCATTGACTGGCATCCTGTCTGGGTTGTAATAAAAAGATAAAGGACCAAAACAGCCTGGTCAATAGCAATGATTTCTTCTCGATTCCCCTCTCTGTGCCCCCCAATAGTTCTTTTAGATTTGGCACTGGAGAAAGGTGTGCTGTGTCAGCTGATGAGCAAAGGGGTTCACTCTGCAAAGTCATCTGCCTGCATGTCTGACTCCTGTTGCTGGACTATGGCAACACACAAGGTAGATGCCTGATCCCAGAGAACAAGGGCATCTGGATGATGCAGACCTTTTTTTTTCAGAGAACTGATGCAGTAATTGTTTCATAAAGCAGAGGGGCAGTTCTTCACCACTCTTCCTTGTTTCTCAGGGCTTAGAATAGGGCCTCAGGAAAGACTGCTGATGCCAGCACAAGCAACAGGATCGTCTACCTTTTCTTGAAGCTAGGGAGTTGCTTGATGAAAAGGCTTCTGTTGTCAGCCCCCTCCGTTAGGCTGCCGATCATCCTCTAGCACAAAAAGACTTCTGTTCACTTCCACAGCACTGAATTAGCAATTGCAGACTGACTGACTGATGTGTGAAGTGGCTTGCTGGTCGTTGCTGCTGCACCGGCAAAGTTGGTAGGAGCTTTCAGACTGCAGATAGGCTGTCTGAAGGGACAGTGCCAGCTGGTCTGTGATGCATCGTGATGAGCCCGTCTACTGGGAATATCTTCATTGTCCTTACGAACAAAGATCAGCACAGATGATCCCAAGGTGCACAGTCAACTCAGTGACGTGACTTTTATGAATGTGCAGGTGGAAGGAAATTACCCTTGAAAAATTCATACTTCTATGCTGACAAGGATAGACAACTGACAAGTGTCTGTCTCCGGTTGACCAGTCATGCTTTAGAGTTACCTCCTCACCAGAGATCAGCCCAAGCTGCAAAGTTTTGGTCCAAATCCACAGAGATAGCTGGTCTGAAAGATCAGGTCTCCACCACTGCATTGCAACCACATGAATTACAGAGGATGATGTGGAGTGTAATGTTCTTCAAAGTTACACAAAGGTGTAACAGAAGAAATATTTTCTTCTCAAGTTCTTGGATAGAGAGGAATCCTGTGTGATTAAACACAACATAGAATCCTTCGGGTCAATAGATGGAACCTTCGTCAATCCTCCCCTGGCTGTAGCTTACATGAAAAAGATTCGATAGAAAAATGCCATGTATCCTGGTTTGCTTGGCTGTAACAGGTATAACCAAAGTTAAGATTTACACCAATCCTAGAATAAGAACCACAGCATGTGCACTTTAAATCAGTGTTTGTGCAGAATGGATGATTGCTTGTGAAAAGCTCTACCATATTCAGCTTTTTTCATGCTACTTGGGAGCCCAAAGCATGGGAAGAAAAACCATCATCGATAATAGAGCTGGAGCTGAGCTAATCTAATCTCAGATTTCATCAGTGTTTGCCTTCAGGATCTTTTGATGAAGCTGAAAACTGTGGAGCATGAATCCAGCATGGATCTATTGTGCCTGAACTACTCAGACTTTGGGACGGATCATTGAAAGTGAAAATGAGATGAACTGTAGTTTGCTTGCCAACAAGCATTGGTAGTCAAAGAAAAAATGTCCAGAGGCCTTTGAAAACAGACTGCTAAACCACAAAATCTTTGTTATTTACTTGTGTATTTCCAAAACGTTGAGTGGATCACCATCTGGGGGCAGCAGAGAGCATCCAAGACCAGTGTCAGAAAACTCTGAAAGGTGTTGGTCTCTATTAGCCCAGGGGGCAAATCTCCCCCCCAGCTGAGAGTTGAGGCAGTAGACTTTGCCTTTGAGTGTCAACAACAGAAACTGATGGGCGTTCTGCTGTCATTCTGGAGTCTTCAGGCTCCATTTCTGATCCTGTCTGACACAAACCTGCCCTTATGCTTGGAAAAGGGAATATCCAGTTAATAATAGAAAAAAGCAATTTGGTGTCATGACTAGCTTGTCTGCAGGAAGATTTGGCGTCCTCTAGCTGCCTAGCATCCAGCCACATCAGCCTCACAGCTTGGATTTCTTTCTATGAAGTCAACAGTGTGGTCTGCATTATGAATGCTTGCTGAACAGGACCAAGCCTGTATACATGAGATGTGGAAATCAGACCCTTGGGTAGCCTGACTATCACACACCAGTGATGGAGCAAGGGTTGCTAGATGTTTGGAGGTTCCCTGGAAACTGTCCTTGTCTGGAACAGGATATTGGTCATTGATGTTTGTCAGATGAATGTAATTTAGGAGGTGTAGATTTTAAGTGCACTAAATATGTTTCTCCTTTTCTTCACATATGCTGATGTATCTGTGTTTTTGTCTCACCCAAAGGGTTCCTGTCTTCTTTGTAGGTCCACTTAAACCCCTCATCTTTGGCTCACTTACTAGATCCTTGTTTCTAAGGAAGGCGTGGACTGTATACTTCAGACAGACTTGCCAGAACCCTAACTCTTTAAAGAAATTCTAAATTGTTAAATGCCAGGAGGCATCTTTCCCTTGTGGAAATACCGTCTGTGTGTCACACTTTGCACTCTGAGTGAAAAAACATCTTCCTAAATGTTGTGAGTTTGTTTTAAGCAAGAGAGGGATAATGTAGGTTCATTCACATGGCTGATCTGGAAATAGAGTTCTGGTCTTCTCATTTTCAGCCAGACAGTGCCTAATCTATTTCTACAACTCTTGTTACTTTGCTATGAACTTATAAATCCCAAAGAAATAAATGATTCCAGGTTTCTTGGTCAACTGAAATTAGGAGAAGGATAATGGGAACAGACAAGACCAGCTTATCCAGGACACAGCTTGTTAACATCCTGACTGATATTCAAGCATAATATTAATTTTTCACACTTGCATTAAAAAATCCCACCAAGAAAAAATTCAAACCCCAGTGAAGAATGATTCCTGCTGATAAGAAAATCACTGTGCTTAAATTCATTAATGGAATAGGCTGTGGGATACATTTCAAAGCACAGGGTGAGAAATAAGCTCCCAAATCCCATTAAGAAATAACAGGATTTATGTGCATTCCTCCCATATATTAACTTTCCTCTCTGGAAACGTCTTGTGCTGAGTTGGTGCCATTTTTCAGGCAGGTGCAATGTTTTGCAGTTCCCACAGACCTCTCCAGATAATCTGCTAGCCTGAAAGCCATTCCCTATTCTCACTCAAGAATGGGGATTTTCCGATGCACGGATGAATGAGGAGTTTGGCTGACAAATGTTGTAGCTCCATGTTCTACTGGGATTCAGTCACACATTCTGCAATGATGCTGTAAGCAGTTTTGTCCTGTCCCTATCAGCAGTTAAAATGTTTTAAACACCAGCCAACAGAGATAGAAGAGATACCAGTTTTTAATAGCCATTATCAGTAGTGGGCCATTTACTGAACATGAATTAACATATAGAAGTATAATTTGTGATGCTGAAGTCTTCAGGGAGTTAGTTGGTTTGTGTTGTCAATGGGGTCAGTTTTTATTAGCACTGTTAGAGGTTTTTCACCTTTTTATTGAAAGCAAGTTTTTGAAAATATGCCAAATCTTCACATTTGCCATTACTTATAAAAGTTTTTATTACTTTTTTCCTTTTAAAGACATGGATAAATGTCAAATATTAATTCACATTAAAATGGAGATAAAAGTCTTACGGAAATATTTCCCAAAGAAATGGCAAGCAGATCCATTTTAAAAAGTGGAAACAGTTTCATGGGGCAGAAGGATGCCAGAAGGGTCTCCGGGATCCCTGAAGAAGATACATGTTGTAGCGAGAGGTGTTTATTTCAGAAGACTTGAAAGAGCGTACAGTCCACTACATATTGCAGAAAATTTCCTATCACGTATAGAGAACTACTGATTTCCTTATAAAGAGTGTTAACTGTGGTTACACGGAAGTATTTTTCTTGGTTTTCTGTTCAGTTTGTAATCAGTATTTATTTTTCCATCATGGTAGTGCTAGCAGGTCACAGTTGAAAACTATGACCCCTTTATGCTGTTTATGAGAGTAAAAAAAAAAAATTCTGTTTCCGGCCGTGCAGAATTTATAGTTGTGATACAGTCACAAGATATGAATATTAAAAAAACAAATATGGCAATGGGTGAAGAGTGAAGCAAGGGTGAGTCCACAAATGCACTAGTGCATTTACTACCTCATATAATAATGATGTTTCTTGGAGTTTATGCATTACTTAACGTTGGATTTTAAGATGTTTCTATGATTCTATGTTTACAATGGCACATAATCACCAGAATAACTGTCCTTGAAAACTTGCAGTAGTGCTGGATCCATAATTACTATTTTTTTTTAAATATGCATTATTTAAATGAACCCTGCATTTAGAAAAGTGGATTGTTCCATTATGTCAGACCTCATTTTTTTATACACTGATTGATAACCAATCTTGCCAGTGGACTGAGAGACATCCACATTTCTCAAATGCAGTCTCATAGAAACTGGGAAATGAGCTGATGGAATTCAAACCTAAGATCTGGCTGTTTTCCAGGAGCAAATACATGGCAAGACGCATTTCCAGTTTCAAGAGAGAGGCTTGAAATGGAGGAAGAAATGTGAAACATTTGGACAGAGAGGGGTGGGGTCGTGGGGGGAGTCTTAATTTCGTCAATGATCCCACTCCCCTCCCTCCTGCCCTGCTCCGTTTCGTGTTTGCTTAAAAGCAGTTGCCAGTGTTTGCTGAATAGTGTCAGCACAGGAGGGATGCAGCCACTGACCTGACTATAAGGCAACAGCAAAAGGTTAGTGGAATTAGTCTTGTACTGCAGACTTGTATTAATAGTTGTATTGTGGTGGTGTTGGCACAAACTCTGCAATTAAATAAGTTGTTGGCACTCTTCCCTAGGTTAAATTATTACTACTGTTCCCCCTGCTTGCAAGTCAATGAATACAAGACTTTTGGGGAGGCAAGTTCAAACATTTTTGTGCTTTTGGGATTCCGCACATTTCTGATTTCAAGCTAAGAGGTTTCTGCTGGCTTTCCAAGCAGACTGTTGTTGTTGTTCTGTCTCTGCAAACAGGCCATGCAAACTAATGCTGGAATAACCAAGCGGGGAAGGGGTGGGAGGGACACACAACAAAAGGCTGATGAAGAAACAAATGTCCTAAGAAGGGGTCCTCGCTTTCTCTCATGTCCAGACCCATGGATGTTTCTTAGCCCTGGGCTATTTTTGTAGAGGATTAGGTTTCCATCACAGCTTCATCAGGGGCAACTTACCCTTTTTATCAGCCCAGAAAGACAGCCACAGACACGGGGGAGTGGGGGCCGGGAGGGTGCGGCGAGTATCTGGGTATCCCCACCTATCCTTGCCCCAAAGTGCAAAGCAGCCACTTTTTCCAGTCCAAGGCCCTCTTCCTGCTCCTGCTTTAGTCCATGGCAATTGGGTTTGGCCCAGTGGCCCATGCACCACTCTGTGCTGTTCTGCTGGGGCCACTCACAGCAATACACCTCCACAATCCTGCTTGCCAGAGAACTTTGTATTTCCAATCTATTAATAGTTCTTTTTCCTCTGGGAAAAGGAGTCCTTGTACTTCTTCCCAAGTCTGTCTCTAATTTAGTAACAGATGTTGGCCTACCAGACAGTGCCTATGTCTTCACCTGTTCACTAAGGGGTAGATCTAAAAATCGGTCTTCCCTGAAATGTCCTGACTTTGTTTTTCTACCGTGTTTTCAGCAAAGCTAGGGAGTCAACCGCAGTCTGACTTCTCTGTGTGAGCTACATTAAGACTAAGACTAAGATGCAATCCAGTCCTTTGGGGTAGCAAAGTGTAAACATCAGACACAAGAACCGGAAGTGCTTCAGTCTCTATTTCCCTGTGGCCAGTGCTGAAATGCAGCAAGACTGTGGGGAGACTGTGCTACTTACTGTATGAGTTGAGAAACTTGTACATGTAATGGTTTTCTAAGAAACTGGTGGTATACGGAAAAATATCTAGGGAGAACCTTATTCTGTGCTTTCCTTAAGACTGGCTGTTATTAACCAATCATCAGATGTTAATAATGAACTGCATTTAGAGGTTTCCCTGTCTACCAATGATGTGATCTTTCTATGGCTTATATCAATGTTTAATGGAGATTGACAGCGAGCCACTAGCACATCAGTAGAATTTGGAGGTTAGGAGAAAGGAGTAAGCGGCAACAAAAGTAAGTGCGCTTGAGTGATTTTGTGTGTCTACGACTTCCTGTGTATATCTCATCAGCTGCTAAAACAAAAGGTTCCTCTGCTGGTTGGAGCTGAAGAGAACCAGGGTGGGCATCTATTTCTTTTTATTCTCAGGCTGTGATCTTGTCATCTCTCATTAGCGTAACAGGTTGGACTGTGTCACTCCTTGGATGGGAGACTTTGAAATGCAATCAGAAATGACACAAAGTGGTTCAGTCCATAGTCCTTCTCCCTCTGAGTCAGTGCTGAATCACTGACCCATCAGAGTTTGAGGTGGAGAGGGTGTGATAGTGCTGCTCTCTGACACATTCTGGCTTTGGTGATGAGATATTATAGAAGGTCAGTCAGTGACATATTTTACTAGAAAAAAAAGTGATCCCATGAGCCAAATTCTGTTTGGGATAAAATGCATACCAACACCAGCACCATCATGTTGATTGTTTTCTTGTTCTAGAGCAGCCAAGGATCACGGGTAGCTGTTGTGAGATGTTTTGGTAGCAGATGGCAGTGCCTGCAGTGAAAAGGTTGTATTTTTATATTTATATATATATATATGTATGTATGTATGTATGTATGTATACATATGAATGTGTATATATATATGTGTGTGTGTCAGCTGAGGGTGCTTATAGTTTAGAATTCCATAAAGTACCAGGATGAAAAAAATTCATGCTTTTGAACAGAGTTGGAATATACACTGGAATATAGAACTGAAAGGTAATACACAACTGGATTTGGAGAAGTCCCTGAACACCAACTGCATACTCTTCTCTTGGCTTAAATCAGTGTTTTATAGACAGAGAGACAGAACCAGCCATTAGCAGGCTAGAGGGGAGAGTTAGGGGGAAAGGAACAAATAGAAAAATTCAGTGCTTTTATAATATGCTTTTTGATAGTGACAACAGACAATCAGTGCTCATTAAGAGGTCTGATCTATGCATCCAATCATCTCAGTTTTAAGGCCTCTTTATAATTCAGAGTGTTCGCAGTCTGCCCTTGTACTTTCGGTGACCAGTTGTAGACCAAGTAGAACACTCAGTCAGATGTCTTTGGTTCGTTGCTGAGTCTTCAGCACTCAAGAGTGGGTCTGCTTTTCTTTAGGGTAATTTGTAAATGGTGGTAGTATCCTGCCATTTCCAATAAGAGCATTAGCTTCTATCATGCCTGTGGCCATGGCATTCACAAATTACTCCAATGGCAATTAAATCTGAGTGCCAGTGTTGCAAGGCTCCCTACAACTGTGGAATATGGTTGGCCACATTCAGTAGTAATACCTAGAAATCTGCATGGCAAGTTTATTGTGCCCAAATATGAGTTTAAAGTATTTCCTAACGACGTAGTTCAAGGTATGGATGAATACACATTCTGAAAGTTGGTAATGTGGGAGCTGGGTAAGGAAGCCAAAGTTAGAAAGACACCTCTCTGCATGTGAGAGACTCTGCTTTTCCAAACTCTGCATATATCCCAGCAAACTCCCTATCAAAAAAAAAAAAAAAAGGGGGGGG
>Ga0065711_1008542_pt1 | contig 12638 bp, 8 predicted proteins | sample Hoacrofraction12_FD_59098 | JGI IMG/M metagenome (GOLD analysis project Ga0065711, IMG submission 59098) | Hoatzin crop microbial communities from Cojedes, Venezuela - Epithelial fraction 12 v2 (version 2) | ecosystem: Host-associated > Birds > Digestive system > Esophagus > Crop | place...
CTTGGTCCTGTGCAGCCTGCTGTAGGTGACCCTGCTTCGGCGGGGGGGTTGGACTAGATGACCCACAGAGGTCAGAGCTCACTAAAAGCTCCTTCCTCTGCTCTGAAACCTATGATGGAGCCACAAACTGCACCAATAAATATGCTTTAAATTGTCTGTAGTACTGGATCTACACCTTAACACGGAAACCTAACTTCTCTCTTAAAGAATATACTATAGCTTTACTGCTACTGGAAGTTGTAACTAGTATTTGTTTCTTAAAGTTGTTCTGAATTGCTGTAGTATGCAAGCATAAATAAATCTATACTACATCTGTCAAACTAGACTACAATCAACCAGAAAAAACCCAAACACTTGGCACCTAAAAATAAAAACTAACAAACACAGGTCTGTCTCTCCCTTGTGCCTCCCTTTCTGAAAGGCCCCTGAGGTAAGCTTAGCTTTGCAATACGCCCTAAAATTAGTAAATAAGTCAGTATTATCACAGAGGTTATTTCCTTCACACTCCTTCCCCCTCTCCCCCCCATTCCCTTTCCCACCACTCCCTTCCCCAGGAATATCAAAATAGACAGCAGACCTCAGGGATATCAAATTCGCTTTCGGGCACAGACATCATGAGAGGCAATATCTAACTGTCCAATATGAGCTTCCCATCTATTTAGGTACTGAAGAATTTAATATCATGGCCCACACAATATTCCATATGACAATTACTTCAAAGCCAGAGGCTAGCTATTTGCATAATTATGAACATTTTTCTAAAGAGGTGTGCAGGAAACTACACACTAATGAGTTCTATTGTGTATTATCTGAAAGTCACACTTGCTTTATAAATATAATTAAAAACATACTTGTACCTTTTATGTAACAGACTTGGAGACACCTGTCCTATTAAATGAACAGAAACACATAGGACTAACTTTTGTAATACTGAGTCACTCAGAAACTCAGTAATTCATGCTGGACTGTTCACATGCGTCAGGATTGCAGGAGTGGGCTGGCTTCTGAAGCTGTGCATCAGGGGAAATGCATCCTACAGCAGAGAAAACATGTTTTTGCTACATCTGTATCACAGAAACAATGAGGGAAATACAGCCATTTCTGCTAAACCACTGTAAAAAAACGGAAGGATGGATGAGGTACATTTCACAGCTGAAGAGACATTTCCAAGTACACTTTGGAATCTGACAAGTTTTTTTTTACAGTTTAATCAGTAACAGAAGAATATTTCTTATCAGGCAGGCAGTTTCCCATAGCATCCTATAACCCATGTTTGATACAAATGTAGCCGGCTTTTCCTTTTTGACATCAGAAATTCACTTTATTTTGAAACAACGGTTCTTTCTACTATAAATAACATATACTATCCTACATATCACTTGTCTGTATTTACTGCTTGAGCCTTTTAGTTTCACCATCTTTAAAATTAGATTGATGAAGCTGTCAGGATCCTAGCCATCAAATGCTTATTTATACCATAGGATGTGCAAAACCTGGAGCTTTCACTCTCCAGCCCACACTCATGTTCATCAGCCCCAGACAAGGAACCCCAAAACCAACTAGAGAAGACAGCATTCAATGCAGAACACCACCTCTCCATACAATCCACTGCTGACCGGAGATTTTCCACAGAATCAGGGTGCCTGGCTGAATTTTAAAATATCTCAGCCCACTTGTGACCATTAATACTTGTAGTCACCCAAAATAAGAACAACAATCATATCTAACGCCTTGGGGTTTAAAGCCCGCTGTCAGCAGCAGCTGGAGGAAGGGCTGGATTTCTGCCCTACACACAAGTCAACCAGCTGATGCATCATATTGTGGGGTTTCTCTCCGGCTCCCAAACATCAGATATTGATCAGTGCCACGGGCAGTTCAGCACACCAGACAGACTGTTGTAGGATTTGTCCGAGCGGATCACACCAATGTATTGTTATTCTACTGTCAGAGAAGAGAGGGAAAAATTCCAGTTTAAAACCAGATACTACATAGATACACACAAATGCAAGCAGGGAAGTTCTTGCAAGCAAGAGCACCGTTAGCGGTGTCTTTATATAAAGTACTCATCGGCATTAACCCTCACTCCTTCGGGCCTGGAAATAATCAACTCTTCCATGCTGTTCAACACAGTTCCAGCAAACTGAAATAATTTCTAGCACATTTTGTACAGTTCCACTTTAAATGACACCTGTGCTTATCTGCTTGTGTAACTGCCTTTCCATACAAGCATTTTCAGAGGCACTCTTTCCAAGATTCTGGAATAAACTCACAAGAATAATTATGAACAATTTTTCTTCTTTTTTGTGTGTGTGTTTGGGGGTGGGGAGGAGTAGTGTTTGTCAGGCTCTTCTGAACATAACGTAATTCATCCCCACTCTTTGTTTTTGGTTAAGATAAAGATCCAAACCTGGGCGTTCTGCTAAAATAGTGCCATCAGCAAGTTCATAAAAAAGTATTATAAATATTTTTAATAGAGACTTCCAGAGTCCTAGCCTTTGCAGTGTAAGGTTTCTTTCATGATTATTCCATTAATACATAGCCACAACACAAATAGCAGCTGTTTATGCATCTCATCTCCTACTCAGCTGCATCTCCTGATCAACTTTACTCCCTCCCTCTAACACAGGCTTTAAGTCTCTGTTAATGAGGAAAGCCAATGTTGTCCTTCATCACTTACCCAGCCGTAAGATCAGAATTTTCAGTGCCCACCCACGTGATTTAAAAAGGTACACGATACTGCCTCGCAATGCCGCTGTGCTTACACATGGGTGTCTTTTTCCACATCCTTAGAACTTCAGATGAACTCTTAGGCAAAGTTATTTTCAAGATAATGAACTTCACTCCTATGAGGAACAAAAAAAAAAAACCAGTCGTGGTGACTACAGAACTTTTTGTTCATGGTTTTCTTCTTGTTCAGTGAAGGGTTGCGCTGGATCAACCAAAATGACTTAGAGAGTTCATTTCAGCATCCTCAGTCAAAGAGAGATTAGAAGCACATCAATACATCAGCGTAGAAGAATTTTTAATAACCAGATTTATTCTGACGTACGTGTCATTTAACAGAAGCTGTATAACCTAGTAATAAGAACAACTGACAGACAGGAGATAGCCACTCCAAATCAGGCATAAAAATCAGAATTTGAACTTGGTTACCTTCACTGAGGTCTTCCCTTCCAATGATATCACATAATTAGCATTATCTAGAATGCCTTGGGATGAACTCCTTCAGGGATGATTGTTTAGAAGGAGGCTCCAGAACGTCAACAACTGAAAAAATGATATCCAGTATAGCAGATTGAACAGGTTCTGACATTGTCGCAAAACTAGCCTCGCTTACTGGGACAGAAAGACCAATTTCACACCAAATATTTACCAGGAAGCTTAATTCCAATCACAGATTGGGGAGGGATCAAAATTAAGTAGGTTCGCAATTAGAAATTATGACAAAATACACAGGACTGATTCCATGTAAACCTATCTGGATACTCTTCTGTGAGCTGGGAGAATGCAGATCAAAAGTTTATTTAAATCAAGGTTATACCTCACACATCCCACGTAAACACCAACATCACAAGTGGAAGTCACTGCTGTCCCCTCCAGTTTTCCAGTACTGTTGTAAACTTGGTCTTTTCAGGCTTTGCACGCCAACTCTCCTAATCCCCGAACATGAACAGATCTGCTTCAGTTCAACTTAATTTCAAGTTGGCCTTTCATTTTTCACTCAGATCACTGAACACCAGGTACAAAAAGCAACCTGCACAACCGCAGAAGCGCTCAGCTTCTTCAAAGTCTTAATGCTAAGACCTAATGACCACCAATAGGAGCAGAACTAAACAACCTAGCACACCTCTCTTACAAAGCCCATCCAGACCTGTTCCAGCTGTTTGTTTTGGGAGCCATATATATACATACATATATAGACACACACAAGCCTGTTTAACAAGTTATAGCATACGTACATACCCTGCATATGGTTTACTCACTTTCACACAACAAAACAGAAGTAAAACCCAACAATTTGTGCTCAAGAGATCACACGCAAGCTTTTTCCATTATACAGTAACACACACTTGGAGAAAATGGACAGGGCAAGAAGATGAAAACCTGACAGTATCACACTGGAGTCAGCTCTAGACAGGCCCATACCATGGAGACGACAAGCACATTACGTTCACCACTCGCCACCTGATCTTCGATCAGTCTACGTCACCACAGACCCTTTGTATCACATCCTAATGTAAATTTACACAAGTTGGGAAAAAAAAAAAACACCTTTAACTAGACCAACATTACAACACACGTCAGCTTAACAGGCAAGATTCAGTATTTACCTTATATATACACACTGTTTTTGACAATCCTAGCTAGCCACTTTTCTTCTTGCAGGAAATTTAACACCAGAGTGTGATTGGGAGAGGACTGACAATAACAAAATCACACTTTCACATACAAATTTCATTAAAACCATTACAGAAAGAGCTTTTAACACAAAACAGAAGAAAAATAAGAACAGAATACCTTGTAACAATCACCAAGTTTCAAACCTGCATGGCTGAAGTGAACAGAACTACCTCTTTTCTTTGAGCCGATTTCTCAACAAAGAGCGGTTTAAAACAGTCACAAACAGCACACCCACAAAATGGGTTTCAGGAGCATCTTAAAAGCAGAAAACTTACAACCTTAAAGCAGAAGCTGAGCTTTGGCCAGATCACCAAGGTCCATCCATGTAACTAAGCCTCCCAAATCTAATTCTGTGAATATCATGTTTAAAGTAGATTTATTAACAATCTTAGTGATAAGAATAAAAACATAAGCCTCAGAGCCGGCAACTAAAAATCTTACAGAGATTGTTATGTTTACAGAAGGTTTTAAATATTTGCAAAATGAAGGAGAGGTTATGACATTCTCTCAGTTCTCTTGCTCAGTGGATTTTTTATTGCAATTCTTTTTCCATGAAAGCCCCGTTAGTTACATTACCAAAACATCACATAGCAGCTTGCTGTAATTTCATTAGGTAAGCATTACTGCAATTTATGAGTGGTTATACTTGAGTGCTTTCACACTGGCTCAACAGCACAGCACCCATCAACTGCATTAACATCTCAGCACAAAAATCTACTAATAAATATAGTATTCAGCCAACACCACCCCACTTTAAACGACACAAGTTCTCAGTATGAGAAGGGTCAATACATGCAAGACCACTTATGCTCTTTAAACTGGCTTTTATAGAAAGGTAGCAGCAAAGTATTCTCAAGCGAACCTGAAGCGTATCAGTAATAATCCATGAAAACTATAACACAAACCAAGAGAAAGCTATAGCATACAGCTTCAGTATCACAAAGACTGTTTAACTAAAAACAAGTCACAAGAGAAGACACACCCCATGAAAAAGCGTTAGTCCGCTTTTAACACCATGAAACTGCAACTCACACATTCATCACTCAAAAAAAAANAGATATTAGGAACTTTTCTATCAAATAGAGGGGAAAAAACTCAAACCTACTGGAAGACCACCTTCAGTTCAGCTTTACAATGTCTGGTGTCAGACCCACTATGTATCTGCGGCAGCAGGTCTGGGTAGCTTGAGCTGACACCTCAAAATCCTGGGTGACAATTCTTCTGCAGTCAAAAAAACCAAAACCACAAACCCCCACAGAAAAGCAACCAACCACCCCATAAGCCCTATGAGGTCCAATATGACCATGCTGCTTTCTGTGCTGCTGACAACACACGCAGTCCTTCCCAAATTCTACCAGCCTAACGTGCCAGGTATGCACAAATAAATCTCTGTCTATCTTGTGATTTTCAATTTTTATTAGAGCCAAAAGTATAGCTGGACAATAGAGTACAGCTAGGCATATAAAACACACATTTACAGAGATTATTCCAAAGTCTAAACTCATTCCACAATTATATTTTACTCATCGTTCAATCAAAGAGGGTTCATTCAGGCAGAGCAGAAGACACTTCTGTCGCTATTACACATGCACATTTCTCTACCACGTCCCCACTAATCAGAATGAAAAATCAGGAAGAGCGGGAATGAAGGATGGAAATCAACCAAAGAAATATTCCGTTTCACTCATCAGCAGAGAATGGATTTAATCAGAACACAGGGCAGTACTAAATTTTTCATGAGAGGATGATTGAAATATACCTAACTAAATTATTTTAGCAGCACTTTTTACCTGCTTTATAGTGATTTCCTCTACTGATCATGAGTAATCATCCATTTTTGGTATCAAAACAATAACCTACACACAAAATCAAGAAGTCTATAATACCATCTATATCACTCTCGTGTTTAAAGACTTGGTTGCCAAGGTCATACATCAGCATGAAGCCTGCTCACTTTATTCGTATTAGTATTCATGTTCGCAATCCTACTACCTTCAGTTGGTCCACTTGTGTGGTTGTTAAACCCGATCAGGTCTTTCACTCGTATATTACAAGCCGCATGGAATCTGGCTACGTAATTCCCACTACAGCCAACATAAGTTATGTGGATAGATACGATGCTATCCTGAGTCCTCTTAAATTCAGCCTGGAAAGCTAATACAGTGATGAGTGATAAGAACCTGCTTCCACTGATTTCAGCAGTGTCAGACACAGCCCAGTTTCTCGTTCTTGAAGATCAGCCAAAATACAAAAAGCAAAACCTCATACCACTAAAAGATAAGCACAAATACTAAATATTGTCTTGCTTTAATCAATATAGCTACTAAGTAGATACCTAGAAATACTGTTACCAAAGGGGACAGAAAAAAGCAAATTAAGCTTTATTTCTGCACCACCAATGCAAACATAGCTCTCTTATTTCACTTGGGCAAGACATGCCAGATGCATCATTCATTCGTGTACATATACACACTGATGTCTTATTGCTTCAAAACACTAAACAATGGTTGATTTTATGTCCATAAAATATATTGTTATAAAAAGGAGAAAGCACTTGCCTGATTTAAAATGAGCTTGGTCTTATTTCATCCAGCATGAGCCTCATTTCCAATAACAGAAGTGTCTGCTGATGATTAATTTTAATGGCCCTTGATCACACACCCACTCTTCCCAATCAGATATCTCAGAATGTTAAGCTTAAAACCACCAAGGTTTATACTACTATTCAACTCCATAATAACAACCAAGTTGCATCAACATTTTTATTCCAAACTGATTTTTCCCAGTAAACAGAAGCCTAAGCAAAGCTGTCATCAGTAAACTTTTCCCTGGAAAACTCTATAGGAAATGAAACGTAATACTCCATTAAAACTTGTTTTGCAAACAGAAGTGAGAGAGATCACCCAAGCATGCAGAGTCATTAAAATGGATCTTACATATATCATTATAAATTTAATAATCTCCATGACGGCTAGAGTTCAAGTTAAAATGAATGTCAGCAAAGCATGACCAATTGATGTTATCCCAGCTGCCACGGAGCCCCACTTGGGGTTATATTATACCTTCAGAGGCCCCATACTACATGTTCACCAAATACCCAGAGCCAGGAGCAGATGGGAGATGTAGGCTTCTATACCTATCAGCAAGGAGAGACAGACATAATTGCATATTAATTTTGGTGCATCAGAGCAATTATAGTACTCTGTGGTGTCACAGGTCCCAAATGTTTTTCCCATCACACCCCATATGCAGGATAATGTTGTACACTTAAGGAGAAAAAAGTGTACCAGCAGCCTCCAGAAATTAAGTCAATAGAAGGATTTTGTTTCAACCTTTATTGATTTACTTCAGTCCCAAAATGCTTCCTTGAAAAAAGTTGACGACCTTTGCAGCTTATCAGTTAATAGATCATGCTTGGTGCAATCAAAATACATTTAGGACTTCTATTTGGTGCCCCAAATAAAGGTTCTCTGAATGCCGTTTCTCTCTAAGGAAACAGCTGCATTTTATCCAATTCCTGAAAGTTTTCCAGGCTGCTTAGATTTCTAATGGGGTGACAGGGAAACCACTTTTATTCTTCAGCAGACTCGATGAAATTGTGACACAAACCTCCCTCTCTCCGAAATTAGACAGCGCTGTTGAACAGCAAAATAATAGCTGACGGTCAGGTTTTTTTGCAACTCGCTTTCCAACTGAAACAAAAATCATACGTAAAAGCTACAGGAGAAAGGAGCTCTCCACACAAGGTTGAACACACCAATCAAATCTGTGTGGAAAACAATATAAATGATTCACACAGTAGAAACACGCCAAGTTTTATCGTTTACTTGACTGATGCCAAGAAGACAACTTTAAAGTCCCAGTTGTTGACAAGCTACAGTTTGTCCGAGATGGCAACTTCATTTAGGTCCACTTCACGCGCGGATCCATTAGTATTAAATAACACAATACCTTGACACACAGAGCTTCCGCAAAGCGCTGCTACAAAATAAGCACGACACTAAGCACGTTCCACTGTGCATTTTGTTTTGTTTCAGTCAAAGTCACACCTGGAAACTACAGTAAAATGCAAACGCTACCACCAGGACAATGACGATACTGACAAGTGTACAACATCTACAGCAAATTTAATCACCAAATCCCAAGAAAGCAACTTTTTAACCTCTCTAATGATAGCAAAGAAATTACAATAAATCAATAATTTGACCGGACTCAGTAAGAGTCAGTATACTTCATTTACACTGCAAGTCTCTTTATCAACAGCTGTCCAAAACTCTGCAGATTTTTCCCTTCCCTCAGCTCTTTGTTCCACACATCGGAACAAGCCTGAAGAGAAAGACAAACATTTTTTAAAAATATATAATCGGGAGAAGAGACCTACAGCTGGCTAAGCATAGCGAGCAGCAACCGCAATTGATAGAAGAGTTACAGGGACCTCTTCTGCCACTTGTACCTCATTCAGCAATTTAAGCAAAGCGCTCCCGCCTTTTGTCACTCACCCTTTTTTGATCTTCCAGTCCATGTGTCACAGGCTTTCTTTTCTGATGTTGGCTAGATTCAGAGCCAGGTTCCATTTCCCAGCTACAAAGACTCTTCTGGCCTCTTTGAGCTTTCCCTAAAAATCCATAGTACGAACAACAAAAATCTAAAAATAATCAAAAAAGGCAAGATAATTCCTTCAAGCCTCATCCATCTTTTTTATCATCCTTCTACAGTCTTGTTTGCCATCACTGCTCATTATCTCAACAAGCAGCCATTCTGTGAGCCTCTGTATCCTATTTTAGCTCAGATGAAGGTTTCCATTCAGGCGCCTTACAGGAGGATGACAGAGCTGAATCTAAACCCAGTAGTTTGTGCCACATTATTGCTCCATCAGCAGCCTTTTCAGTGCATTCCTGGCACGGATAATTTATATGTCAATAAAGGTGTAAATGTGCATTTAATCCACTGTGTTGATATTATCAGCATCCCTCTCTTGGGCCACCTTCCTCCCATAAATCAATGTAAACACTTCACAGCGATAATTGCCTTTTGCAAATCTAGCAGGTGTTAATTACGTAAAATCATCCATGCACACTTGTCATCTTCTTCTATGTATTCAAACAAATACCTAAAAGGGGGAGAAAAAAAAAGCCATTTTTACCAGCTTGAAAGAAAACATAGCTATTGATATTATTTGCCCACCACCAGGAGCCACAAGTCAGAACTGATACAATAAATACATATTTTGTACATACTACACTCTTCATCCAAGCCTCTCGAAATGCGTAGATGCCCATTTAGTGTGTTACCTTGCTCCTGGGGCTTCCTGCACAAAAACACCCCATTAGCAGCACTGCACATCAGAGTCGAGCCCACTGCGATGCCAACTGAAGCCTGCAAGCTTCAGCTCCAAACTCAGCCAAATTCATTATTCTTCTGAGGTCTCTTAGCCAGAGATCTTTCTCCACAATTTATAAGGTTATTGTGTGCCACCTCCCAAAAATCCAGGCACCAAAGTATATGAGTGAAGAGGTTATACTATTACTCGGGAAAGAATGATGCACCTGAAATCACAGGTTAGCAACTCACCCGCCTTAGAATATTATTCTTTCTGTAGTGAGAAGCACAAGTTTACAACAACAGAGACAAATTGTTTCCCAAGTAGATTTGTAATGTGGGATCAATATCAAGAGGCTTCAATATGCAGGCACCAGAAAAAGCATTTATTAAGCTGGATTCCATATCTAAAAAGGCCAAATATTAAATCCATTTTAGCGACCTCAGCTGAGCAGGGTATGAGACCACATGTTTAGCTGCACGTTGTTGATACAAGCGCTGGTCATGAGACAGTCACCAGAAAATCCAAATGTAAGCATCCTATGTAAACAAAGAAAATAATAAAAAAATAAAATCATCCTAATAATCAGACATTCTCCCATCACCAAAGGATGGGGAGCAGAAAAAACAGATTTTCTGTAAACACAGCAGAAACTGGGTGTCAGCATCCCACTCATATCTTTCTTCAAAGCTTCAGCATTACCTGAACTGAACACCTGAAACAAATATGCAAGTTAGATGTCAGGCAGATTTTTGGTCAAATGCATGAGCATGTTCGTTCTACGTGTCGAGGTCCCTTGTTTTTCTACAGCAAAAATGACAACAGGTAGAAATACTGCTTTTGCCTATCTCTTTGAACGCTCTTTTACTGCTCCTCACCATGAAGCAGCAAGTCATTAAGCCAGCTCTTTCTTCTGCCGGGTACAGGAAAGAATATGACTGATTGCAGTGATGCTGCTACACTCTGTCATTTGAAAATAATCTGAAAAACACATCTAATCCACTTCTTAGAGAAACAAGAGGTTTCAAATTTTACTTTGATCCACACTCCCCTCATCTGTGATTTCACACCTGCTGATACCTGTGGAAATCATACAGGTAGCTTGAAGGCAGTAAAAGGCCTTTGACCATCACAACAAATATCACATGAAGAAAAGCCCAACTTTTTATAAATATCCTTAAGTTGCACCGACGAAAACTTTCTCCCTCCAGTGATTTCACTGCTATGTGACACACGAGACTGCATCAGTCACATCGTGTAATGCCATGCTGGAGCAGCATGACATAACCAGTGCAACTAAGGACAACGTCTCTCCGCTCGAAAGGTCTCCTGAACCAGAAGAGAAAAAGAAGTGCAATCTCTCTGGAAGTTCCTGTGCATTCAGTGTTAAGGCTTTAACCATCGTGGAACCAGACAGACTCTCTGGGGAAACCTGTGAATTGCTAGGTATATATAGTACCTACTACATGCCTGTAAGCTTAGAGCATGCATTACTGGATATTGAGTCTCACTGCAATCGGTTAGCTGCGTTAAGCTTCATATAAAAAAATGCATATATATATATATATATATATACATATATATATATAAAAACAAGAAAAAAATTACCCTGAAGCTTGAAGAACCATTCAATTCAAATCAGCCACAAAACATTTTAGCTATCTAGACTGACTTTATTCTTTTTCTGCCCAACAAGAAGAAGTTGTACTTTTTATCTCTTCACATCCTCAATTGCGGAAACAGATTTGTTAACAGTAAATTGGCATTAAAAACAAAATAGAAATGAGAAGAAGTAGTAAGGTTTGCTGTGGAAATCACCACATAGCTATCAGAGACGCTAAAACCAACAAAACGCCAACTGGCCAAAAATCTAATTTTCTCACCACTGCAACACCCAGAAGCCCCAGCCTGGCTCCGGACCCCTCTGGGCTACGTGCTGAAAAACCTCCAGGTGCAAGCAGCTTTAAGAGCTCAGAGCCTGGACCCAACCACGGCTAACACACACAATCGATCCCAGCGAGCCTCCGATGAGCCGATATTCCAAGATCTTGGCCCGAAGGGCTGCAAAAGGATGTGTCCTACCAGGGTGAGCAGTACGTGTCCTACTCGGATGAGCCAATAGTCCAAGATTCCAGCCCGAAGGGCTGCAAGGGGACGTGTCCTACCAGGGTCCATCCTCACACACACCCCAGAAGCATCCACACCTGCAGCAAGCTACGTTCAGAAAGACCTCGGTAACCCGATCCTGGTCAAAACCCTTTCAGTAAAAGCAAAACAAACAAACACAACTTCTTTTTTTTTTTTTCTCTTCCTAAAAAAACCCAAGCAGTCTCGCAGCATCGGAAATTTTTCATTCCCGCGACTGCGTTTTGGAACAAACAAGCACACAAACCAAGCAAAACATACTCGCGGTCTTTCTCCGCGGGTTTTTGCGTTGTGGTTTCTTTTTTTTTTTTCTTCCTCCTTTTTTCACACGCAAGACACGAGCCCCGCAGCGTCCCCCCGGTCCCCAGCGCAGCCCGCGGAGAGCGACAAAACCCCGCGGGGACACCTCCACCGCCGGCTCCCCGGGAGGGGCGAGACCCCCCTCCGCCCTACCAGACAATAACAAATAAATAAAATTAAACGATAATAACGACAATAACGCTCATGAAGACCGGCGGCAGCAACACGCATCCGCCCGCGGGCGAACCGCACCGCGCCGCACCCCGGGAGGCTCCGGCCGCGCCGCCGCCGGGCCCCGCACAGGGAGGGGGACCGGAGCCCCCATGAGGGAGAAAAAGGGGGGCCGGAGCCCCGCCGCCACCCGCCGCCCCGCACAGGGAAAGGGAGAAGGGGCCGGAGCCCCGCCGCCCCGCACAGGGAGAAGCGACCGGAGCCCTGCACAGGGAGGGGGACCGGAGCCCCGCCGCCCCCC
>Ga0065711_1046896_pt1 | contig 12638 bp, 5 predicted proteins | sample Hoacrofraction12_FD_59098 | JGI IMG/M metagenome (GOLD analysis project Ga0065711, IMG submission 59098) | Hoatzin crop microbial communities from Cojedes, Venezuela - Epithelial fraction 12 v2 (version 2) | ecosystem: Host-associated > Birds > Digestive system > Esophagus > Crop | place...
GTTGGACAGGGCTCTGAGCAACCTGATCTAGTTAGTGGTGTCCCTGCTCGCTGCAGGGGGGTTGGACTAGATGACCTCTAGGGGTCCCTTCCAACCCAAAACTTTCTATGATTCTAATTTCTGAATCTTTTATACCCTGCCCTTTTTTTTATCCTGTGAGAAAGTTAAGATTCCCCTTGTTAAATATGGCGGCACCACAACGGTTCTGAACTTCTTCTTGTTATGAGAGGCTAATCAAATATCAATTTCTGTGTTGCAGATGGTAACTGTTCGAAATTTCACCACTGTTCTAAAAAATGTGAATATGGATCTCACAATTGTTCACAGTTGTAGATATCCAAAATTTATCAATGATCACTGCCTAAAACAGGCAGAACAGATTAGCTGGGTCTTGTTTTGTTACAATTAGCCTCACTCTCTGCCCCTGTCTGTTTCAATGAAACTACCAATCTGCACGACCTTAGAGTCTGGTCCATACATTTTTACATTTACGCCACTGTGGCTAAAACTGAGGTTAGATAAATAGCATAGTAAAATAAAAACACAGTCAGCAAAAGTATGTTAAAAGAATTATTTGTCTTTTGATTCAAATTCACATGGGAGGTAATTAAACAAATAGCCTGCTCAATGTTTAGCTCTGAGGAGAGAAAACCAATGGAAAAAAGAAATCTTCCCTTACAACTGACCTTTTCTCATAATATGTGCCCTTTTCCTCCTGCAAACAGTAGAAATAAATGTATTCAGTCCAGCGAAACTATGAGGGGGGGAACAGAGAGTCAGACTCCACCCAGAAGAAATTCAATATATTAATATGAAGGTCTGTCAAAACAAATTCTCCTGGCAAAGGGTTTTCCAAGGAATGTTCTTAAATGCTAGTATTATTTGATTATTATAATCCCTCCCTCTACCCTCTCCCTCAAAATGTGCCTCTTTCATTATCTTATGCTTGTAATGAAACTTCCTTAATATCTACCGTTCTGATACTACCGACTCAGATTTCTGTCACTCAGCCCTGCAAAGACGTTATTTAAACAATTATTGTTCAGAGTTTTGTGAACGCTGTTGGACATTGAGAGGGCTCAAACATCAGTGGCTAGCACGTATTACAGCGGCATAGCTGAAACAGATGTAGCAATGATAACGATTGTTAAGAGAAAAGGCTAATGGGCATTGCACACCCGGAGAACAGTGTGAACTGCACATATTGAGAAGGTCTTTGAGGGGTGTTCATGTGTTACACGGCTTTGGGCCTCCTGGAACTTCTGTGAAAGTTGGGAAAAAAACCCACAAACCAATAAGCAACCAACATCCTCTTTTTAAGTCCCACGAGGAGGCTCACCTTGCATTCCCATCGATAGCTGCCAATTTCACTGGTTAGTTTAAAAAAAACCACCTAGGTCACACACCAGTCTCAACGTACCTTCTTGAAGATGACTACTAATTTGACAGTGCTAACTTTGTACTTAGACCTGCAGCTGTCAAGAGTTTCTTGCATGTGTGGTTCAGGAGAACTGAAAGTTTTATCAGCAAATTTGCATATACATGCTCATTTGCTCATCATAGCGTTGTCTACCAGCAAGAGAAAGGAGGAACAATTGTAAAGTTGAACAAGATGGTAAAAAAAGTGCAATGTATTAGTCCCTTTGGTTGTATCTATACACAAAATTGTACTGTTGTCACCAAATATGTACTTCAGTGATTTAACAGAAACAGCCTAAATCCCTTTAAAGATGTACATGTCAATATTAAAATATCTTATTTCTATTTAGCTGAAACCTGCTCATAATCAGCTAAATAGAAATTTAAACAAAAAGTTAATAAATAAAACAAAATGGACTCTCCACTATTTTTTTCTCTCACTTGTTTAACTAAACTGCATTAAAGTTAGACTTAAAAAGTGTATTTGCTCTTCGAGAGGAGATAGCCCCAACTGAATATCATCAGAATAGAAAGAAAATGCTACAGTCACCTTTTTCCGCAACATTCTGTTACTAGCTCACTCTCCAAAAGAAGGCAATGGCCTTGTCTATGGGAATGGTGTGGTCCTAGCACAGTGGCCTATCATACATACCCAGACTGTGGCCTTGGCCACTTTAACTAAGACAACTGCTACACTTAAAATTATAAACTCAGTTTGCAAGTAATTCTTACCATGACAGAAAAAAGTAGTTACCGAAAATGGTGAAAATAGCAGCACCTCCATGTACACGTGTAACAGTTGGGAGCACAACAATTCCCTTCTGAATGAAAGATACTTCAGTGCTTTCCAAGCCAGTCCACAATGAGGACAATGCTATTCTAAAAAATTGTATTCCCTGTTTTTATTACACATGACTTATTACATTGTACTGTACAGTGTGTGGTGACAAGAAATTCCCTGCTTATTTAATTGTGATCCTTCAACGAATTTGAAAGGGAGCGCTTTATTTCCATTTCTTTAATTTACTAGTTCTTTAGCTGACGATTTTATTAACCCTTGTATTTGAGAACTGATGCTTAACAAAAAAGAAGATGAAAAAAAGGCCTTTGGCAGTATTGTGAAGGCCTGGAACTGAATAATGCACTTTAATAATGAGGGATAGAGCTATGGCTTTTGCTGATGGCTGTGACCGGCTCTGTGACCTGATTATGTCGCAGAGTGTCAGCAGCTGAGACACTACAAAAGGGAGTGCATCCCATCAAATCTATCTCCATTGTAATCACTCTCACTGCTGAGAGGCTTGTTAGGAGCAGGGAATCCATCAGGCCTCATTAGCACCATTTACCATCAAGAAGCTCAAAGAGCAAACGTGTACCCTCTCATCAGAATAATGAGAACCAAAGTACTCCTATTATCTAATTGGATCAACAATGCTTCTCTCTCTATTTAGTTTCCTGAGCTACCTGTGGACTACAGCTCTCAAAAATTAGTTATTTTTTGTTAATTGCCAGGGTGGAGCTGTGCTCAAGGTTTTTCATATACAGAAGGTTTTCACATCTAAAGAGCAAGCCATTGGCTCAATGAAGCCCATGTTCCTCCAAGGGCATTCTTGCATCATACTGATGCCATGCCAATTCAATCCACTGTTCAATTAAAGTATGTACTGTACAATTACACCATACTTACTTAGGTTTTCCCATTAACCTACCAGGAAGTAGAATGTATTGTCCTCTTTAACCAGAAGACAGTTCATAATGCCAACTCTTATCACGCTACTTTTCTACTCTTCATGGTAAAATTTTGCAATTGCTGAATGTGGATGTATTATTCTCCTATTAGGCAACTCCCATCTTACCAAAAAAGAAACGAAACTTGCTCAGTACCTGTAGCTAAAATGTATTTGATCCTGTTGAAGTCAAGGGACTTCTACGAATGCAACTGATGACAGTTAAACACTATGTCTTAGCCAAGTAGGAAGCTGGCCTGCAGGGATCACTTACAGAAACCAGAAGCACCAACCTTGCTTCCATATTTCTGCAGCTCACTCCTTACAAAGACAAAGAAAACAGCCAAAATACACATCTCCTGTACTTATGAGACACAGTAAAACCCACTGAAAACTAATATTCTCTTTCATTTATAATAACAGTGAAAAATAGATATGTCTGGTTGTTACATCTCTGCAGAATCCAAGTGCAGCAATGGCACTAGGATCCTACTATAGGATCCTATTATGGATATACTAAGGACAGGCTGAAGCCGAGCAGGTAGACAGCTTCTCTTTGAAATCAGTGTATCTACTGACAGGGTGGAATCTAGCAGTTCTGCTACCCTCGCCTTTAAATTTAAGATATGAAAGCCCAGTCCTGCAAATGCCTGGAAAGTGCTGAGGGCAAACAGAATGTAAACAGTGTTATATGGGCCAATAGCTCTTCATAATATGCCTCTGAAAACGAAAATTAGATTTAGAGTTCTCTACCTGTGCCATATCAAATTAATCAGGTGATGTAATCATATTATTCCAATGGATTAGATCTCTTTGCTGCAGTGGTCTTGGGGAGCTCTGGTATTATGGTTCATATTGCCATCCAAAGCAAAAAAAAAAAAAAAAATCATACCACAATTTTGAATTCAGTAATTAAATTAATAACAAATATGCTATATAAATTATTGTTAATATATATAATTTTGTTACTGTGATTGTATGAACTCCTACACTTTTGGGAATTAAGGCCATGCCTTATGTCATTCAAAAGATCATTTCCCTGAATTTGCCATAGGATCCTGGAGCTGACCTATAGCTTAATATCTCCAGGGATTACTGATCACCATAGATTTAGCTAGACAGATGGACATTTACAAGCCCTGAATTTCTATAACAGAAGCAGCATATAATTACAAAGATTGCACATACAAACAGTCTGGTAAGTCACCCAGCCTTATATTTGCAGGAGTGAATTTTGGGTGTCACACTTGTGATTCTTTGCAAGGGGCAATTTTCAAAGGGCAGATTCTTAACATACGTTGGAAATCTGGCTCCATAACGACTGTAAGCAGGTAACTGAGAAATGGAGTAGCCCAAATTACTATTCACTTACGCTCCCAATTTTGAAGAAACTTACCTTTCAGTTCTTGTTTAGTTGCTACAATTTTATTACTTTGCAGGGAATGTACTTTAATTTCTGGAATGTAGCTTAATTACACTGAATAGTCCTGTTTTGTAGACAGATAGCGTCAGAAGTGTGCTCTAAGCAATATGGGTTTATGGTGAATATTATAAAAATGGGTGTTATATTGCACACTTATTATCAATATTTATCTATATTGTAGCGAGGTCTGCAGTACTGATTATAAACTAAGGAACATCAGCAAAAACCAGTAATAAAAAGACAGCCCTTATTTAAAAGAGCTAGGCAAACAGATTCTGTAATTTTATCCAACAATGGGGAAGATTCTTCCTTTCTCTTCTCTTTCTCTACAACCTGTGGAATTATTGGACTTTACGTGTGGAATAAACAAGACTCAGCCTGAGGGAATCTACAGTTTCATTCAGTGATATCTTCACAGCAGTATTTTTTTTTAAACTTGCAATGAATGGCCACACTTTGCTTATGTTTCCTGTGGAGGACATGTAATAGGAAAAAACTAGTCTGGGTTTGTATCTTCAGCTCTTACAATGAACGTCTTTGGTGCCAAGTGCCTCACGTGAGTGGCGACTGTGAACCATTTCTGGAGCACAGATAGAAACAAGCAGGCTTCTAGGCTGGAGCTGATCTGACTATGAGTTATAGGTATTATAACCAACTTTTCTTCCAAACCAATACCCCATCCCTCCAGAAATCTTAATAGGCTTTTGAGAGCCTCCATTTAAAGCTGGCTGCATAAAATGATCCTTTGATGAAAAGGGATTGAAACAAGGGTTAAAGTAGACATTGAAAGGTTATTGTAGAGGGCACATTGTTCATACAATCCTCCTTTAATATGTGTGGTGTGCACCTGCGATAAGATGATTCATTAGATAAGGCCTCACTTTGACAAGCTCCATCGTTCAACCCTCGGGGTAGTGATGGAACAATTCTGCACCCACCCAGTAAATATAACAAGGTCAGCATTTTTTTTTCCTGGGACTTGGAGGGTGATAGTGAAGCTCAGGATGCATCTTTGTTTATGTGTTATGTTAAAAAAGAACATAAAGAGGGGTCCTATACAGTGTGATCTTTTATTTTTAATGGGCCAAAATAAAAAAATGTTCCAATTAAATTACATGGCGATAGAAAATTACCAGGAAAAAACCTGCTCTTCATGTTTTTTCCTCCCCATAGTAAACAGTAAGAGTAGAAACTGAACTTCAGATTCACGTATGATTGAAGCTGCATCATTTCAATAAATGTTTACCAAGGTCTAACATTCATATAAGCAGTATGGATATCCCCATACGCCCAATTTGTAGCATTTAGAATAATGACATTCAAATTACTCAGTTACCAGGTCCTGTCACAAGTTATATTGACAGAATTGTTGCAGTGCCTTTATGTGAAACAAGTAGTTGTGTTAATTTTAGTCCTAGTAAATGCAATAAAGAATGACAATGACCACAATCTGAACGCTACTTCAGCATGCTGCATCAATTGAATTATTTATATATATATGGATTCAGATGCATATCTTTCTGCATCATATTAAGAATGAAACTGAAATGGTTTGCAACAAATAAACAGCTCCCAAATGCAGACAATGCACAATCTTTCTCTCAGACACACCATAAACATCGTTCAAGCTTCTGCTTGGAAAGTTTTCTTTACAGAAAAAGTTTATCCCAAATTTGCATCGCAGGCTGGCAGATTAATTACAAATTGCTTAACTTAGTTAATCAGCAAATGAGTAACCCACTGAGTTAAATCCATCTCAGATACTACATTACAATTTGTGTTCCTTTACTTAAAACATTTAATACCTTTTTAGAAAAGAAGTAATACAGAAATGCTAAAATTTGTAAAAAAAGTGTAGTCTTAGTGGTACAGTAGCACTTCAATATAGTCTGTTATTAGGCATGTATAAGAGGAAGAAGACAGCTGGAATGTTTGTTAAGAATCACAGGGTTGCTGGACTTTTAAAATACCATATTATTGCACAATTGTGATCTTTTCAAAAGGTTGAATTAAAATAAAACAAACCCTAAGCCTGTTCTGGCTTGAAAATACTTTCTGACAGCACTTAACTTCCCCCCAGTTCCCCGACTTTCCATTTCTTACCTTGTCTGCCAAATCAATATTTATTTATGTTCAATATGTGCACTTTTAAATTGCTGTCATACAAGCGGAACTCATTTTTGTCCCAAGATCAGCCTGCCATCAGAATTCACTGTTTGCTCCATCTTCTACTCACCTGTCCTTGTGCATTAGTGACGAGCTGACCTGTGACCCCCTGAAGACTGGAGAGGGCATTGCCGAAGGCCTGGGAGCTTGCTATTGAGCCCATGGCTGCTGCTGCTGCTGCTGCAGCTGCTGCTGCTTGACTTGCTAGTGGATTATTAACCAGCTGAAAAAAGAAAGAAAAGATCGTGGTAAAACCCCCAATAAACACAGAAACACGGAGTGCTAACTGGATAACAGAAAAGTGATTGTGCTAACGTGGGTAAAAAAATTGTCTACTCCAAGAGCTTGAGCAGTTTTGAGAGGTTCTTATTTCTGAGGCTTTGGTGTCTTTGACAAGGAATGGTTTTAAAAAAGCCAGAGGAAATTCCATGTTAATATTGAAGAATAAAACTATTTTTTTTACCCTTTATTCTTTTTTTTTGTTAGTTATGCTTGATGTGTTTCTTTAGGTTTAATGTGCTGCAGGTGTAGCAGCTTAATCCTGCTGTAAACAGCAATCAGTGAAAGATTAGCATTTGATTTGGAGTGGGATATTTACTTGGGGATATTCATAACAGAGACTATTTTACTAATGACATCACAAATGAGAAAAACCTGCAGATCATTTTAATTTACATCATTAAAGGATTTGTCTCAACATCTAAATAAATCACAGCAGAGGACTCAACCCTGTAATTAAGTTCAGTAGAAATCAACTAAAAATTCAAAATTATTTTGCAAAATATGATACTAAGCAACTTACTGGTTCTCTACTGCAAACGATTAATTGCAGGACTCATAAATTTTCAGGCAGTGAGTTGTACTGCCCACTTCAGTGGGTTCTACCTGGGTGCTCCATATAAAGCATTGAGCACAGTCATGGCTTTCACCTCAGGAGACTGTGAGGGTCCCACAGAGGAACACTCCTATCAACACTTCAGTTCATCAAACACACAAAATGTGTGTTCCTCTGTCAGAATCAAATGTCCTCTGGGAGACGGCTTGTTCACTGCATTATTGTGAAGTTTATATTTTCTCATCTTTTTCTAAGAGTGGACAAAATTTGAACCTAGCACACAGGGATGACAGTAAAAAAACCAACAAAATATAAAAATGCTGGGAACCATCATCACTGGGACAACTGTCCTGAGAACACTCAAACAAACTGAGCTCAACAGGCTGAAAATATGTTTTAGAGTGGGTTTGCCCCCTAAGAATCACAGAGTGGTCGGGGTTGGAAGGGACCTCTGTGGATCATCTAGTCCAAGCCCCCTGCCAAAGCAGGGTCACCTGGAATCCCTGCATTTTAGCAGAGCTTGCAACATGCATATTAACAGGGTAAAATAGCTACAAGTTTGAGGAAGAAAAAAGTCTGGGGACAGCAAAGACATTTTTTCTTAGGCTGAGGTGAAAATGCTGAAGGTAACTCACAGAAGCTTAATGTTTGAGCTGAAATTAGTAGGAGTTCTAAGTCCTTAGATGACGAATAAATTATCAATCCTATAGAAATGGAGAGCCACAGACACCAGTGAGGGATGTATTCCACAGACAGGCTCTGCTTCAAAACAGGTTATAAAAAATTAATCAGTGATTAGTAGATGTTTTAAGCACGTTACAGATATGAGTAGTGTGTATGTTATAGATGTTTAGAAGCCCATCAGTAGAAGATGTCAGATATGGTTATAATCTATGCTTGTAAGAAACCTACTTGTCTGCTGGATGTTGCAAAATCTACAACAATTGATTGGTCATACATTAAAACATCTATTAATCATTCATTAGCCCTTCATGAAGTATTTATAAATGGAACCTTGATATAAAGTGTTGCCTAAAGGGGTGCCTTGGGCACATCCAATCCCTCTAGAAATTGTAAAGTAAATAACTAAATAAAGATTACTAACAATGCTGGACAGAAAGGATGATGTCGGAGAAAATATTTTGGTTTGTAAAAAATTGCTATGTGAATCTCCAAAACCAGTCTGTGGCATCCCATGGCAAGCAAAGCAGGCAGGAATAAAACACAAAGGGGCAAACTGCAATGACTGCTTGATTAGCAGTCCTGATGAGCTGTGAAGAGAGTGGAGATGGGCACAACCACCAAGGCCAAGCTCAGTCCCTGAAGGCACAGTGCAAGCGACTCTACCGACTGCACTAGGTGTGAACCCAATCTAGTTGCATCCGCTCCTCAGGGCCTGGGGTGGTGGTGTCTGAGCATGGCAGTATACTGGCAGCTAACAGTACAGATAAACTTCAGTTTTCCCCTCAAAACAGTGATGTTTCTTTATTGTCCAGATCAGAAGCTGGTAAACTTGGACCAGGTTGCCCAGAGAAGCTGTGGCTGCCCACTCCCTGGCAGTATTCAAGGCCAGGTTGGATGGGGTTCTGAGCAACCTGGTCTAGTGGAAGGTGTCCCTGCTCAGGGGGGTTGGAACCAGATGATCTTCAAGGTCCCTTCCAACCCAAACCATTCTATGATTCAATGATTCTATAAACCCCGCCTTTCTCCATGGCACTTCATGGGCAGCACTGCGACTTGGAGTAACTCCCCTGTAGCTGTAAATACCTGGAGAAGAAAGGGAAAGCAGCAGAAGACTTTCAGAAAAGGCCTTCTACAATCTTACTAGGAACGCATGAATTACTGCACCTACAGCATCTGACTGCAGGTATAAACGATAACCTTTGCACGGCTACCTGACATCAGCTAATAAACTACACTAGCTGCTATAGTTTATGGCTTCAGTTGCATGTAGGAACAGTGACTTGGGGAGCATAAGGAAGCTTGTGAACCTCAAAACTACAAAGGGTTAAAGCCTTCTAAAAATCAGACTATCACCTCCTAGAATCTTCTTTCCTTTTTTCTTGCTCCAGTTTTCAAAAACTGTACATTTTCAAATACAACAATAAAATTTAATTACAACAAACCCTGGAGACACTCAGGATTGCTTTTAGTTGCACCACAGAGATAAGCTACTTATTAAAAATGACGGCAGAGGCTACGATATGCATACGTACCCTGGGTAGTACCAGGTTCCAGGAAAAATCACAGTGAATGGGCCAGCTCGCAGGGTAAGAGACTTCCGAGTGCACATAAAAACATCCCTATCTATTTATAAGCCTGATTAAAAATGAGAAGAATGCATTTTTCTTTGAGTGCTTTGGGAAGCTGCTGACTGCAAGTTAAAACCGACCCCTTTTATATCATGTGGGATAAAGTGGGGATGGAAAAGTACACCTCATTTCATTATGTCTGGACACCAAGGTAACTTCTAACACGTTAAATCTTGCTTTTATTTTAAAAATAAAATCTCTGACTTGAGAGGTTTATGCTATTTCTCAGTGCAGGTTAGATCCCTGAGAACACATTGGAAATACCAGAAATATATTATGAAAGATCCCACAAAGGGCTCTCTCTTTTTTTTTTTTTTTTATTTAAATAATGATGTCATTTGGAAGGCTGAGACATTTGGAGCTGTCAATTCCAGTGCCCAAATTTCTGCTCCCACTCAAAACACCGGCCATAACAGCAATCTTAGTTTAAAGTGACAGGCCAGCCCTCTCAAGAATGCCTCCACTAATGACATGATTATATGGGGAAGCAAACTTCATGAGGAAGAATCTTGTAGTAACTGAGGAGCTTCAGTACATTTTTCTGACTTCCCAAAGCTGAACTTTTAAAGGAAAAGCATATGATAGTTGTTCTGCTCTAACTCAGTGTCAAGCAGGAGCCATTCCACTGCGGCAAACAGAACTCACACAAATAAAACCTGCAAAATGCCAGGGGATAAACGAGGCACTACTTACAAGATCCTAAAACTGTGACATGGAAAGTGAGAGTTTCTAGGGTTAAGAAATAGTCTTCAGATAGAACAATTTCAAGAAAAGTGTGGCAAAGTCAATGCTGCAAGCAGCTTTTGAGAGCCACAAATACTTTTTTCTTCCAAAGGAATACCCTCTTCCTCTCTTTTTTCCCCAAAGCTAACTTAGTATCTCAGTAAGCTTGCTGCGAGAAACTGTTCAAGCATTCAAGTATAGTTGAACACAAGATTGGATTTGATAGCCTACACAGTAATTTTACTTTTCTCTGTAAAGGGCGTATCCTATTGAACTATCATTCCCCTGGTCTGGAAGTCAAAGAGCCAATTCTACTTGTTACAACATCACTCGTTCAACAGACATGAAGAAAAAACCCAAATTATTTGACTAATGAAAAGCCAAGACATTTCAGGATGCCAGAGCATCATATGAAAAAAGAGGCCTGTAACCTGAAAGGTAAGGTCGATTTATGTAGTGCCAGTACAAGAATAAAGTTAGATTTTGATGCTTTCTGAAGGACTTATGGGAGAGGCTGAGAGTGACGACATGCTATCTGAATGCAGCAGTGGAGAATGGAGGGACACATTGCGGGGTAACAGCAGGCGTAACTCCATTTTACGAAAGAGTATCAGTGTTTTTCAGGAAGGCTGTTAAAAAAAAAAATCACATTTCTGGATATCTCCTAGAGATTAAATTAGTGTAGTAAAGCAGTAGATTTGATTAGGGACCAACAGATCCTCAGTCTCTTATGTTCTCAGGCAATCCTTTCTGTAGGGAGCATCACACTACCAGATCAGCTACCAATCAGCTGCTGAGAGTGTTTGCTTAAACCAATGCTTTTCAAGGGAAAACAGAAAAATCCTTTGATTTAAATTAACTCTAAAAGTTGAGAAGAATTCAGCAATTGTCCTCAATCAGAAACACATGACGTTTTCTATTCAGACTATATGAAAATGATCAGAGAAATTAATTTTATTAGCACAGCATTTGCTATTGTAGGAATTTTTAACTGAGAATCTATGTGAATTTTATCTGTGTTTAGATTATGAGAGAATTACACACTAAAATCTAGTTGGTTTTATTCCCATTTTTTTCACAGTGGCCGTGAGAAAGATTCTGGGTAGTAGTCATTTGGCTTTAAAGGGAAAAAGACTGTTTCAAACTGAGCACAGGTTTCTGAGGATTTTCTGGTACCTTCTTCGTTTTACTGTGACCAGCATTCTCATCTGCACAGGGTGTAGATGGGCAAGGTTTGGGTAGCCGGGTAGCTGCACAGGAGGGGGAAAAAAAGAGTGAACGCAGAGGGAACACCAAGGCCAGAGAAAGGAGGAGGACGTGCTCCACATCACAGCAGGTGTCCCCACTGTAGCCCTTGGAAGATGCCACACTGGAGCAGATGGGTATTCCCTGATGAGAACTGTGATCCGTGGAGAGCCCGCACAAGAGCAGGGGAGAAGTGTGAAGAGGAAAGAGCAGATGAGAGGAGCTGTTATGGACTGGACTGACCATACCCCTCCATCGCCCGAGCACCACTGCGGGAGGGTAGAGCAGTTAGGAGTGCAGGGGTGAAGTCTGGGAGAGGGGGGAGGAGTGTTGTTTTAATGTTTTTATTTTTGTTTCTCACTACCTGAATTTATTTTAATTGACAATAAATTAAAGTTAATTATCCTCAAGTTGAGTCTGTTTTGCCTGTGACAGTGATTGGTAAGGAATCTCTCTATCTTGACCCATGAGCTTTCTTCTCCTATTTTCTCCCCCACTCCACTGAGAGAGTGAGTGAGTGGCTGGGTGGGCATTCAGCTGTTTGCCAAAGCTAACCCACCACACCATCCCACGACAGTAACTGTAGACTGTATCTAACAACAACAACATGCACTGGAGAGAGTCCAGTGGAGGGCTACGAGGATGATGAGGGGACTGGAGCATCTGTCCTATGAGGAAAGGCTGAGGGAGCTGGGCTTGTTTAGCCTGAAGAAGAGAAGGCTGCGAGGGGACCTAATAAATGCTTACAAATATCTGAAGGGTGGGTGTCAGGAGGATGGGGCCAAACT
>Ga0065711_1046897_pt1 | contig 12638 bp, 6 predicted proteins | sample Hoacrofraction12_FD_59098 | JGI IMG/M metagenome (GOLD analysis project Ga0065711, IMG submission 59098) | Hoatzin crop microbial communities from Cojedes, Venezuela - Epithelial fraction 12 v2 (version 2) | ecosystem: Host-associated > Birds > Digestive system > Esophagus > Crop | place...
ATTGTAAATGTCATTTCCCAACACCTCCCCATTCCTACCAGCCGGCTAAAGCTGCAATTAAAGAAGTGGGAGCGCTCTGCAAGCCTTCCCTGTCTGTAACAGACCCACGTCCAGCTATTTATTAGGTAATCCAATTACTCTGATGTGACCTTATTCCAAGCATTTATGCCCAGTCAGACTACAGGGATAGCCTGTCAACCCGGGTGTTTTTCTTAAGATGCAAACCTCTGTTCCTCTAATAACAGAGGTTATTACAAAATACAGCTACCGCACAAAAACATTGCATCTCCTTTGCATCTCCCCTTCTCTCATCGTTTTCCAGTTGTTTGGAGAGCAATTACGTGCCCAGCCGCAAAGGAGAACAGGTTGAGATCCGTCTCCTGCACCCACTGCTTGCACTGTGTTTTCTTCCAGGCCTCCCCTCACACCTGAGAGGAGCTCCCCACTAACATCTACAGGGCTGCCTCATTTTTCTCCTCAAAGTTTTCCTTTACGGCAACACTGCTGACAGCAGTTAGGCCTCTTGGGTATGCCGAGGCCACCACTTACCACGTTGACTTACAGGACCTCTTTAGAGCACACAGATCCTCTCTCGCTTTTTCCCTGGAACATGAGCTCCCTGGAGAGGGACAAGCTTTTTGTGAAGTACATGTGGGTACAGTCCTTGGCTGGAGCTCCTGGGGGCTTTCATACAGCAAATAATACAAGGGTGATTTCCAGCATCACCCAACAGAGCTTTCTTTGGAAATAAATGACAAAGTTGCAAGACCAACTTTCAAAGTACCTAAGCCACAGCCTCTTTTGCAATGAGGGTTCAGAAATCTCTTGCAAATAGATCCATGAAAGAAGCCTTGAAGAACCTGGATACCTAGCCAATATGTGAGGCAAATCCCAGATTATACTGTGTCTGAAACAGGCTCTTTCAAGGGGTGCAGGGCTTTCGCTTGGAAATATGCTGAGGGAGGACCTTGGCCTGTATCCATTGACCTCTGATGACAGAGATTAGATAACAAGTGAATGGAAGTGCTTTCAGCAGCGGTGTTGTGTGCTGAGAGACGTAATAAAGAGCATGCATCATGGCAATACTCAGCATATAAAATTCCCTGGAGAGATTATCCAGTGCGAAAAAAAGGCTTTGGTATGCTCCTGTGTGTTACACTGATTTTCCTGACTTTCCTGGAGTAAAGAATACTTTCCAGCTCTCTCCGTCTCTGAAAAATGCTACAGCCTCTGCAGACTCCCGAAGAAACTTGCAGTTCTTGATGCTCAAGGGTCACTTCTGAACACCCTTTATTTCCTTCTCTTCAGCACTTTTCACACTATGCTTTGACACGAAGCGTTTGATAAAACCAGACCCAAAAGCTTGGGCACAGGAGAGGAAGGCATGCAGGTATAAGAGCAGGCACATCTATGGCCATGTTCAAATGATCAATAAAACCAACACCAGTAACGGAGTTTCTAAATGCAAAGAGTCACAGTAGCCTGTCTAGAGGTTCATCAGGCAAGGGTTCACAGGCAAGATTCCTCATTAAAACAATTGGCTTTTCTTATGTTTTTGGCACTGCTATGTGACACAGCCCATAAAATTTGTGTAGCAGCCAAAATTCTGAGGGACAGATACTTTGTCAGCCTATGCTTCCCAAAACACTTTGGGCCTTTCTGGTGCCACGTAAGTAACTCAGTAATCACTGCTGCTTAATACCCCAATGAAGTTTGCAAAAAAGGAAATTGAGCTGTATTAGTGAGAAAGAGTTATCCAAGGCAGGGTTCACTTCACATAGACCCAACTCCCTATGCAAAATACAAAGCTGTGCAAAACTTAAGAGGCTTGTTTCATTAGCTAAAGTTTTTGATCAGCTACAGGTAGAGGAAACGCCATAGTGCTTGTAATAACTCGCACAGAGTTTTTGTCCAGCTTCTGACCAAGTCTGCCCAGTTTTACACTCCTATCTTCCAGTTGAACAATCCTATCTTCCAACTGAAGAAAACTAAGATTACACCTTTGGTCTTGGGATTATTTCTAGTTGTGTAACTTTACACCTTTCACCCTGCTGTGTCTTTATGTCTCACTTCCAACCTTCGTCCAGGTCAAAGATGCACATAAACCTCTTCCCATGAGGAACCCCACCCCAGGTAGCTCCTACAGGAGCAGAAGCTTCCGTTGTGCCTCCTCTGTGCCTGGTGGTGCCACTGGATGCAGGGTCTGGTAGGAGCCAAACCCCATCCAAGCCACAGGCACCAGCCATGTGTAGAGTCTAAAGCCACTCTCCCTGCTGCGTGTCTCCTTCACCCCGTGCAGGCAGAGGCAGCTGCTCTGAGGAACGGTTCTTTCCTGTGCAAAGCTTTACTGAGCCCTGGAAACATCACAGCTGCCTTCGTGGAGCAGCTGATCTGCACAGGAGTCCCAGTAATCAAATCATGGCGGTGGCTTCAATGCTCTTCCCCCACCAATGTACAAAAGGCCACCGGGCAAGGATTACCTAGGACAATTTAATTATGTGTGAAAACAGCTGCAAAGCTTTATGGTGTTTTAGAGTTGTTGTTCTTTGGACAGGAGGGGGGAAAGGAGAAGGAATTAGACACATTGCTAGCTGGCCAGGGATGACCTGTGATAGCAGGGAAGCACACTGTCATACACACGAGCAAAAGATTAAGGATTGATACATACAAAGCCGTTTTTTCTCAAAGGTTTGCTTTTCATGACTTGTCATCTGGAACGGGGTCTGTGCGACCCGCTGCGTCTCCCACACTCCTAGTGCTACGAGAGATGACCGCTCATTGCCTGCACCCAGTTCTTTGTCGAACGAAAAGGCTACTTTGCCACTATTTACCTAGACTTCTGTGTTAAGAGACCGTGGTGGCCTAAGGGGAAGTGAGGTGTACTCTTGCTGATACTGGCTGAAACCTTGCTCATATTTAAATTAAACAGAGTTTTATTACTGTCTTCAAAAAGGCCAGAGTTTCATTCCTGAGAATACAGTGTCTGGAGAACAGAAGGCAGCAAAGTCCAAGGAAAAACTACACATTGCCTTTTAAACCACCTTGTCTAAGATATTTGGCCTGCCTTGATTCATTAATAGGTCTCCATGCCTTGCAAAATAGCTGTAGAGGAAAACAAGCCACCACACAGAGAATACTTCGCTTGGTATTAACTTTCACAAGGCACAATGACAGCTCATCAATGCAGTCTGTAAGCTGGTTGATTTAAGGACTCCACCAAACATGCCTCACACAGGAATTACAATACATGTGGTATTTGTTTGTTTTTGTTTTTATTTCAATTTTATTTCTGGATTTTACTTTGCTTTGTAAGTTATTTTTCTTGCATGACAAGCAATATCCAATTATTCATGAACAGTCTTTTTTGTTTTGTTTTAAGTTGACATTTTGCCCAAGCTTAAGACCACAAGATGCTTACTAGAATGGCCTCCTAGCTTCAGCGAGGTCTCCCATACTCCTAGCTTTTAAAAACTAGTACGCAGTAAACCTAATACACATAAAACCAAAACACACAGTTAGTGGCATCAGCTACCACTTCCCCTCCACACACGGCGTGCATTTTCTCTATCTATGTACAATAGTGTTTCCAACCTGAAAACAATGCATCCAAGGAAAAAACATGGCTTTGTGTGACGGGATTTCCAGTGGAGCCTGAAGGACTTCGGTATCCCCAGACTATAAAGGAACAGAATGCTTAACATCTCCAGCCTCCTTTGAATTCCCAGCCTTACTGAACCAAGAATAAAGAAAGCCTGGCCCATAAGGAGGAATCCACTAATTACAGAGAAATGGGGCTTATTTGTCTTGGTTTCTGAAGTCACAGTTCTCCACTTCTGAAAACACAAGTTTCTCACCAGTTCTTTTCCGCCCTACGGCTGTGACCTAAGCAGCTTAAATGATACACAGATTTTGGTCGAAATCTGCTCCTTATTTACTGGACTTCAAATGTGCAAGCAATTACTGAATGGGTCTCATTTATTGAATAAAAGTATTTAGGCATTATGTTTACAAAGGCCTAGAAACATTAAAATCTAGTGAAAAACAATTATTTTTACAGAATACATCTGCAAGCAATATGAAGTCATTTTGTTTTTGTAAATTTCTCTGTAATAGACTTATTGTTGATGTGGAAAATGTTCACATTGCAGCAGTGAGTTCTTTTGAAATGCCAAACTTAATAAAGGAGAAATTATTGCAAATAGCATCACAACCCTTAAGGAAAAGAAAAAAAAAAGCCAAAATACCAGTGGTTTCCTGACTAGTCAACCCTCTTTAGATTGGCAGACCTCTTCAGACTAATCAGGAAGAGTTAGACAAATAGTTACTTTATTACGGAGGCTGTCCAATAAATCAGAATCTGGCGAGCAACTGTTTCTGAGCTCTGCAGCCTGGCTGGCTTCTTTTCCTGTAAAAGCCAGGCAGTTAGAACAGAACCACGTATGTGTGTTTGTCTGCGGAGCAACGTGTAGGCTTCAGGCCTCTAAACAAAACTTCTTCCAAATTTGGGCCAGCATTTTTCTTGGCTTCCCCAGGTTTTGTTGTGGAACATGGCTGAGAGAAGAAATGTTTTCTAACCAATTAATTCAAGTCACTGCTGTTACTTTTAATGGAGAGCTCTGAAGCTCAGCTCACACAGGGTAATGAGAAAATAATGTTTTAAACTACATCATCAGAGGAATTAGGCCACGGACTTGAACTATGTTATCCGATTCTTGCCGCAGAGCTCTTTTGCCCCCAAACTGTTTGCTCTTTACAGTGGCACAACAATTTTGCCTAAGGTACAAGCCTGAGCCGCGGCCACAGAACAGCGAGTTTCAGCACTCAGCCACAAGAAATGGTTCCTTGCGCCGCTACAGCCTGGACTCTGAACACGCTCCTAACATCGGCAGGTTTTGCGTGTTTGGGAACGAGTGAAAACTGAGGTCTCGTTTTAGCAGGGCACTGGGGCACATTTAATCCCCTGTCCCACAGCACTTCAGTATCCATTTAAACTGATGCAGAGGAGACCCAGGTAAATCACTGGACTTTAGCACTACTCAGTCGTTCTGCTGCATAGAGGGAAGAAGAGTGCTGCGGCGAGAGGTAAGTAACCACATCACCTCGTGCACTTCCATTCGATCCATCTTCTGTTGTTTAACGGCATTGAAGAGTATTGATGTGAAAGGCAACCACAGGGCAGATGGAAGGCACAAAGGAGATAGGGCAGGGAGGGAGGAGGGAAGTTTGAAATTGATGTCCAGAATGGGTCTAGTGAACACCGGGCTTTACAGTCCTGTTGGAAAGGTTTCCAAACACAGCTATCACATGAATATATTCACTGGCTGAACAGCCAAGTTGGACATGGTAAGACTGCCCAGGCGAGAACTGTACTTACTTCTGCATCCTTTACATCCATGGCAATGCAAACTGGCAGCACTGACAAATCTATTCAACACCACCGATGTTCCAGATTTGCTACGAAGATGGGATATAGTAACTTTTGAAACTAATGAGATGGCTTAAAAACATCCTTTTTTTGCACTGGACCACATTAAAAGCAAGCAGTGCAGATTGATTTGCACCTGCTTCCAGATGAAAGTGGCAGCTAGTGCAGTGCGATTCTTCATATGAATTAACTTTTAATACAGATCTGCTTTAGTTCTAATTGACTTTACAGTGTTACTAAAAATAACTACTCATCTAGCTGGCAGGCACGCTCCTCCCTTTCCCCATGTCTCAATACAGACGAGGAACACTACAGGCACCTCGGTGCAAGTGGCACCAGCCTTTTTCTCACTCAGAGTCATTTTCTGCTCCTGTGCCACTTCTTCCTCCATGGGACCAACAGTGAGCCACTGTTGACAGCCAGCAGCAGAACTGCTGACCACTGGGGTTTGTCCCCTAACAGTAATTTATTTGGTGCAAAACTCACCCCCATAGATGTAGCTAGTTGTACCCTGTGTTGCCATTTCCACACGCGTGTATGGAACAAACGCACTGCCACAAGGTAAATTCAACTGCTCCCAGCAGCAGCCAGCACGCCTGCTCCTGCACCCTACAAGCACCATGTAGCGCACTCCTCGAGGGAGCAGCTGGCTTGCACAAGTGATGCTGAAAGCCCTCCTCATTTCTTGCCCCAGTGCATGACCAGCGCTGCCCGTCCGAGGTGCAGGGCTGCGGCAGGCGCAGGGCACCCTGTACGACTAGCAGCAGAACCCCCCTTCATGGCACACGGTGCCATGGGGGTTGAGATGTAGGAGGCCTTCTCCTTCCACCTCTGCTGGTGCAGGTCCCCGTTGCCACCCATGCTGGGGCAAGCCATGTGCCTGCGTCCCGCTCCGTGGACAGGCACTGTGAAGGGCAGCTTCCGTCCTCCTCTCACACGCAACCTATTTCCCATTTCCTTTCCAATTTTCTATATGTTAGACTTATTTTGATTTTTAAGTGGAAACAAGTTTTTTACTCATCTCTTTAGGGCAACTCGCTTTCCATCTGGTTTATACTGTACATCGTCACCTATTGTCCTGCCATGAGCCAATTTCTGAATGTTTGAGCTGTTGATGGCTGTTGGCGATGATGTATGAAGCAGAAACAAAGCCAGAGTTGCAAAGACTTCAAAAGGCTGAGGATAGCCAAGAACATTGTTTTGACTAAACACAGACATATACACCAAGAAGCTGTCACTTCTTCCAACCTTGCTCTCCCTCTCTGGAGCCACCTTTTAATTTGTTGCAGGTGCACAAATGATCTCTGTGTGTTAGAGTTCAAAGGGAACAGCCACTCAAAAAACATCTTGATACTCCACCACCTTAAGAGACACTTCTCTGATAAAGTTACGAAAACAGGCTCTAATGCCTCAGCAAGAGTAAGACTTTCAATGTAATACATAAAGCTTTATGACTTCTTAACAAAGAAAAACCAAAACACATTCCAGTTCAGCTAAACGTAATTATTTTTTCAGGCATCGTCTGTCACCAGCAGAGACAGTTAGGGTGCAGAAGGCAAACATCCAAGGGTTAGTTTTGGCTGACAGAGCACAGTCTGCCATCCAGACTCGCATGGAGAGGCGTTAGAGCACAGCGCTGAGCAAGAAGACCAGGAATTTGTGTCCCACAACACTTCTGATTCACTGCGAGACTGCAGGTAAGTCGTGTTTTCTCTGAGCCTCAGTTTCTTCAGCGGAAAATGCTACTAATGATGTTTATTCAATTTCCTAGCAGATGTGGATAAAACATGCTCACAAATAATTTCTATGTGTTATTTGTAGTCCAGGAGTGACCATGAAACACCAGCTCACCTCCTTCATGGGAGGACACACTCTCTGTTTTATGGATCCTAAAATGTAATGGGCAAAGCAGAGGAGGTGCAAGTGATACCATTAGACAAAAACAGAGAGATGGGAAAAGGCAGTGTGGTGCAGGATCTTGAAAAGTAGGACAAGAAACTCACATTCCTCAAAAAAGGGGGATTCAAAATACAAGGATGGGAGGGAGACCATTTTGGTGGAATGTACAATGTCTTTTTATGGAACAAGCTTAATAACCATGATACAAGATATTCTATTTACTCCAGCTTCAGCTTCTGCAGGTAGGGTGAGGGTTATCTAAAGATTTAAAGAGGGGAAAAGTGACTGCAGTCACTCAGCAACCAGGATCCAAGTGTCTGTAATATACAGTGACACGTAGAGCACACATTGGTCACTTCAGCCACCTTTGTGGCAGTGAATATAAAGAACAGACACTTTGAAATCTTCATCTGTTATCAAAGGTTACTCTGCACTTTTATCCTAGCATGATATCCTTAACTCAGTTTATATATGAAGGGGATCCCTTTCAATTTTAGGCTAATGTTCTTTATATTTATAATATTCAGCATAGCTACACATGCTTGATTACCTTTAAAACACTTATCACGATTCCATTTAAAAATAAATGAATCCCATTTAAAAGTGACTTGTCCCCATCTTCCAGTATTTATGGACAAGGACATATGGGGCTGATGGCTCTCATTATTAAGCAGCACGTCTGAGGTTTAAGTCATTTAAATTATTCATTGACAGCAATTGGGCTCCCACTTACATAAGGAGTCCCAGTGACAGGACCAGTCAAGTGGATGAAGATGGCTGAACAGATTTTGGGATGCACTGCGCATCCACAGATACCGCTAACTTTGATTAGGGCAAGGAGTACTTTCAAAATTTGGGCCCCACCTTCACTAATAAATATAATTTAATTCAATATGTTTATTTTGAATGACATTTTCTTCAAAGGTTACCATGGCTGAGGATCTGAGTGGTGATCACTAGCAGCTGAAGGAATATGAGTGATTGTGCAGTGATGACTGCAACAAAACACAAGCCTGCTGCAAGACATTCCTAGAGCAAGGAGTTATGTGGGACTTTCCAGTGTGGGTTCTGGGTGTTCCTGGCAGTGGCCAGACACCAGGCGGACGTCTCCGCAGAACCTGGGCTATGAAAGCTTTCACGAAGAGCAAAGCTGACTCGAGGCAAATGAAAAAAAGCATCTCCAAGCAGCAAAACCAGCCCATCTCTAGTATGAATACTACTGTCCAGCAGCACTGACATCTGAGAAAGGAGACGGATAAATCAACTGCACTGTTGAGCTTGGACTGTAATAGTCCAAATTACAAAGGCTGTAAACATTTAAAACTCTTCCATACAGAGACCTTCCAGCCTACTGCAAACTATGCTTTCTGACCACCTCACTGATGGAAGACCTTGAGCTAAGTGTAGCGAGAAACGAGGAATCACCCTTCATAGAAAAATAAAGTTATGGTTCTTCTTTGCAACTTTTTATTTTTAATTAAAAAGACACATTTCTTGCTCTCTTCAGAATGAGCCCAAGAAGCATCTGTAATCACTTTCAGGTCACATTCTGTTCTACGTATTACAGCTGATTTCACAGCTATGTGGGCAAATTTCTATTTTTCTGCACAACTAAATCATTATCAAGGTAACAGCAGACACTAAGCATCACCAACATCTAGCAGTTACAATGGAAAACACAGTCTAGCTCTTGGAAGAAGAAACTTTCACATTTCAGCCAGGTCTCTCTTCCCTGCCCAGACCCACCTCTGAGATCCAGCACGTACTGGGCTTTGTCCCTATATGTGATCTTAATGGTAAAGATTTCATTTTGTTTCTCTCCCCCCTATGAAAGGCAAAAAGCTTAGTAAGTCTTTAAACTCTCAGTTCTCAAGGCTGTTAATATTTCACATTGCCAGCAGGGAAAGGAATTAAAACTGCCAGTAGCTATCCAGATAGATTTTTAAATCTCCTTCCCTCCCCCTTCTCTCTGCCTCCCTCAGCTTCAGAGGATATTTTCCCCGCAAATTGGTTTTAAATTAAGGAAGGTGATGAAGGCAATGTGCCATCTCAGCATTTTCCCAGGTGCACTTAATCTAATTTCATTAAGGAGATCAGGACAGATGATCGCTACAGTCGAAACATTAAGTCTGTCCATTTTTGTATAAAAAACCATTAAGTCTGTCAAAGTGTCGGCGGGTGGGCTGTTTATTATTGGAGATGAAGGCGCGCTTTGCTTCCCCAATAAACTGTCAGGAGCAGTAAACCACAAATTAAGTCAGCCGCTGCCAGAGATTTAGGCAAAGATCTCCAACTCATTTTGACACAGGTGTGGGGAAGGCCAAGGAAATAGAGGCAGTATGTCGGTCTGCGCGTTTTGGAAACCAAACCTTTCGTGTGTGTTTCAGACATTTCAATCCGACCCACTGCAGAGTGGGAAGACTAGGCGTCTGTGGATACGATCAAGCAGAACTGCTGATGCTTCTGACACTGGACACAGTGCTGACGGGAGCTGTGCAACGGCGTGCGCTGCAGAGCCCAAACCGTGGCGTTTACCTTCGCCGTGACCTGCACTCATCCTGCTGGGACTCCTCATCTTGTCTCATGCAGACAAGAACTCATAAAAGCTTCAGTCAGCCACTGCTCTGTTTTGAACTTCAGCACACAGCTTTGACCAAAACGTAAAATCACATTCCTCAGCTAATCATACAGGTATCGTACAAAATTAGAGGAAACCCATAAAAATGCAGAAACTATGGAAGACTATTTAAAAGCCAAGAATGAAATCAAGTGAAGTTTTCATACTAAATTTTCAGGCACTACAAAAACAAATATGCTACAGAGAACACCTTACTTCGGAAGAAACACGCAGGCGGGTAGAACTTGGTATTCAAGACCATCAAGAAATGTTAAAAAGCATAAAATCTGAACTGGAATGACACAATCTTTACCGTACGTACAGAGAAATTAATCATCACTAATATGGAACCAGGCGTGATATTCTAGATTGAGCTTCGTGATGAGACAAAACTGCTGTGTTTGCAGGTGACGTGCTATGCGCTGCTCCAAGCACTCAGGGTGGGCAGACCAGGGGAAGGTTCATTCTCTCATCCCAGGCGTGGCGAGGGGAGGAACAGAGCCCACTCCGCCGGCAGCGACTTCCACAGCGCTGCAGGGATTAGGAGGGAGTGGGAGAGGTGGGGGGAAGCCAGCCAACACCATGGAGAATGATTGGCTCACCCCCGGGCAGACCCAGAGCCGAAGGCTCACAGGTGAATGGAAGACGAAGACTCTTCCTTGCTGCCTGGGAAGAACTGCACAGAGCCAGCGTGTCCATACCGCAGCCAGCACTAGAACTAAGGGGTGACACTGCAGGGAGCAGAGGGAAGCTTACTTACAAACACTTATTTTAATTTCTCTCGCTCTTGAGTTCTCTCTGTTTGAAAGTACCTCACTTTGGTTTGTGTTTCTGGAAAACCAGGACTCTAGGTCTTCAGGACTCCTGCCCTGAGGGTGTACAGCAAAGGCTGGGCAGCACCAGCTGAAACTTCTCTCCTGACTCAGGGTGCCATGGCAAATCCCTTACAGTTGTTGCAGACAAAAGCAGCAGTTGATAAGTAGCTGATAAGGGAAAACAGCAGCTGATCAAGTGTTAGGAGACTCACCCAGGCAAAAGAATACCCATTTCAATCATGATGCTTTAGGTAAGGGTGAATTCCCAAGCCAGGTCAGGCAGGCGTTACTTCTAGTCCTTGCTACTGACCGAAATGTTGTTTCTGACTCTTACACATCTGGCAAACTCCTGTAGTGAAACCTAGTTTGGATTTTATTGCAAATTAGACCCAGAAGCAAGAAACTTTGGAAAGCTACAAAACCCAAAGCTGACCCTTGGGCCACCCTTACGCTGCGTCCTGCACGCCTGCGTAGGACACACAGTGCTGCATGCTATGATCTTCTGTATTATTTAACCTGGTAAAGCAATACTGGAATACAGTAATGAGAAACTCTGCAAGCCAAATGAGGGCCTTCAATTGCACCTGGTGGAGTATGCATCCTCCAAAATTCTCATCTTCTTGGCTTCTTTACGGTTAATTAAATCATTCAATTTAATTAATTGAATTGCCTAACTCAATTGCCAATTCCTATCACTTGCCTACTATGTTGTGTTCTATCCGTTCACCTTCCGAGGAGGTACTGCCATTGCACAGGTAGCCCTGTGGGTTTATGGCTATGTAATAATGGGGTTTCTTGATGTGGACAGTCAGCTGTACAAGATTGCTCTGTTGCCTCAGATCTTAAAAGTTTCTTCACAAGGTCCCTGGTAAGGTGAGAAAATGCTCATGGATGGGGAAGTGGAACAGGGAAACATTAAACAACAGAGAAACCGGAGAGCTAGGGACACGCCGACTGCCAGCAACAGAACTGGTATTATCCTGTCTTGCCCAAGAGCTCTCCATAAGAACTCTTCAGCCCTTCTATGTGAGTTAATGATGGATTTTGGTCAGCAAGCTAGAAAGCTCTTCTCATTGTTTGCTCTGAAATTTTTTTTCCTACATTTTCAAGAATGAATATGGACACCACAGACTGTGATGACTCAGCTTGTTATATACAGACTAATGTACTTTGAAAATCTGAGCTTTTGTCCGGATAAAAGAAAAACACAAAATCTCAGTAGGAGGGGAGAACATTGGTGCTGAAGCTTTGAGTCTGTTTAACTTCAGTTGCATTCTTGCTTTACTTAAATACAAAGTGTTATTACTAATACTTTTTACTGGCGTGGCAGACTCTCTTGTTGGGAAGGACAACTTGGAGTGCTCCTTTCCCTCTGGAAGAGCATACAGAGCCTAACAAAACTGCCTCAAGTCTCACTGGGAACCTTTCTGTCTGCTCCATGCACATGGTGGGTGGAAGGACAGGAGCTGAGGACATGCCAAGTCTCTCCCCATCTGGCATTTCCTAAGGAGTGACTGAGTGAACTGAGTATGCAGTGGGCTTGCAGGATGCTATTTTGCTGGTAAATCTGTGCATGGAGAACGATGACATAAAATAAAATCACTGAGTGGTGCATTTTTGTCTTCCTGTACTGGCAATAACATCCCATTTGCCTGTTTATAGCACCCAAACCATTCTAGGGCTACAAGGTTATTTTAAATTCAGTAGTGGGTGTCAGGAGGACGGGGCCAGACTCTTTTCAGTAGTGCCCAGCGACAGCATAAGGGGCAACAGGCACAAACTGAAGCAGAGGAAGTTCCATCTGAACATGAGGAAGAACTTCTTCACTCTGAGGGTGACGGAGCCCTGGAACAGGCTGCCCAGGGAGGTTGTGGAGTCTCCT
>Ga0065711_1046898_pt1 | contig 12636 bp, 7 predicted proteins | sample Hoacrofraction12_FD_59098 | JGI IMG/M metagenome (GOLD analysis project Ga0065711, IMG submission 59098) | Hoatzin crop microbial communities from Cojedes, Venezuela - Epithelial fraction 12 v2 (version 2) | ecosystem: Host-associated > Birds > Digestive system > Esophagus > Crop | place...
TTTTTTTTTTTTTTTTTTTTTTTTTGCCAGAATGCTGTTGTCATCTCTAGTTTAAGAAAAGAGATGAAATACAAGCAAATTAAGGGAGCTGTATGTTTTTCTTCAGCTTGTTCTATTTAAATTACACACCCATAAATGTGGTTAGTAGAATAGCTTAAGGTTGCAGAGCAATCCAAATTTAGTAAATATGAGAATTAACATTGACAGTGGAATCTTAATTCAGCTCCCTTGTGCATGTGCATGTTGATACACTCTGTAATTGGTTTAATACTGTCTTTTTTCTCTTACAGGAAATCCTGACACATTCTGCACCCTAAAGAAATAGGACTTTGTCAATAGTTTGATTTCTCTGCACTGCTCACTGACTCTGCCTTTTACACTGTGCACTTTTCTTACCCGGCATTACAGAGAGAATGGTCAATTTCTTCTCCAGAAAAATATTCAAGTGTTTTGCAAACTTTTTTTGTTTGTTTGTTTTCATTTAGTTTTACTAGATTCCTGAGGTAAGGGCTGATACTTTGGTTTTCCATTTCACAGATGGGACATAGGCATTAAACACTGAAAGCGTTCATGACTTCTGAGTGTTTGATTTTTCACAATTATGAGGTATACACTTTATGAATAGTTTACTTTGTACTTTGAAACAATGTCTGTTGCTCATCTTATTTTACGTGTGTTCTCCCAGTTCTTGGGTTTTGTTGGGTTCTAGAGTTTGGCTAAGAGAACAGTGCAATTTTCTTAGGCTCATTCTCATAAGTGACTAAATCTTTTTGCGTGAAATTATGCATGGAGACAGACAATCAACATGGACAAGTCCATAATTTTGGCAAAGGTGTAAGGCATTGTAGTCAGAGGTTCATGATGGGAAAAGCTCAGTAGTTAGACTACTACTTGCTATTAATCCTGGAGTTCTAACACATTCCAGTAACTTGGTATTAAATAAAGAAGAGAATTTGGTTTAAAATACCATTTAGAATCAACAAGGTAATGATCATACATTATCCAAGGCTTATTGATACCTTCACTCTGCAAAGCTAATTTCATAAGTTCTGTGAGATGGCAGGGGGGCAGGTGGCTTGCTCTTTTATTGGTCTCTGTCTCTTATAGACTCATTGCCAAATATATGTTATTCTCAAACTTCATAAGGACATATGTCTGTGGGTCTTTCCTCCTTCCTTCCCACAAAAAAGAAGGCTGAGATCATGTGCAGATAGTTGCTAGAGATGGTGGACTTTGCTCAGACTTCCTATTAGAGGGGGCTGCCAGTGTTGGCTCTTATGCAGCCGTAAGGCCCAAGCTGTGCATCTGTACTAGATAGTCTGAATGCAGATAGACAACAGTGATTCCATTTACACATCCTAATTTTCCATGCAAAAGCTTAATGAAGTAAAAAACCTTCATTTTCCAAGTAATAAATGGCAACCAACATCAAACTCTGTCATTGTAGTATGTCCTTTTCTCATCTGGCTTAACTTTACAGCACGCGCTAAAAGGTCTGGACTTTGGACTGTTGCAGAGGTAGGGTTTCAGGAGGGAAAAGATGAAAAGAGTGTGAAGATCCCCAAAGTACAGGTCCTAGATGGTTTATGCCTTGGCAGCTTTCTTATGGTGTGCAAGAAACACCTCTTGTGGTGACAGTTACGAGAGCCTGGCCTGGGAACAGAAATAACTTTCCAAGAACAGTATTATGGAATCCATGAGATATCTATCCAGGACAGTATTTTCTGTCTAGTCATGGTGAGCAGCAGATGCTCAGAAAAACATGGGGACTGGACAAAGCAGAAAAAATTTCTCTTGATATACCACTTATGGCTTCCAAGTAACCTATGCTTTAGGGACTTTAATCTTCTTTTGATACCATTATTCTGTTTGCCTTTGCAAAACCCTGCTGCAGGGAATTCCCTCACCAAATTAGTCGGTGTGTGAGAAGCACTTTCATTTTTTCTCTTTTTAAGCCTGCCTCAGTGAAAACCCTGATTTACTGTGTTCTGAGAAACCATGAATACTTTTTCCTTCCTCATCCTCTTCACAGTGTTCATGGATATAACGTTTGCCATATCCCTCCTCTTCATGAAAGCTGAAAAATTCCAGGCCGCTTAGTTTTCCTTTCTCATGATTTGCTTCTGAACACTTTTTTGGCCTTCTCTACTCTCTTTTGAGCGTCACTGCATGTTTTCCTGAGATCAGCGGACTACCATTTGGAGCCCCAAAGGTGTGGGAGAAATACCCATTATTACAGTGCCATAATGATGATATTGGTTTTCTTTATTTTTTTTGCTGTTCCTTCCTAATAATTCCTAAAAATTCCTAACATTATCTTTTTCATTTTGACAGCTGAAGTGGCATTTTTGGAGAACTATACTAAGCAGTAATAGTTAATTTAGAGTCCATTGTATGATACACATAGCTGAAGTTATTTTCTGTCTTATCTGTAGTGTTTCAGATTCGTCGACAGTGACTTTCATCTCCAATTTTTTTGTCCAGCCAGTCAATATTGTGAGATCTTTTTGTGCCTAGTAGATGTTAGTTTTACTTTTTGCTATTCTGAATATCTCTCTGTATGAGGGACAGTCTCAAGTCTCATCTGTCAACCATTTTCCAGATCTCTCCAGACTATTTTAAGCAATATAGGTCCCAGAACAGACATTTGGGGAACTCACTTGGGGGGGTGTGTGTCTTACTTCATAATGAAAGTTGAACATGAATACCTACCCTCTGCTTTCTGATTTTCAGGCACCTTCTACTTCCGGTTGTCTTCACTAAGTTTCTTCGAAAGTGTTTTATGAGGAAGTTTGTCAAAAATGTTGCAAAGATCCGGATATAGGTCACCTGTTCCTGTTTGTTTATGGACTCCGAAGTGCTCTTGCAGCCATGTGCAGAATGGCTTTCTGCATGTCAAGAACCTCAGCTGGCTAATACCTTTCCTTACCATAGTTTTCTTAGCATTTTTGTGGTGTGACAGACATTTATTTGTCTGTATTTCTCCAGATCACCCCCAGAATGCTTTTAAACCACACCTGACGTTCTATTCCTTTGGTAGCAGGGTTGATTTAAAAAATAGTTTACAGACCCCAGGTAGGTCAGAAGTTTCATACCTGAATCCCTTTATTGCTTGGGTCTGGCTAATTTTTATTGTTCATTTTGTCAGTTTTTATATATTCCTTCTCTTGACAACTAGATTTGAGACAGTTCCTCAGACTTGTCACATGTAAAGAAACGCTATGGTGAACACTGATGTAAAAAAAAAAAAATTGTTTTTTTCTGTTATAGCCTTGATATCCTTCAGTGTTTCTTCTATACCTGGACTATTTACTGACCCCTTAACTGACAGCTTTCTTCTGATGTAGTAAAGAAAAAAATTGCTATTTGCCTTTATGCTTTCTTTGCACATTGCACCTCAAACTCTTTTTCTGTTTAATGTATGACACTGAAGATTTTGTATATCATAAAGCAATTTCCTAAATCCTATGTCTAAGATCAATTGGCAATCCACTGCAGAGGAGGGAAATATGTAAATAAGCTATCCTGAAGATGAGCTTCCCTACTACTTCTGAGGGCAGGGATATTTGTGGCCATTTGGATAGCATCTGAGGCGACTCGCACAAGTGCGAGGTAGATGCCAGGACTCCTAAGGTCAATTTAGTAGTACCTCAAAGTACACTTCCAGCTACCTCTTTCATCGGTCCAGCGACACATGTTTACTTCATCAATTCTTATCAGGCTGTCAAGGCTTACTGTAGAAAGCCTTGCAGAGAAATAAATGGGAAATACTTTGCTGACCCTGCTCAGAAGAGCGGTCATTCTTTGGTCTGGCTATTTAATTTCTGACTCCTTCACCTTTCTGGTCATACTTCTAAACATTAAGAGTGTCAGAGATATTACAGTAGCAGTAAAAAACCCCTTTTTTCTTCCGTCTCTGTTTCATATTTCCTGAATTGCTTTTATGAGAGCTGAAAAAGAGAACAGGAAGTGAAATGTCTAACTTATTACACCAGGCTGATCAATATATGTCTTTTTTTGCACTACAGTAGAAAGATGAAGTTGGTTTAGTTGGTTTCATAGCCTGCAACTAACTTTCTTTACTTCATGCTTGGCAGACATGAAGGAAACCTGTGCATGCTAAAGAATGAAAAGTCTTGAGGACGTCTGCAGAGAAAAGGCACTTCCCTCCGGTTCCAACATAATGGGTCTTGTTGACACAGCTCAACCAAAGAGGAAAACTGGCACCAAGCGCTTGCAAAAGGCCTGGCAGATTTATTACAAACACCAAGTTACCACTACCTGTATATAACATATAAACACACACTCCTAAGTACTTAAGACAACCCTAAACTCAGAGGTGACTGTCAGAATAACTTTAACTTTCCTAACTCGCTAGTCAAAAAGTACTAAAAAGCTAAAAACTTATAAATACGGATGAACTTGCACAAAGATATTGAGAAAAAGCATTTCTGAAGCACATACTGGTGCTCCCACAGTGCACCAGAGCATCTCCAGGTGGAAACATGTGTAAAAGAGATAAGATTGCCTTAGAATGAAAGCATGAGGAAGGACAAAGCTGGAGTCAGAGCCGCAGCTGATATGGTCCTAAGGCTATGGTTTATAATAGTTCTCCAGCTTATGTCATTACACCTATTGTTATGACTAACATTATGCATAATTAATATGTTATATATAAGTTACAAATAATGCATAAACATGGTGCATTGAAGTATTTGCCGAGATGTGGTGTCACCATAATCAATGCTTTATGTGTTAACGGGACTCATCTTTTCTTCTGTTATATTCAATTAAAACACACAAACACAATTGCTTGTACAATGCAGGGGTTCTTGCATTTCAAGTTGGATGGCTCCAAAGAGGAACAGGCTCAGAAACATGTGAGTGCAACTCCTTAACTGGTATCTCCACCTTGCAATATATGCTGATGCTAGTTTATACCCCTACAGTGAGTCACGCTAATCCTCCACATCCTTTCCAAGGTTCCCTTCTCCTCTTCCTAAAAAGTGCATCACATAAGCCATGAACCTTATGGCAATGCTGAGAACCACAGCTCTTGGCTTCAGAGGTGATTATTGCACACTCAGGGAAGTACAACATGAAAATGCAGGTATCAAATCACGCGTGACGTCTCCCACCTGAGTGGAGATAAGGCAAAGAGAAAGGCTGAGGTGCAGCTGCCTCAGGTCGGTGCTGCAGAGGCTGTAGGCACAGGAAGCAATAAATCTCCGCCTTTGATGAAGCAGATGAGACAGGCAAAGGAAAGATTTGATTTGCCATAGATTACTATCCAGGCAACCGAGACAGAATGAAAAAGGTCTGAAAACCAGCTGACACACCAGCTGTGAATTATAGCACTGAGAATTAGACCTCAAGAGTGTGAAACACCTAAGGCATAAATGGGTACAGGGGACTAGCCACTTTTGGATCACTGTGTGGCCAATGGAGAGAAACAACACTTTTTTTTTCTTTTTTTATTTATTTAAGGAGTGTAATGAATCTCACCCATTTTAGACATATCTTTTTAGATGTAGGTTGTTAGATGATTCACATCCTTAAATTGTCTGTTTCCCTCTGCTAATTGTAAAACAAGTCCTGGGGCTAACTGAAATAGACTGCACCCTGGACACTTGACCAGATGAACACCTCTGTAAATGCTGTAGATGATGTCTGTGTCTGAACCCTAAAATAAGCTCTGACAGAAGTGGAGATGTACACGGTGAGGTGGTCAGAGGGGTCTGCATACTCCCTTCGGTAATGCTCACCCTCCATTCACATCACACAGCAGCAGCCCCGCGATGCCCAGTCCTGCAGCTCACACAGTCACAGCATGGCCACAAAACCATCCCTGTCCCCTGCAGTGTTACTAACACTGTCACTTACTGAAACCAAAAGGATTATAAAAAAAATGAATAAAGAAATTCACTACTGCTTTTTTGCCTTGGGGCAGCAGAGGACCATAGTAATGGACACGCTAGGATCACCTTGGTTTATAGAGTGGCTTCCTAGTTGGTCTCATGTATTTAATCCTTTTGTGCCAGCAGGGAACTAAAAACTCCGGACTGCAAAAACCTTAATTACATACATTCAAGGCTAATTTAAAAAAGCCAAAAAAAAAAAAGCCATCCTTCCTAGGATTTGTAAAACCTTCCCTCATCTAAATCTAAAATTAATTTCCATGTGACTGAAGGCATTCCTTTAGCAAATGCGAGGAAATAACACTGAAAGAGGAAATAAAAACTACTGATCATGTGGATTATATTTTTCATTTATCTCCTATTCACCTTAGAGACAGAGCAGCAAACAATTTTGTAACACATATACTGTTTTGCTCTGACGCATTCGTGTTCAAATTTTAGTGTGGCTAACAGCTATTCTTTCAGTAAAAACCCATTTTTGTGAACAAATTCTGCTTAGCTTACATTATTTCTTACAGTGCTAAAATTTCTGCATATATACCTGTGTCAAATACATACCTGTGATATAAAATGAATGGGATATATTGCAAAGCCTCTTGGTGACTGCATATAAAATGAACTTTGCAGTCTTTCACTTGCACTGTTTCCTAATCCATTTGGCTCAAACACCAGTACTGCAAACATCTGAGAAGCTCCTAATAAAAACATAACAAACACATCAAAATAAAGCTCAACTTATCTCAAAAGGTGATTTCTTTTAAATGAGGATTTGTCACTTTTTGTTTCATCCCCAGAATTATACTTGTCTCAAACCTAGAAAAATCAAGATCCAGCACGAGCCACATTCTACCCTAGTTATGTTTTTTTACACACACTCCCCTACTGAAATTGTTCTATTTTCATAATTAATATCTCTTTTTAGTAAGGAAGAGACGTTTATACCATGAGGAAGACACTTACAGCTTTTTTGATAATACTTACCACTTATTTTAGTATAGGAGTTTTCTAAGTATTTCAGTTTTTAAGGCCTTGACTTATTCAAAGAAAATTATTTTTAAGTGTTTTGGGGGTTTGGGGATGAGATTTGCAAATGGAGATTAAGAGCTTGAAGATACATGAAGACATTATCTAATGCAGATTCCCCTGGTATTCATAAAATGTCATCTCCTTGCACCTAAAAATGTCTCTTTTCGGATGTGTCTGCAAGGAGCTCTGGAACCTGCATCGCTGCAGCTGCTGCATGGTGTGGAGCAACCCAGCACCCACCTCTTGCTTGAGTCCTATCGACACCAATGAAATAATATCTGTTTGCTAAACGTTCCCTTCCTTAGCTGTGAAGCCTGATCCAAACCTGTTTCTCTGTTTTGACCCTGAGATTGCTTTCTGTATGTCTACCTTAGGATGAGGTGAAGTGGCTTCTGAAGGTGTCTTTTCCTCTGCACAGCCTCCGAAAACAGCCTTGGGCAACCAGCTCAGGTGAAGATGTCTATCCTGTAGAATTAGGAGAGATGCATTCCATCTCCAATAACAACAGTTTATTCCTCTAAACGTTTATGTACGGGACACGCTGTGGAACTGCTCACATTTGGAGGGTTACTCATATGGATCAGTGCTTCCACCAAGGGTGCAGCCTGCAGAGACAGGTGGTCAGGTCTGCTCCTATTTCTAGAAATGGGCTCACTCTTGTTCAGGAATGTGGTACTTCCACTTCCTTCTGGAAAATAACTGTTACTTTCCTATTACAAGGTACGACCATATATTAATTCGGGATAGGATAAACAAAAGACAGAACAGCAGCGTGAGGTGATCATTTCAGCTCCTGTCACATTGGAAATGATCATTTGTCATGGACAGGTTACACAGAAACATTCATTTAGAGGACTTGCCTTTCTTTTAGTCCCTGTCTCTTTTCCCTTTCATCCATCCTTTTACCTCTTGGGTAGGACTTCTATGTTCCTTCAGCCTCTGTTAGGATCCCCATCCTTATCACTAACTGCCTTTTAAGTTTCATTGGCTTTTAATTCTGTGACTTCAAAGAGCCTCTGGTCTTCATCCCCGAAATATTTCTTTCCTGAATTTAAATTTTGCTGTGCATCAGGAATTTGCATTTTAAAAATGTCTTTAAAATATTTCAATTATTTGCCCTCACTCTGTGGATTAACTATGTCTCGGTAACTCTCACCTGCTTCAGCTGGGGTCTATTCATAATCAGAGACCTAGTAGGGGTGGCTCCCTTGCAGCTGAGTGCCCTTGCTGTTTAGCTATAAAGCTACCTTTTGTTGTGCATTCTCTGTCTGTGAAACATCATTTTAGTGGTGTGATGGAGGGTCCTGTAACCTGGGTGTGAAACATCTGAACTGGGTTGAACCCCGAATGGAGGCGTTGCTGGGGACTACTCTTGGTCAAGCATCCAACCTGCAGAGAATTTTTACCTGGTCATTCATATCATGCCTTGTGGGATTTTTTGTTTTGTTTTAGTTGATTTGTTGGGTTTTGAGGGTTTGGGGTTTTCTTGGGGTGTTTTTTTTTTTTTTTTTGTTTTTTTTGTGTGTATGTGTTTTTTAATTGCTTAGTGGATCTATTCAGCATATTCATTCTCTGGATTACTCTTCAGAGTTACCTTCCTTGCTCTGAGTGACTGCACGGAAACCCTAGCTACCCAGTTACAGCAGCTGCTGAATTTTCAGATGTCATTCTACTTCAGTGCCTCTATAGATGTCTCAGATGTTGGTGTCCTCTTTAGCAGCTCTGAGATAAAGAGGCAATTGCAAATTATGCAAAGTATTTTTTTATGATTAAGAAAGTATTTCTTAATCAGAAAATGTTTGAGGTCTGCCTTCTGATTTTGAAAAGCCTGAGGTTGGCAGGTTTGTTGTAATAATCTTTGATAAACTTCTCTGTTCTCTACTAAGCCTTACCTCTTCATGCTTCTCTTGCCCAAGGTTCCTTTGTCTCATTTTCACAGAGCTTATTCTATAGCAATTCATTCTGTCCAAGCATGTATTTAAATCAACAGTCTTCATCTGGGGTATATTTACTCATAGATAAAAAGGATGTAGAAGAACAGGACTTAGTAAAGGATCTCAGAAGCTTGTTTTGGTGCTGGAAACAATCACTCCTTCTTTTACTATGGCAAAAAACGTATTTTCTTCTCAGCCTTTTTTCCATCCCATGCTTGTGTATGGACGGTGAGATTAGCACTACAAATGCTTAAAAACAGGAGTGCTTTTGAGGTGACACCTCATTGTGGTTTGATTAATGAGCCACTGTAATCAGTGAATCCGCAGATACCCAGTGCTTTGCTTAATAGTATTTGAAAATTCTACGTAAGTTGTTTCTTCAGTTTCTTAGGAGGTAAGAGGAGACCCTCCTGTTCCCTTTTCTGTTCTTTTCTCTACTGAATAGCAATATAAAATCATACACAGAAAACATAGAATTTACAAGCTGATATGTTTCCAAACAGTTGTTTTTTTTCCCAGAAAGAAGTGACACCAGCATATTATCTCTGCTTTGCAAGTTCACACTGCTAATCAGCCAGACCACTAATAAGAAGCATAGCAGACAGAGAAAAACTGTAATTTCTTATTATGTGCATTTTGGTAAGGTGTAGAGAAGCCACATTAAAATGACGATTCTAGTTGGGTGAGGCGTTATAATATGACCACACAGAAAAACAAATGCAGATAACAATTACCTTACTAAATTAGCTGGAGCAGGTTATACTTTCTTGTCTGTCTCAAGGTGATTCAACTTGACCTAGAAGTTTGGCTTGTGCCTTCAAGCTCCAGTAGTTTGCACTTAAGCGCTGGATGCTTGTGGTTTAATTCCCTGTGGATTGCCTGAGAACACAGGTATCAGACTTCTATGTAAGGGAGGCATAAGTTCAAAGAACAACAAAGAAATTGCTCCTTTATATAAACTAGTGGATCAGGTACAGAGATGGATACATCAAAGTATTTTCATGCCTAATTTCTACTTGTCTCAGAGTGAATGCAGGCTTTTAAACATTTTCCTAGATTTGGTCCAGAGGCTAAGCAGGTGACTTTCAAAGTACACATAACATTTAAGCACCTAAGTATTTTGTAAGTAAATAATCTTTGGGTGCTGTTGTACAGAAGCAGCCTGATTTTCAGCTTTCACATGTAAAAAAAAGTTCAACTTAGCCTTTTAGATACAACTGGATATATGAAATCAAGTCAGACACGAAGGCATGCCCAGGAGACTGAATTACCCAAATCTTTCTAGTGTGAACGGGAAGTGGGAGTGTGACCACCAGATCATCCTGACACTGCAGAGAAGAAGCTCAAAAGTGACCTCAGAAGTTCATTGGTCCCTGCTTCTGCCTGCAGAGAGGATCTACTGTACTTAAATCAAACCAGGCAACTTAAAAATGACATCTAATCAACAAACAAGGTAAAGAGAAGATTACTACACTCCTTCATCCTGTTTTCACTCTATTTTAGGACCTTTTTTTGATCCAAATGCTAGAATGGAGAGGCCACACCACGTCGACTCAGGTTGTGACCACAAACCATGCTACTTCAAATTACAAAATATTTCTACTTTATCCTTTCTTCTGCTTCATTTACAGTTAATGGCTCTTAGTGGTAGATGTTTCCCATGCTGCCCAGCAGATAAAGGGCTGTGTGCAAAAACCAGCACACCAGTTTATTTGTGAGATTGTTTCTTGACACTAAATTTTTGTGTATGAATAGTCCCCTATTCTGTTGAAGAAGTTTTATATGAAGTCTCTGACAGAGCCAGGACCCAAAACCTTATTTCCTGAGTTTTATTCCAAAGCTTGAAGTATTATTTCTCTAAGTACTCATCAGTGTGAGACTACATCAGCTCATTCACTCGAGATGAACTGTGCTACTAGAGGTTGTATTACAGTTAGGAACATCTCTAGGCAGGAAGGGTGGGAGCTTACAGTGCTTATGGCATGGATGGCTACACCTGACCATGCAGTTTGTTTCTAGGGAGGAGATAAGCTCTTGAACGGCATTTTCCTGATCTTTTGCAGAATTTAATGATGGGACAACTCATTCCCTAGACTTTATAGGCTATCTTGATTTGACCTTCTTTGTCTAGAACAGGAGATTAGACAACTGTCCTGAATGTAGGCACCGGGGCTATAGCAGACACCTAAACAGAGGCATGGACTGTCATTTGAGATACCCTAAAATATCTGAGCTATCTGCATGCCTGTAAGACACAGGAGCTACTGGAGGCTCATACCTTTCCAAAGCAGCAGCTAGAGGCCGGTGGGAATACTACAGAAACCTATGTTCAAACAGCTGATCTGCACCCCTGTACTTCAGACACCTCTCATCTTGAACTTAGTCAAGAGGAATCCTACCCCACCTCTCTACAAGATAGAACCATGACATAATCATAAAAATTAACTTTTGCAGTCCTGTTAGCGATGAAAGGGGTAGATGCTTTTGCTTTGTTTCTGAAATTTTTTCAAAAAATACCAGGCAACCCAAGGAAAAAATATCTTGCTTATATCCTTCTATCTAAGGCCTAACTCTTGGCTTCATCTTCAGCTATATGAACGATTATGCTCTTTCTCAAAATCAATAAAATCATGCCATTTGACTCGATGTAGATATGCACAAAGCTTAACCAAATCACTTAAAATATAGTAAGAAGACAAGGACTGCATCTATAGCTTTCATCCTTAAGTTGCCCAAGTACTGAATTAACTCATGCAGTGACTAAGAAAAGTTGTGCCATTAAAAATGTTCAGAGACAGTTAAAGCCCCCTCTACTACTCATGACCCAAATTCAGATTGACCTTCAAATTTATTTTAGGCTGTAATATGACACTTTTGATTCCCGCCCCCCTCTTGATCTGTCATGGAAATTAAAGTTGTTGTGGAGGAACAATGAAGTTTTCAGTGACAGATAACCTACTCAGTGAAGTCTCTGGGGTGAATTCACCTCTAACTTCTAGTAGAGTGAAGTCAAAAGTAACCCTTAAGACAATTAATAGAACTATACAAGTGAGTTATGTTTATGTGAAAATACACCCTGGGCAGTATTACTTCCTAATTCACACCTGCGCAGTGTTAAAGAGGGCAAAAGAACTTTACAGTTTTAACAGGAGAGTAGCTGGCTTCACAATTCATCAATAAAATGTGCATGATATGCATGATAGTGGATTTTTTACAGAATCAAAACACAAATAAGAATCCCTCACTCTGGTCTTAGAGAGGAAAACCATGACACTTAATTTATGTTATTTTAAATCTACCACGTAAACATCTTTTTAAAAGTCTTTAAATTTGGAATGTAATTGCTACTAGCTCTTGATTACATACAGGCTACATAATCTATCATTGAATGAAATAATCACTATTACTTTTGGGAAATAGGGAATTGTACAAGAGCCTAAAGCAGAACACTGCATGGCAGGCGAGAAGCAAACAAATCAGGGCTGGGTGATCAGTCTCTGTACCATGAAATGCTAATATGCTAATAAATAAGAATTCTCTTCCATTGCTTGATATGCTCCCTAGAAAGCATGTCACTTAGCCTGTGGTATGCTTTATAGAATCATAGAATCATAGAAAGTTTTGGGTTGGAAGGGACCCCTAGAGGTCATCTAGTCCAACCCCCCCGCAGCGAGCAGGGACACCGCTAACTAGATCAGGTTGCTCAGAGCCCTGTCCAACTTGGTCTTGAATGTTTCCAGGGATGGGGCCTCCACTAC
>Ga0065711_1010425_pt1 | contig 12634 bp, 14 predicted proteins | sample Hoacrofraction12_FD_59098 | JGI IMG/M metagenome (GOLD analysis project Ga0065711, IMG submission 59098) | Hoatzin crop microbial communities from Cojedes, Venezuela - Epithelial fraction 12 v2 (version 2) | ecosystem: Host-associated > Birds > Digestive system > Esophagus > Crop | place...
GGATGCTGCCGGAACGCTGCGGGTGTTCAGAAAGCCCATCCAGCTGCCTGGATGAACGCTCCTCAGTCAGTCAGTCAGCAGGAGCTGTGACAAACTCCCATTCAGGGTTGTGGGTTACTCTGTGGTCTGCGTTGTGGTTTTGGTTTTCAGTTTTTGCTTTTTTACTGCAGCTTGTAGGAAGGTTCTTTAGCATGGTGGTACGCATGCTTTAGCAGCTTTTTGGTTATATTTATTGGAAGCCTTATTGGGTAACAGCACGTTGTACAGGGGAAAACAGCAGAACTGGGCAGGCACAGAATGCAGTAACGTCCTGGTCATCCTCCCTTGAATGTGAAGAGATACTGGCCTCGTTTACAACAGTATGACGTGATGACAGCAAGATTCAGATCCAATTCCAGTGAAACACATCACAAAAACCACTACTGCTCTCTTAATTTTTTTGCATTTTTTATGAGCAATGCTTCAAAAAGACATTGAAGATAACATGCGCCACAGCTTGCAGTGCAAGGACGTGCCACCTGAACCGTGTTTGTGCTGGGACAAGCAAGAAGTTTCTAGACAGCAAAGTGCAAAATGTGATGTCCAGCTATTTGGAGAGGAAGTACAGTGGAGAGTGTTCCAGTCTGCTTTTTTTTTAACGAAAGCAGAACCCAAAAGGCTGGAGAGCAGTGGGGAGGAGGGAAGCTGCCGCACCCCGTCGCAGGTGCCCGCCTGTTGGGCTGACAGTAGCCAGCTCTTGTCATATTGTTGCATGAGTGATTCTCTCTTCAACAGATTCAATCCCAGCTTCAAGACCTGGTTCAGGTAGGACACGTGTGACTAGCTGAATGTGCCTGGCCTTGCTGGCAGCTGACTTTTTTTAGTTCTTGGTTTTGTTGCTGTTTTTTCTCTTCAAAAGTTTGCAGTGTTGTCTGGTCCTTCCCTTGCCTCCTGCCCAGCATATTTAGCTATCACCATGTGAACTTTTCATCTGTTTTTTCAAGCGCAGATCACATACTTCTTTGCACAAAAACTTATTTCTGGGGGAGAGAGGGACAGGTCTCAAACTTTAATTTTTCTTCCCTCCCCCACCACAGTCATTACGGAGAAAACCAAACCTAGGCATATTGTGAAAAGCTCTGTTCTCTTTGCTTTCAGAAAGAAGGAATCGCTAACCTTGCCTGATAACTGGCATTTTGTTTGAGGGAAACCAGAGAGTGCAGGTGCTGTGCTCATGAGCCTTGAAGGGCACAGAAAAGTCACTGAATGAACTAAACGTTCTTGTTGCCTTATCAGTTCAGCAAGCCGTTAAAGCTTGTGCTCAGTGAAGTTACGGGGACTTTAAGCACGCTCTTGAGCCCTGTGCTGGATGTGAATAAACTGCTGAATCAGGGTCAAAGTAGAGTTTCAAGCCATCTCCCCTATCATAAGAGGAGGGACAGTAGAAGAGGAACTCTCAGATTCTTCCTTGTGTGATCTCGGACAAATAGAATTGCCTTTCTGGGCCTGCGTTTTCCTGTTTCTGTGACTACCACTATTACCTCCTTGCAGGCACCTGCAAGATAAATGGAATTTTTCAGGGTAGACAGTTTCCTGATGCCAAGTCATGTGGCAGTGCATCTAAACTGTGAACATGTAGGGTTGGAGAACAACGACTGATTTCTTGTTAAGGGCAGAACAATATCCTGTTCAGTCCCTACTGCTGTTTACCTTTGATTCAAAACCAAAAAGAAATCAGCTGTAGACTGAGTTGGGATCAGCAGTTGGATCAGCTCTGAGTTCTTAAGAGTTTTAAAATTAACTCTGCCCGGAGTCAAAGGGAAGAAGAGCTCAACATTTTACTGTGACAAGTGGTGTAAATATACTTTAAGCAAACAGTCCATCCTCACTAGCTGAACTGTTGCCTTTCCTGTGACTTTTTGTCCCCTGAAGCCAAGTTTTGGGCCACATATAAATTATTGGAGCCATCAGGTCTGTGGTGGATTCTGATCATGAAAAAAAAACAACCAAAAACAAAAGCTGAGTGTGTAGAGCTCGTTTGCTTTCTTTGTCCCTTCCGTTTCCCGCTTTTCTTTTTATTTCCTATCATCCTACTGTGGTGCCCTGGCACACAGAGGAGGCAAACCTCCTGTGGTTCGCCCAGATTGTAGGCCATGTGCACATAAATAAAATTCAAAGTTCCCTTCCTCTTCAGCTTTGCAGAATGAAACTATCTGGGAGGAACATAAATGGCCCATGTGAGAAGAGGCAGTTTTCACTACTTCTCTCTCCTCTCCTACACCAGCTTCCCCGCTGTGATTAAGCACTTGCCCATTTTGTGAAACCCAAAACCTGGCTGTTGCCTTCAGAATCCTGGGAAGGGGGATGCTGCTTCCTCTGCAGTTTCTTCCTGAATTTGGACAGTGTGGCTACTACGTCCTGCAGCTCACTGCTGGGTTCAGTTTGGAGGAAGGGGAATATGCTCATCTGGGAGACTTTCAGCAGACATCTGGCAACACAGCAGCTTTTGTCTTGTACAGATGTACATTTTGGGTGTATTTCGGTTTGTTTTTTCCCCTCCTCTCTCTCTGAGCAGGTAAAGCTACAACCCTGTTCAGCCGTCACACCAAAGCTATCATCTGGGGGATGCAGACACGGGCCGTGCAAGGAATGCTGGACTTTGATTATATTTGCTCCCGGGATGAACCTTCAGTAGCTGCCATGGTTTATCCATTCACGTAAGTAGCCTGTGTTGACTGAATTATTTCTGTGACTGCTTCCCTCAGTTCTTCTGTTAGCTTCCTCCTCTTCCAGTCTCTGCTGTTCTTTAGTGTAGCTCTGCCCTAGTCCACACCTCTGCTGCAGCACCTTCTCCTGTGTTCCCTTCCACCGTCCGGCTGGCTTTGCAGGCTGCGTCCTGTTTCCCTCAACCATCGATTCCAGGCTGCTCTGCGGAAATGGCTTAACCTCAGCCACACAATTTAAGTCCCACTTCATGCTCTTTCACAGCGTGTCCAAATTCCGTTCCTTCACTCAGCAGCTGAGGAAGGCGTGCCTAGTTGGGCTTTCTTTAACGGCCCACTGGCTTAGCAGGGGTAGTACGGCTACGTAAGGTTTCTTCCACTCACCTACTGTTTGCAGATGTCTCAGACAAGCATGCAGGATTTGTGCCTGCAGCAGCNGGAATTTCCCCCCCAAATATNAGCCAGAATCGGGGCAGCTCTGCTANTAGGCTAAAGCAGTCTCTCTGTCATGTAGCCAAACNAAATTAAAAAGAAAAATAATCCCATTCATCTTGTTCATACTCTTTCCNGTGGCAGCAGTTTCTTAGCAGNCAGGAACCGTGTGGGTGCTTGAGTGGGACAGAGTTCTCTTGTGGTATTCGCCCTCTCTCACCTTATGCCCACAGCTAAGGGGGATGAGAGGGGCTGTCAGGTATTTCAGATTGCCCTCGGGAGGAACCTCTGGAGCACAGCTGTGCCTCAGCTGGTTTGTTGCTGTACCTCATGAGTGTGGGGGGGTCTCCCTGTCAGCCAGGGCGAGTAGCGAGAAGGAAAGGAGTGGCTGCCTGGCCGGCTGCTGAGACAGTGAGATGGGAGCCCATGCAAAGGTAGGAGGCTTGTTTCCTTTGTGTGGTGCTTGCAGACATCCCAGGTAGCTGATGTCTAATCAACCTCTGTCCTGCAGAGAATTTTGCCTCTCGACGATTAAGTACCTCGTGCTGTTGGTCTGCAGCTCTGATGATAATTGCAGCTCTGTAATAGCATCTCAGCAAGTGCAAACCTCAGGGTACTAAAACTGAGCGCAGACATAGCCACAGCTACAGGGGAGTGGCAGCCCCTTGCAGTGTCGCAGTTGTTTCATAAAGAAAAAGCAATAGAGATTTAAAGTTCAAGGCTACCTATAATTATCTGATTCTGCTTGACCTTTTGGAGGAAGCCAGGCTGGCAAAACCTGGAATGTTCTGTTACAAATGTACCAGTGTGGGAACACAGCCAATATCTCCAAACTCTTCAGTGACTCAACACGATAGACCTCAGGGAAGCTCCAGTCAGAGCATCTACCATGTACAAAAGACAGCACCTACAGTGAAGCTTCCCTAGGTGCATCTCCAGCGTGTGTGGGGCAGGGTGGGTAGAGTCTCACTGTAGCAGAATTGGGAAGTTGAGTGGCCCTCTCGCTGCTGTCCTGGCTGTTCACTGCAGATACTGGTTTCCTGTTTCCCCCAGTCCGATATTTGTTCCAGCCCAGTAATGCAGCTTTGCGTGCGTCTCATTCATTACTCTTTCTGTGCCTCATTCTGTCTTCCAGCTTGGAGTAGAATTGAGGCTCTGGTAACTTCACTGTGGGAGAGCTTATTCATCTTGCTGGATGCCTCTGTCCCCATTAGCCCGTCTCCTTCCATATGCTGCTCTGTTCTATACTCTGAAGAACCTTCTGCTGTTAGTATGGTCCCTCCCCATGTACGCTCACTTGCTAGTGAGTGTCTCACAGTCAGTCTTGGTGTCTGAGAACTGGGGTTTGTAAACTCCTCTGTCTGCATGCACTGTATCCCTGTGTCTCTCCAGTAGCCTTAAGGGTCAGGGCTTTTTCATCTTCTCCACAGTGGGGACCACAGGCAGAAGTTCTATTGGGGCCACAAAGAAATCCTGATCCCAGTCTACAAGAACATGTCGGATGCCATGAGGAAGCACCCAGAGGTGGATGTTCTTATCAACTTCGCATCTCTGCGCTCTGCCTATGACAGCACTGTTGAAACCATGAATTATCCACAGGTGAGTGAGGGATCTAGAAGAAGCCCAAGAAAAGAAGGAAGATCTTGTCAGCAGGGTACCAGTGTTTCTTAAACCGTGATGCCATTAGCAAATTGGCTTGGTCTTGCAACTTGGCAGATAAATACCTCAATTCTAACTCCTTGTAAACTCTGAGGATACTGGAGTTGCATAGAGAATTCTAATGCTGGACTTGCAATTTGTGTAAGAGGAACTTGGCACCTCTTGGTTAGGAGTAATTATTTTGGGTTGGTTAAAATACAGCGCTGCTCTAATGTGCAAGGGGACAAAAAAATTCTCTGAACAGGGAGAGTGCTGTGAGGGTCACAGTAGACTGTGGATCCATGCAGCATGACCTCCCAGAGGCCTCACAAGAGGCAGAAACCAACCGTGCCCGTGAGCAGCTGTTTGCCTTCTCTGCCCTGCAGTTCCTTAGGCTGGTGACACTGGGGGGTACTAATGCTTTTCTTCATCTTGATGCAGATCCGCACCATTGCCATTATTGCTGAGGGCATTCCGGAGGCCCTGACACGCAAACTGATCAAGACAGCTGATAAAAAAGGAGTCACTATCATTGGGCCTGCAACTGTAAGTACTGGTGACCTTTTTCTCCCCTTGTCCATATGTCTTGATCTTTCAGATCGGCTTTCTCTGAAGGATAAAGTATATCCTACAACGCATTTTGTCTTTAGTCATACAGAGTGCGTGTTAGTTTCTCATTTTAAGCTGATGTTACTGTCTTCTGTTGTTTGTATAAATACTGACAAGAGTGTTGTATAGAAATGTTCCTAAACTTCAAGCATATTTTAAAAGGCTTTTCATCTTCCTCTAACTTTCTTGTAGGTTGGTGGGATCAAACCAGGTTGCTTTAAAATAGGCAACACGGGAGGCATGCTGGATAATATCTTAGCATCAAAATTGTACCGTCCTGGCAGCGTGGCTTATGTTTCACGGTCTGGAGGAATGTCCAATGAGCTCAACAACATAATTTCCCGAACCACCGATGGGGTCTATGAAGGGGTGGCCATTGGAGGAGACAGGTAGGAGTCTGCATCTTCAGCAAAGACACCATTTTTCAAGTCAGTCAACAGAAGAATTGTTAGTAATTTGAAGGAAGAAGGGCAGGATGGCTGTTATTTTTTCTTCTTTCAGAAAAGTTTATGAAATGAATTCAACTTCTATCTTTTTCTCTGTATGCTACCCAGATATCCTGGTTCAACTTTTATGGATCATGTCTTGCGTTATGAGGATACTCCAGGAGTGAAAATGATTGTAGTATTGGGAGAGGTGAGTGAGCCTGGTTCACTCCTATCTGAGAAAGACCCTCATGTTTTGTTTTGGGAGCATCTGACCTGGCTACAAGGATGCTAAGTAACAGCTACAGATAAGTAGCAGCTATTCATACTGTTATTGAATATCTCCATTTTTATTTCATGCTGCTTTAATCAAAAGAAAATGAATATACTCCACAGACAAGCACAGGCTCCACTACTTTAAAAAAAAAAAACAAAAAACAAAAATCAAATAAGGACGCTTTGTTCTGAGACTTCATCTGTTACTCAATGAAAAAGGATAAAAAAAAAAATCCAAATAATGCTTCCGTGTGCATCTTGGAGCTGGTTTCTGCAAAGGTGCAGTTTTGCAATAGCTCAGCTCTCTTTCTGCAGATTGGAGGCACAGAAGAGTACAAGATCTGCAGGGGTATTAAAGAAGGTCGGATCACCAAGCCAGTGGTGTGCTGGTGTATTGGTACTTGTGCCACCATGTTCTCTTCAGAGGTAAGTGCAAAAATTGGGGCAAATGCATTAAATAAGTATATATCCACAACAGGAAGAAAATAACCCAACTTCTTTCGCTGTGCCTCAACCTTCCAGAGTTGCCAGTAGCAACTTAACATGCAGAAGTTAATAAACGATAGAAGCTTTTTGTGCTTCTGTAGTCTGCCACTGGATTTCCAAGGGATTCTGCGGGCTTGTAAAGGGAGCCCAAAGATCCCAGGGAACACAACAGATTTTAATAGCCCCCGCTTCTGGAGCGGGAATGGGAAAGATGCACGTTACACAGCGCTGGAGAGTGGGGGAGTTTAGGGAGGCAGAACATCAACGGATGAGCCTGGAGTGATTCCAGGTCAGCAAATGCCCTGCATACTGCAGGGCTGACTGTAGTTGCAACCAGGAGGTCTGTTAGCCCAAAAAAGAAGGCAGATGTGCAGTCACTGGTATTCCTGTCACCAGCTTCCTAGTCTGGTCTTTACTCTGTTTTACTCTCTGCAGGTAAATGACTTGTATTCCTTACTGCTGTCTCTTCTCTTGTTTGTAGGTGCAGTTTGGCCATGCAGGAGCCTGTGCCAACCAGGCTTCTGAAACTGCTGTCGCAAAGAATCAAGCCCTGAAAGAAGCTGGTGTCTTTGTTCCCCGGAGTTTTGATGAGCTGGGAGAGGTCATTCAGTAAGTCACACGAACAGGGCACCTTCAGCAGGGGACAAAAACTGTTAGGGCGCTGATTCTAGTCCAATAAAGAGATATGTTCCTGCTTAAAGAAAGCAACTTCTATTCATTATGGGTTTTCAAGGTATAGATTATGACCTTAACTTATTTATTAACGTAAGTTAATAAATGGCTTCTCCCTAGGTCTGTCTACCAGGATCTTGTGGCCAAGAGAGTGATTGAACCAGCTGAAGAAGTGCCTCCTCCAACAGTGCCGATGGATTACTCCTGGGCAAGGGTGAGCTGTGCTGTTTGACCTGCTTTTTGTTCCTTAGAAACCAGACAGGATGTTTGCTGTGATTCTGGATGTTTGTGGCAATAATGGTGTTGCCTTGGGGTTTTATCTCACACTTTGTAGCGTTATTTGTGAGCTCACTGCCTAGGCTGTGGAAGCTGCTCTGAGGGCAAGCTTAAGGCATCGTTGTTTGACCACTCTGCCTCTACTGCCCCTCGCTTCTAATGTGGATTGTTTAAAATCCTATCTTTATGCTGCAATTTCAGGAGCTGGGTCTGATTCGCAAACCGGCTTCCTTTATGACAAGCATCTGCGACGAGAGAGGTCAGGAACTGATTTATGCTGGGATGCCAATCACCGAGGTCTTCAAGGAAGAGATGGGAATTGGAGGAGTTCTGGGCCTGCTCTGGTTTCAAAGGAGGTGAGGCAGCTTTTGTGAAGGCTCAAGGATTCTTTGGCTTTAAGTTTTTCTTGTTTATGAACAGACTTTTAAGCAAAACAGGAACTCCAGGATTCCTTGGTGTACACAGAGTCACTGGAAATGCCATCTCTGTTCCCTCTTCTGAGACCACATCAGCACTTTGAGGCTTTGTACAGTGTGTTTTAGTCTTGGGATTAAGTTTTCCACAAGTTTTGTGGTGCACTTCTTCATTCTAGGCCTGTTTCACTCTCTCTGACTACTTGCTTGTTATAATTGTCACCTCGACCCCGGAGAGACTGGGGAGTTTACAAACATTTGCTAACCAGCCTACAGGGAACGTTCCGAATGGCAGCAGTTTGCTGCCTTCATCTGATCGGGCTTTCGTTAGGGGCACTCTCGGCACTAGCTGAAATCGCTGGCTCAGCAGAACAGGATGCACAGAACTGTAGCACAGCCTCGTGGCTGCCCACAAGAGAGCTGAGTCTGCTGAGTGTGTGCAAACTCGGCGTACAAAACTGACCCTCAGCTCTGAGCTAAAGGGCTCCTGTGGAAGCTGAATGAAAATCTGATCTCTGGGAAGGGCATTAGGATGTGCTGGGGGGTGTCGTCACCCTGCAGCTCCCTTGCTCTGTTCTGCTTCTTTCGAGCATGTACCTAACGCAACAGTCACGCTCCAGTATAACTCCAGGGGTCTTGTCGTTTGGTTTTCTTTAGGATAAATGACTTCAGTCTCTTCCTTGCTCAGGTTACCAAAGTACGCCTGCCAGTTCATTGAGATGTGTTTGATGGTAACCGCAGATCACGGGCCTGCGGTGTCTGGAGCCCACAACACCATTGTCTGTGCCAGAGCTGGAAAAGACCTGGTCTCGAGCCTCACTTCAGGCCTTCTTACTATTGTAAGTACTTCACCTCCAGAAGAGCTAGCTTTGCTATTTATTACTGTCTCCAGGTTTGATTACTATTAATTTAAGATTTAGATTGGCTGCAGGGCCATGGACGGGTTGTGTCTGTTCATTCACGCTTTGAATTTCTGTTGAGTTCAACTCTAATAGCTTGATGCTCTAGGTTTAAAACCCAGTCCATTTTTCTAGTAAGCAAGACTGTTTTGATCTCTTTTCTGAGTGTGGCAGAGGCCAAACTGCTGTCAGCATTGACCTGGTATGTTTGCATAGTCTTTTCTAACACTGACAAGTAAAAGTGTGGATGAAGCTGACTTTCGACTGCACTTCCCCTCACGCTCTGTCTCCAGTGGAGATGTTGGCTACGTACTGACACGTGTGGGGAGTTATAAACAGATGCTTCATCCCAGGTGCCAGCCTGACTTTAATTTCATGAATGCCACATTGATAGGCAGGGCAGATGGGGAAGATAATCTTGTGCTTGTTTTGTACCTTAACTGTGGAGTCCTTTGCTGTAATCCCCTCTGTGTATTGCACCCAGGGTGACCGGTTTGGTGGAGCGCTGGATGCTGCAGCGAAAATGTTCAGCAAAGCCTTCGATAGTGGGATTATCCCTATGGAGTTTGTGAATAAGATGAAGAAAGAAGGGAAACTGATCATGGGCATTGGACACAGAGTCAAATCAGTAAGAAAACTGCGTTAATACAAGTTGGAGACTGGTTTTTTTATGGAGAGGTGGGGGGAAGAAAAAAACAAAGGAAAGAAAATTAGCAGCTTTCAGAGGCAGCTACTGACCAAATTCTCAGGACTTAAATCCTAAACCTAGAAATAGCAAAGCTTATGGCAAGTACCTGTGTAAGAGGCAACGTCAGTGACTGTAATGTGTTCTTAACTTGCAGATAAATAACCCAGACATGAGAGTTCAGATTCTCAAAGACTACGTGAAGCAGCATTTCCCTGCCACCCCGCTGTTGGACTATGCACTTGAAGTAGAAAAAATTACAACTTCCAAGGTGAAATGCACCTCTCCTCTTGAGCACTTTTTCTTACTGGGGGACAAGTGACTTGGGGGTTAATACTCTATTTTAATTGCAGCCCTTCATAAATTGTTGCTGGGTTTTTGTTTCTCTGTGGTAGGCTGTGGGCCAAGTACAGCTACAGTTTGGTAAGGGTGAAGACATTTGGACACGGGGAAAATGCCGAACAAACCAAACCCCATTACCTGTGTTGTCCACAGTATGCCTGGAACCACTGTATTGCTCTGATCTGAGGCAGAGCTCTCGGCCGTGGTGGGCTGTGGCAGCTGAGCTCTGTGGTTGAACCGAACACAGAGCCATTGTTCGGGGCTGGTGTTCCATCATTCATGAGGCGTGCTTCTGCACAAGGTGCTGAACAGCCTTCTCTGTTGCCAGGCTTGTGTGTCCACAATTATGGACAACCCTCAAATTGCCCTTGAGGGTGGAAGTTACCAGGTGAACATCGTTTGCCACCGTTAACATCTTTATTGGGCTGTCTTTTCATTTCTTGCAGAAACCAAATCTTATCCTGAATGTAGATGGCTTTATTGGAGTTGCCTTTGTTGACGTACTCAGGAATTGTGGCTCTTTCACACGGTAAGTAGGTACTGGGCTGTTTCTCTCAGGTCATGGTCCTGTAAAAATGATGGGAGCCATACTGCCAGCTCGTCTCGGGGCCAGGGTTTCACAAGGATCTTATGAAGGAAATGTAGCCTGGACCTGGGGGAAGGAAGCTTTTAAATTAATTCGGTGTTGCTACTGGCACTAGAGCAGACTTGTTGCCTTTCTAAGATTGATTCCTTAAGTAGATTGCTCTGAGGAACTACTTAATTTCTTTTCTCTTGCAGGGAAGAAGCAGATGAATATATTGATATCGGAGCTCTTAATGGCATCTTTGTACTAGGCAGGAGTATGGGATTCATTGGTAAGTCTGCCATCTTTCTGCCCCTTCCCCCTACCAGGGGATGCCCTGCCACCATGAACAGGAGACACGCGAACCTCTGGGGACTCGGTCTAAAATGGTAGTTGTGGAAATACAGAAATCAAAGTTAATTCAAGGCAGAGTAAGACTAGGAGGAGGAGCAGAAATTTTGTAACACAAACGACTTTTGTTTTAGGACACTACCTGGATCAGAAGCGACTGAAGCAAGGTCTGTACCGTCACCCGTGGGATGACATATCCTATGTTTTACCAGAGCACATGACTATGTGAGAACCTGTAGTATTGCCTCAGAATGTCACTTCAAGAAGACAGAAGCCTGCACAGAGGACAGCCACAAATGGGACTTTGATGTGTGAAGGCCATTGGTACATAGACATTGAGCTGCCTGGTCAAACTGTGCAAGGCAACTGTTTTATAAGAATAGAAACTTACTCTAATAAAAACCAAAACTTGTGCTATTCCATATGTTACCTGCTGTATTTAATACTGTCTCTTACCCTTTTATTTTTTCTACTCTCGGTTCGTTTTGTTTCCAGAAAAGATTTTAAGGGTTTTGAGGGGGCAGTTTTGCTCATAGGTGCAGTCTTACTGAACTCGCAGCAGATCTGTTAATCTGGTAACGAGCTGTAACTTTTCCCAGCAGGGGGGACAGTACCCATCATTCCCATATGCCATGACCGGGGCTTTTGTTGCTGTTGGTTGTTTCTCAGTTTGTTTACTGTGTTCTCATCTTCAGTCTGGTTGTATCCTGAATAGTGGGACCACTGCTGATGTGTAACCAATGTTACTCAGACTCTGGTGTAGTAATTTAAAGTGTAAAGTTGTAACATACTGCTGTTAACTGTGAAGTTACATGTATTCCAGTGTCTGTATTTATGCAAACAACTTCTCAATTACTATTAGGTCGCTGGTATACAGAGTGTCACTCATGTTATCTGCAGATGCAAAAATGTCAGTAGTAACTTCAGTGTCCTACTTGTCTGTGTATTGTAACCTAACTCAAATAAATGATACACTACTCATTTACTCTTTTTCTACTTCTGCCTTTTAAAAGTTGGTCCTAACCAGTGTCTAACAGGGTCTGTGACAAGCTGGGAACCACTCATCTAAGCAAATACCAACCTCAAAGCCATTGTTCCTCTCATGGTGTGTGTTCCAGTGGAGTTAAAAGGCGGGGGGGGAACCCACCACCCCCCAGCCTTACCCTGTCATGTTTCAGTGTAGGTCAAAAAGATGACATTTAGCAACATAGAGAACAAACCAGAGGAAAGAAATTATCTATAATTGGTATAGCGTTATACAAGAGTTAAGGAACTGTATTCTATCATAAACATGAAGTAATCATGCTCACTTCATAGAATCATAGAAAGTTTTGGGTTGGAAGGGACCTCTAGAGGTCATCTAGTCCAACCCCCAAATTCTAATTCATGAAAAAAAGGTATGCTTTCTTTGGAGCGAGCGAGTTCCTCACGTGAAGTCCCTTCCCTAGAGGCTCGCCTGAGAGAGCAATGTTACAGAAAAACATAAAAAGCCGAGCTCTGGCTGTCCCTGCTCTGTGGCACAGAAGCAGCCGAGCTCTGGCTGTCGCTGCTCTGGGTGCCAGGGCCGCGTGGCAGAGGGCAGCGCGCCCAGCACCGGCTCCTCCCCAGCCAGCCCGGCCGCCGGCACCGGGGAGGGCGGGGGGACAGGCCGGGCAGCTCGCTCCTGACGGCACGCAGGGAGCCCAGGGGAGCCCGGACCGCCTTTCGCCTGAGGCGGGGGCTCCGTGGCTCTGCCGCGGCGCCGGCCCGAACGCCGTCCCTGCTGACCGAGCGGAGAGTCAGGCGCTGCTGCCGCTGCCCCCCCAGCGCCCCGGCCACCATTTTCCCGGTGGCGGCGGCGCCACCTCCCCGCCAGGGGGCGGG
>Ga0065711_1046900_pt1 | contig 12634 bp, 9 predicted proteins | sample Hoacrofraction12_FD_59098 | JGI IMG/M metagenome (GOLD analysis project Ga0065711, IMG submission 59098) | Hoatzin crop microbial communities from Cojedes, Venezuela - Epithelial fraction 12 v2 (version 2) | ecosystem: Host-associated > Birds > Digestive system > Esophagus > Crop | place...
TTAAAAAAAAAAAAAAAAAAAAAAAAAAGGGATGGTTTTATCTTTATCCCTTATTTACTATGAAGAATCATAGGGGAGCACTTACTTAGGTATTTTTCTGCATTGCTGCTGAGGTCCTTCCAAGTATTAGCTGACTTCCTTACTGTGTCTGACGAGCCAGTCTTTGTTCTCCGTGTCCTGGTGACTTGAGAGATACATGCCCATTAAGTAAAAGCTGAACAGAAAATGGCATCCTGTTGCAACACCAATCCATTTCCCTCACTGGGAGAATGGGGTTTGAAGAACGGCTGTCCACGCAGCCAGAGTACTAGTTTGCTTGGCCCACTAGCTTCCTGCAAACGTGCTTTGGACATGAAGCACACCAACAGCTCTGGCTTGGGGGAGCTCAAGCAGCTGCGTGCACCTGATGACGTGTAGGTGCGCCTTATGCAAACTCTGAATCATGGCACCCTGCTAAACTGTAACTAGCAGAAGTCTGGCTTTGCAGCTTAGATCAGGTTGGAGTGACACCAGGGGTACTTCTATCTGTACCAGACAATTGTACCAAATCAATAAATTTTTGTACTGTTGAAAAACTTCCCGAAGAGATTTATCCTTTTTTCTGTACATGGAAGCACCTGCCTTGACTCAAGATTTCTTAGTGAATATCACACTTTTCCCTCCTACCTTCATTTATTTCATTAGACCTGTGTTCTAAGATGCCATTTTGTACTTTATTTTCAGTTTTGAGGCATTTCATTAGCACTGGACACAGCAGTTCAGCTGTCATGTATGCTAAATGGGCTGAAAAGCAACAAACACAATACAATCTGCTGTTGAAGTTATGCTCTGCTCTGGCTATCCTGAAAAGTTTCCTATAGCTGTGATGAAATCCCTGGGAGTCAGCACCTGTATCTCATATTCAGCTTGGATCCAAATAAGGCAAAATTCTTCTTGCCTTAAGTTCTTTAGTGATTGATCTTAAATTCAAAGGAAGACTAATGGTGTGTTGAAGTAATTTGAAGTTGGTATTGCTAGAAGACAGTACTGATTATTGTTATTGTCTTATTGTTTGAAAATATCCCACCAGATTGCCTGTCAGCTTCATCTTCTGCCTCTTGTCTGCCTGCAGGCCTACTGTGGCTTCTCACGACCCAATGTTCCACCTCAGCACCTCTCTGCAATAGCCACAGGAAACTGGGGGTGTGGTGCCTTTGGAGGGGACTCCAGATTAAAAGGTAAATTGTAGCAATTCATTGATGTCCAAATGAATCAACTTAGAGCCTTTGTGTTGTTGTTGGAGTACATTTTTTGGGTTTGTTCGTATTAATACATTTTAGCCAAGAATTGGAATACTAGTTAAACTGTCCATAGAACTGGTGAATTAGCGTTGATCTTTAGGCCGTGAGTAATGTGGCCTTAAACAATAAAAACGCACGCTGCTTTTGTAGGCTATTTTCAGTTTAAAGTTTGAGGTAAGTACGTGATGGTGAAATGCCGGGTTTGCAAGGACCCGTAGCACTGAAACCTTCAAAAGCACGGGCACGCAATGTTGGTTCACAAAAGAGCGTGTTCATTGCGGTTCTCGGTCCTGTAAACCAGTTGACCTTTCTGGAGCAATCTTTTTTGATAACGCTTAAAATTGGTATCTCTGCAAAGCTGTTTAAAGTATCTGGTAATTTGCAAGGCTTCACAAAGTTGCTGGCAATGCTCAATGTTTAGTTTTGCTCCTTAATATATTGCTGTATGCCAGAGAGGTTTCCAGTCCCTCAGACGTGCTGCTCTCTTTCCTGACTTGCCTGCTATATCACACGCTTTCTCATGTTCTTTTGTTTTTAATTAGAGTATTTACAATGCGGCAGATGCCACATGCCTGTGTTCATTTAAGACATTTTCCCATCAAATCAAGAACTGATGGATCCTGACACTTAAATTGGTATCCTGATTTATATAGTTCTAAGCAGCAATTTACATTTTTGTTGTTTTCAAACATTTGGAGAGTATTTAAAATTTGCTTTTCTGAGCAGCTTTAGGTGGTTATGGTGAGACAGTCATCAGGCTACGAGCTTCATTAGTTTTCTTTCTTAATGTGTTTTATTCATTGAGCATCTATTTTTTTTTCTCATTGCTCACTGATTTCCTGACAGTTGTTTTTTGATTTCCATTAGATGAAATGCGCTGCCATGTGCAGATCATCAATATCAGCAGTAGTATTTACTGCAGGATCTGATCATGCTTGATTATGATTGTTAAGAAGGTTTAATAAATGCTTTGCTTTGTGTAAGGTCTCCTCTTGGATCTGAACTGTAATATCCCATGTATTTTTTTAATGTATGGATTTCTGATAGAAAGATGGCTCATCTGATCTAACCATTATTTGTTCAACGCTGGATATGACTTTTAGAATAGGGGTTGCTCACTGCAATGCTTTGCTTCCTCTCCCCGTCGGTCAGAGCTCAAAACTGAAGTGTACTGACAGGGCCCACCAGAGTGGAGTCCATTTGGTGAGGTAGCCCAGAAGAGAGGTCTTTGATGTAGACAAAGAAACAAGCCATGAAGTGTGGTGCTTCATAGCTTTGATAGGAACACCAGGCAGAACAAGAGCTTGTAAAGACTTGAAGGTTCTCTCAGTTTTGTTTTAACATAATATTTTAGTTTAAGCTTTCATTTATGTAACTTTTCCTCTGGTTTTGGATTAACCTTATTTTTTTTTTCCAAAGTCTGCAAGAATTAACGCTTAACAGCAAGTTACAGCACTGCTGCTGTTTCAAAAAATTCACCTAAATCTATGTTTGCGCTCTCAAGTCTTCTCCCATTCTTTTGGCAGACCTTACAAAGACGGACATTGGTTTAACTTGCAATTAAGTGACTCTTGTTGTAAACTCAGCTTAATTTCTTAGTTGACTCTGAAAAATCAATACATAATGAAGACAGTTGAATGCCAGTAATGTGCTATGGGATATGGAGCTAGTCGTTTAGCATGTGGTCGTTTTCTCTGAGCTGATGCTGACTTAGAAACAAGATGGCTTTGTACTTTTTTTTTTGCGTAAACTATGAGCTAAGAACAGAGTGCCATAGTTTATCATGTGTATTTTTGTCAGAATAGAGTTGTATTTGATATGTAGTCTTTTCTAGTTCACAGATACTCCCTGCACAGTCGTAAGCACTGAAGGTGTTTCTCCTTTTTGTTCTAAAATGCTGTGTAGGGTTATTTTGAACTGCAAATTCTCTCAATGTTTTCACTTCGTTATAAGCAAATTTCTTACACTGGAGAAAAATCTTTTACACTTCACAGAGTTATAAATTCTTCATTTCAGAATATGTTTTAGAAAACGTAGAGACTCTATCAGTATCACGGTTTCACTGAACCCAAATAAATAGCTTTTGTTGACTACACAGGCTTGACAGTGTATTGCAATGACAAGGTAGTTTTAATCATTTAAAATCTTGCTTTTTCATTTAACATTCTCAAATATACACCCTTGTCCTCTCAGAAGTAGTATCTGGATCTGTAACAGAGGCTTCAGAACCACCCAAGTATTTGATGTAATTGGATATAACGGGATAAGTACCATAATGCATTATTATATTTTATCATTATTTGTTTCGTCGTGAATTAAAGGAACATGATTGTGTATAAAATATGGGTTCACTCAAGGTCACAGATGATGTGAAAACTAAAGTCGTCTTACAGGAGGAAAAAAATAATCTGGCTTTGTAAATTGAAGACCTGGTACGTAAGCAAGACAGATTCCAGCTAAGTTAGGGATATTTCCACAGAATTTTTGTATGAACTTACAGCTTTCAATACTGAAAACAGCATGTTTATATAATTGTGAGAAGCTGGAAGATCTTATCTTGCTTTTCAAACCAGAGGATAATTTAACAATTACTAGCTGCAGGGGCTCTGTGCAACTGTCTAAAGGTTGGAAAAGTGATGTTTTATTGCAAATGCAAAGGAGATGATCTGATGAGGCATCTCATAAAAATACATAAACTTAACTTCTAGCAGTTGTGAGGAAGCACTCTTTAGCTGAATTGGTGTTCTTATTTATCTGAGAAGATAAAGTTCAGTAGGAAGACTGCCATCAGCTTTAAGACGACCCTTGCAGGATTAGTGGATGGAGAGAAAAGTGTGCATCCTGCCTCACGTAGATGTGTGCAGTATCGAGGTGCTACCGCAATAGTACTGCAGGTCTGAACTTGTGCAACAGGCAACGACACGCCGAGTATTGGGTGCTCAACCCTGCGCGGCATTGCTGCATCCGCAGCCATGGAGCACCGACCTTGGGCCGTCGGCTGTGCTGCCGCTCAGCACCGCAGCAGGGGAGTCCCTGGTTAAATGGGATCGCGTCAGCTGGGTGCAAGGGGCGAGAGAGCCCAAATCCCTCCAGCCCCCTGTCCCCTGGGCTCCGTTGCTCTTCCTGCGACGCTCCTTTCTGTGTCAGCAGCACGGAGATGTCATGTGGTATTGTGTATCGTTAATGCTCGGAAGGTTGCGAAGCCTTGACAGAAATTTTGACCCTTGTTTCATAAGATTTATAGCAATTGAAAATAAAACAGTAGGATATTTTTTAAATCTTTTGTAAAGCGAAACCGCATTGTTTGTTTGGGATGAATAATAAGATTCATTAGGTTCTGTTCCCCTATGCAAGCTAGTTAATTAGACTCTTTAAAAGCTAAACTACTGAAGCTTTACCAAATCCACAGCTGGTTCAGTAGTTTAATTAAAATATCATTCCCAGATTGAGATTAATTTCATGTGTGAATCATGTCATTTATAATTTTAGCTATGGGTTTACAAAAGGTTTTTTTTGATTAAAGAATGAAGTATTTTATTAGATCTGTGCTTAAAAACGTGAAAGATTCTTGAGCTGAGCTATGAACAGCTTTGTGTTTAGTTTCCACTAGCAGGTGGTGATGAAGTACGTACGCTGTTTTATTTTAAATTAATCTTTACAAAGACAATATTAATCACATTTTAATTAACTCTACTGGGTAGGAAAGGAAAGAATTAATATCAGAACCGAACCCGTAGGCTCTGAAATAAGACCAGCCGCAACAGATTAAATATTTGCCAGGGTCTGTCGTTTGGCCTGCTGTGACATTACCCAAAGTGAAGGTGTGATTGATTGCACGCGTCTGTGGCACTCCAGCCTCGCAGGACTGGGTGGTGAAAGAGCTGCGCTTGTGTAATAGGTTGGTGCTACCTAAAAGGGTCCTGGTTTTGGTTCTCCCCTTCCCTCTTCTTGGCTGTATGGCCTGATGAGCTCCCTTGCATCAGCTCTGGCTCTTGGCAGACCCTGCACTCGGCCAATTCCACTGCTAATCCAGCAGAAAACAATTAGCTTTTATTCTCTTGTCGTATTCCTGCCAGGTTGGTGAATGAAATTGCCCAGTGAGGTGTCTGATGGGCACCGGAGAGCTGCAGAAAAGTCAGGAAGTGGGTGAGATGGGACGTAGTGTAGATGCACCAGAACCTCTTTCTCCAGTTGCTTGGCGTAGCTGGAGCATTGATCAGTACCCCAGATGATTTTTCAAGATGAATCTTCAAAAATCTGTTTCCAAGACAGGAAGCGTTCTTCTTTCTTTTCCATATAGAGAAATTTTGTAATGCTAGTCATTGACAGAACTTGGGATTCAGCCTGGTCCAGCAAGTTTGATGTGAAGCTGGAAGTCAACTAACCTGAATTGCATTTCTGGCATCACCACTCACTTTTCATAGGTCAGAACGAGCCATCATATTTCATGCTGCATGCTTCTGCTCGAGGCAAAATGACACCTTAAATTGTCCAGTTAGAGGCTGCAGAACCACAGATCTCCTTGGGAGCTAAAAGCTGGGTCAGCTCCCGCTCTGTGCAGCTTGTCTAGTGAGGGGGTTGGCTCCGTTCCTTCTGCAGGGTGGCAGGGAACGGAAGTCGGGATGTGCCAATGGGTGCTTTTTACCCCGCTGTTTGTTACTCAATGCAAGCAGCGTAAACCAGGATGCAAGATGGTGCAATGTCGTCTTACGCAGTCATGCATGTTCATGGGTCAGTGAATGGCTGCGTGCTGCTTGGGGGGACACCGACCCAAACAACCCCTTTCATTTTTAAGCGCATTGTTTATCTGGAAAGTAAGGGTGGTTGTCACTAGTGGCTCCAGCAGAACGCTTCAACACTGAGCTGTAGTGCCCAGTATTCTTTACTTTGTTTTAAAAGTGAAAGTAATACTTATCTACCTGCCCATTGTTCAAATTGCTTTGCAGCGTTCACCTGAAGACGGATGGTACAATTATCTACTATAAACTTAGGCGGTGTTCTTCCCTGCAGCAAATTGTTTTATCCTGTACTCATGTGTGTGATCTTTTTTTTGTTGTTCCAGCCTTAATACAGATACTGGCAGCTGCTGAGGCTGGACGTGATGTCGTTTATTTTACCTTTGGAGATGTGGAGCTGATGCGGGATATTTACAGCATGCACACTTTTCTCTGTGAGAAGGGCCAAACGATTGGTGAGCACAAAGGACTTGAGGATCTTAACGGTCTCTTCCAAGCTAAGCAGTTCTATAATGAAATCTTTTCCTGCAGCAGAGAGACTTAACCATCTCTGTAAGTGGAAATTGTCCAATAAGAATTGTTGTCATCAAGTCCTGAACACAAGCAAATGGGTCTTGGGTTATTTGTACCTGTTTCCAGAGCAATTCAGTCAGCTGTGCCGTGGTAATCTGTTAGAAGACTTCTAGAATCCTTTTCTAACTCATTTGGGAGTTATGCTCCAGAATTTGGAAAATACAGATACATGTCGTAGACAGGAGGTTTGTGCAAGTTTTTAATGTAACTCAAAATGCTTTAAAAGGAAAAATCTGCTTGCACATTCTTGATACAGATTTGTCTTGTAGTGGTCTGGGTTGATCCCGCAAGATGCGGTCAGACATGTTATCCGGCAGCAATCTAAGAAAAGCAGTGCGCCCATGGCCCCGCTGTAATTGTTACGTGTCTTTAACTTCTGGGACAGAAGCACAAAGCTAGGTAATTGGCCGTACGTTTGCGAGTAATGCGTACGCACGCCTGATGCTCAGACAGCTTGTGCGGACGGCTCGGCAGAAGGTTGAGGGAGCCTGCGAGCCCACCCCGCGCTCTTGGGAACAGACTTGGCAACAGTCACGTTGCCCTTAGGCAGGCATCTCCCTCCTCCTTCGCGGCTCCTTTACAGAGATGTTCCAGCCCCTATCCTGGTGTGAGCGTGCGTTTCTAGTCTACGCTTGCAATCATTCTTCATATGGCATGATCTTACATGTTTTTTAATTATTTCTTTTTATTTTTAAGGGGACATTTATAGGCTGTTACTGAGATATTACAATGAAGAATGCAGAAGCTGTTCCACTTCAGGACCAGATGTCAAGCTATACTCTTTCATATACAACACCGTTGAGTCCTATGCAGATTCTACTGATGATGATGATGAAGAAAAAGGGTTGTGCTTTGAGGATTAAAATAAATGCATTTGATCAGAATATTGTTCATCTCCTCCCACTGGTATATTGTGTGAATTGCTGGGTGTAATGTATGAATTGGCTTCACTTAATATATATTGACTGCATTGGTGGTTGCATATAACCACCCAAACAAAAACACCCCACCTTGGAGAGACAAGATTTTTTTTTTGTCAGATGGTTTCATACATGAAAACCTTGTTCATGTGTGTACAGCCAAGATTTCTTTGGTAAATCTGGTTTGTGTTATGCAATTATGCAATTATTATTTGTTAAGCATAATATTTTGGTACACATTTGTATTTCAGACTGAAAGACTTCAGAAGATTTTTCTGTGTTCTTTTGCCTTTATTTTTCAGAGATCTTACCTAGATTTCTCATGTAAGCTTAGTGCTGGAGTACAGGCAACTATATAACTCCTGGGATGATGTTAGGGACAAGTGTTGTAATGATCGTTCTTACTGAAAATTGTCAGAATTTCATTACTTCCTTCAGACTGCCACAGTACCTTCATTGTTCTTATCAACTTTTTCATTCATTTAACTTGATGTCCTAGTTTTAATCTATTTTTGTAATAAATGGTTAAAATTTGAATGATTCTGGAGGAGCTACAATGCATTTCACAACTGCATTGAAAAAGAGGAGTATGGGAGGGTGGGAAAATGAGAAGTGTGACCAGAGTTACAAGCAGAGGGAAACATTTTCACATGAAACTTTTCAATACCAGTTTTTGGTGCTATCTGTTACAACACTGAGCAAGGTCTTAGACGTGTTGGTATATTTGAAGTTTCTCACGGTTCACTGTTGCTGGCGATATCATTTGAATTAAGGTCTGCTGGTTGTGTTTATATTGTCATATCGGTTCTCCTTATCGCAATTTGCATATATCCCCATGGGATAATGTGAGGAAATGAAAATCCCTTACGTATCAGTGGGAGGAAAGGCTGCAGGCTACAGATAAGAACATGAGGGCTTGTTAGGAGTTTGCATCCGTGTCTTTTTGGGCATGAGGACAATAACAATGAAGAGAGGGCAAAAAATGTGTAAAAACTGTGCTGTTACTCTCTCTGTGAATACCAAATTAACGTTGCTGTAGTACATTAATAGTTTACATGAAAGTGCAGATATATCTGTGATAAAACTTTTCCAGGTCTATGTACAGGGCCAATCCACTGAAATGTTTGGCTGTTAGTAGTTTAAACCCAGGTGAAGTTTAAGTCCAAATTGCTAAGTTTAGCCTCTTCCGTGTTAGATTTTCTGGTCTGTCATGGTTGCGATTGCCAGTTTAGCAATACAGGTAAAAACCGCAGCAGGACATGGAGTGAGCTGAGCCTCTAGTATCCACAAATCCTTTTGGCTAACATCAGATAAGAGCTTTCCAAGCCTGAAACACAATGTGGTAGTTGAATGCTGGAAGCTGCTGGCAGTCTGGATTACAATAAAGCACTCGGTGCTTGAGCCGCTCTGGGGGAAGTGGCAGCAAAGAGTCTGGGTCGTTTTCAAACACCTCTGGAGCGCTGCACCTTTGCATTGGTGCTAAGCGTATTGCTTGGGAGCTGATGGATGCAGCAGCTTAAGGTTTTCCTCCTCTTCTTCCCAACAGCTGCAGTTTTCTCCACCCCGATCCGTTACAAGGAAAAGATTTGGGCTGGAATTTCAGGCTTTTTTCTGTGTTTGCAACTTGTGTCCTCGGATTTAGTGGAAATCTTTTCTCCTGCTCCTGGTGTTTCAGCATTGGCTCGCATTGTGGCAATAATAACAGTTTTATAATAAGCTCTTCTTTGGACGTTTAGGTCCAGCTATGGTAGTGCTTCTAGATGCGTTGCCAATGATTAAGAGTGATGGAAAATTGGTGCTATCTGCCAAACCTTCACCTTACTGCTCAGGATTTCCTATAGAAAAGTTGAACAGAATTTGTTCCTAAACAACTGGAAGAAAATACAGCAAAAAGCTTTAGGTGGCTAGATCTTACCTCCCACTTAGTGTAAATAAATACATCTTTATTAGTGCAATATTAATTTTCATTGTGAGGGGAACTGATTTGTCAGGTATGAAACATGTACCAAAATAAGATGGCATAAAATTCTACTTCAACTCCAGAAACAGAAAAATATATTTAACTTTGGAAAGATTCTCTGAAGATCATGTTATAGGGTATCCCAGTAAGAGAGTTTTGCAGTGTCACGTGTTTCCAGGATAATCCTGGTCATTTTATGCAGTCTGTGTTTTCACTGATACCTGAGAATTTTCTAATATGGGGACGAATGCCTTTTATTTGAGATCATTATTTAGGGTATATTTACTATACATTTCCATGCCCTGTGAAACATGGTTGTACGGACAGGAGAAAAGGAAAAGAACTCATTTTTTGTTTAATGTGTCATCTATGTTGAGTGATACATCCTGCGTCCTACTCTGTGTCCCTGATCTTGTGAAAGGTAATGTTGTAAGAACACTTCAAATATTACTTCGATCATAGACAGGCTGAAGATTATATTTTTCTGGGTTGTTTTGGGGGTATTTTTAAGCAGAATAGCCCAGAGTTAACAAATTAACAACGGTGTCACATTCCCATGACTTTCCAATTCAATAAAGAGCTAAACTGCCCAGAATGCTGCAGGTGGAAGCAGGGATTTTGCATCAGCCCCGTTCGTGCTCTGCACCTTTTTTTTCTTTTTCTCTCCACTTACAAACTACCTGAAACGCTTCCTTCCGCTCGGGATGCCTCGTGGCGCTCGGTGTGAAGCAGCGTGGGATGGGGATGTCCATGATCTCTTTGTGCACCCTAGTAAGCTTCAGTTTCGCTCTGCTACAGACATGCTCATGGAGTATTCTGGGGTTTGGGGTTTTTTTTATTACTTTAGGGATGCTTGCTATATGATTTCAAATAAAAAATAAACTTCCTACCAAAACTTTTGGTCTATACATTTTAGCAGCTAAATGGAGTGCTTAATATGAAACGACAGGCAGTCGGGTAGATTGCAATGTTGCCTCATAGTCAAGTTTGGTGTCGGAGCACTTCTGTTGTTTTACAGCTCTTGCACCTAAATTCCTCCGTTTTGAGGTGTTCTTATCCAACGAGGAGTACCCATTACTGTATATATTAATTTATAAACTGTTGAAGTGTTGCTGACATTCTTCTAAACTTACAGTTTATGCACCATTATATTATATTAATTTTTCTGGATCTGTATGCTAATGTTTACATGATTTTGTAGGAAGACAATTAAAAACTCCTGACTGAAGCAATCTGGTGTGCTTTGTCTCGTAATACACTTTCCAGGACAGAGAAATTCCAGCACATTTCAATGTACATGGCACTATACTACAGGGAGTTCTAGCAGTAAATTTAATAATTGCAGTATTGACACACAAATATAAATATAAAATGTAGTAAGGTAATTTATTCTTAGTGTATGATATTGTAGGGGTTGCTACCATCTGCATAGCAATGTAAAACTGTAAGTTGGAAGGGTGTTGGCATGAGCTTGAGGTTTCATCTGTGTGTATGGCCAAATGCAGACATTTCAGCGTTCATTCCCAGTTTACTTTTGTTAAGCAAGTAAGCGTTTGATGACTCTTTGAACTTCATGAAGAAAATACAACTAAACAAAAGTGAATAAAACCTTGAAAAGATAGAAATAATTAATGTTGCATAAATGTTTGCGTAGTTTGTAAAATGGGACTGAAACATTCAGAACAGTTTTTCAAAAATCTTGTTCCAAGCCAATAAGGAACTCATTCAACAGAAAATTAGGATAAACTCTAATTTCTGTTTGCTCCTAAGGTTTTGGAAGTAGCTGAGGTGGTTAAGGTTTGCAGGGTTAGTAGGGAAGGACTGGGTCTGCAGTAGGGCCGGGATAGCTGTGGGGGATGCTGGCCAGCAGGCTGGCCTGCCAAGGCAGGATGGAGCAGGGGCTGCCCCATGTGACTCCTCTGCCAGTGTGGCTTGGCAATCCTGCCTTAGATTTGATTCTGCTCGTGTGAACGGCCACGGTGATGTCGTTCGCTACAGGCTGCATTTGGCTGAGTGCTGGGTAAGGTGGAGATGACCGATTTCTGGCAGCAAGGTGACTGGGTGGAGAAGGGTGGATACCCTTGGTGTTGTACACTGTAAGTGCTGGGTGGTGGGGCGGCAGGAGAAGGTGCTCACACTCTGCTGCTGCAGCGGGGAAGCACCTGCCAGGCTCTACTGCCCCAAGCTGTTGCTAATCTCCCTCTGAGCAGCAAACACCCCGAGGAATACACTTTATTAATCCTTGAAAGCAGCTGGAGCCTGTGGAGATAACTCCTTTGGGTTAAAGAACAATTGCAAGGGCTGCTTCCCCATGGACTTATTTTTCCCATCTTTATTGCAAGCCATTGGCTTCCTGCCTACGTCAGTACTGGGATAGAGGAGGCCCAGACAACTGGATTTTACAACTTCTGACATCTGCATTCCAAACAGGCTGCGTCCTCTCGTCCTAAGCAGCTTTCTGTGACAAGATGGGCAGATGGATGGGCTGAGGCCAACTGTATGAGGTTCAACAAGGCCAAGTGCTGGGTCCTGCACTTGGATCACACCAACCCCATGCAATGCTACAGGCCTGGGGAGGAGTGGCTGGAAAGCTGCCCGCCGGAAAAGGACCTGGGGGTGTTGGTCAACAGCTGGCTGGACATGAGCCAGCAGTGTGCCCAGGTGGCCAAGAAGGCCAAGGGCATCCTGGCTGCTATCAGTAGTGTGGCCAGCAGGAGTAGGGAGGCGATTGTGCCACTGCACTCGGCACTGGTGAGGCTGCACCTTGAGTACTGTGTTCAGTTTTGGGCCCCTCACTACAAGGACATTGAGGTGCTGGAGCATGTCCAGAGAAGGGGAATGAGGCTGGTGAAGGGTCTGTAGAACAAGTGTAGTGAGGACCGGCTGAGGGAATTGGGGCTGTTGAGTCTGGAGAAGAGGAGGCTGAGGGGGGACCTTATGGCTCTCTACAACTACCTGAAAGGAGGTTGTAATGAGGTGGGTGTTGGTCTCTTCTCCCAAGTAACTAGTGACAGGACAAGAGGCAATGGCCTCAAGCTGTGTCAGGGGAGGTTCAGATTGGACGTTAGGAAAAATTTCTTTACTGAAAGAGTGGTCAGGCATTGGAACAGGCTGCCCAGGGAAGTGGTGGAGTCCCCATCCCTGGAGGCGTTCAAAAAATGTGTA
>Ga0065711_1046901_pt1 | contig 12634 bp, 3 predicted proteins | sample Hoacrofraction12_FD_59098 | JGI IMG/M metagenome (GOLD analysis project Ga0065711, IMG submission 59098) | Hoatzin crop microbial communities from Cojedes, Venezuela - Epithelial fraction 12 v2 (version 2) | ecosystem: Host-associated > Birds > Digestive system > Esophagus > Crop | place...
ATCCCACAGATGTATATGAAGGTCTGAAGGGAGGATGCAAAGAAGACAGAGCCAGGCTCTGTTCAGTGGTGCCCAGAGACAGGACAAGAAACAACGGGCACAAACTGAAACACAGGACGTTCCCTCTGAACATGAGGAAACACTTTTTTACTGTTAGGGTGATCAAGCACTGGCACAGGTCACCCAGAGAGATGGTGGAGTCCCCGTCCTTGAGTATATTCAAAAGCCATCTGGCCATGGGTTGGGGCAACCAGCTTGGGTGGCCTTGCTTGAGTTTGGGGTGGGGGCTGAACAGATGACCTTCAGAGGTCTCCTCCAGCCTCAACCATTCTGTGATTCCGTGAATGCGCAAGCTTCTCCCTGGGAGCTGCAGAGATTTACGGGGTTCTCCTATCATCGCTTGTCACCTGAAAACACATCACAGGGCTCTGGCATGGGAAGCTGCTCTTACAGTGCAATTCAATAAGTGGTCCACTTCACTAGCAAATCTGCATTTTTCAAAAAAATTTTGATTCTTTTTTATTACCAGGGCACGTGAACAGGGAGACTGAATGCATTATGAGAGAGTACAGAGAATGAATGTATATTCCCCTAAACCAGGTAGAATTGCTAAAACACCTAACATACATTGCTAAAATGTATAATAGAATAAAAAACATCACTAAATTATAATTTTCATTCAAAGGGAAAAGATATAATAGGAATCTGCTTCTCTGCTCTTGTTCAAAATATACTTCATAACAAATGAATAGTTTCTGGGGAGCTGTGCAGTTTGACAGGTTGTTTTTTGCTTGTTTGTTTTTAATCTCAACAAAGGTAACAAGATCTACCAAACATCCCCACCCTAACTCACACATGCACAAACAGGAATTTGTAAGAACCTCCACCTCTCCGGCTTTTTAATGTTTCATTTCTTGTTCTATTTTCAGGGACTTATTAAAACCAAATAACAAGTGTTCAAAGAAAAGAGCAATGGCAAATTCACATCGATTTGGATGCCTTTTGAAAGCATGAATTCAAAGGCTACATACTTTGAGCTTTCAGTGCTCCACAATTAACATCATATAAGCTGCCATTATCCAGGAATACGTTGGGAAACCCTCTGTTCTGCAGACGTAAAATCTATCTGAATTGAATCAATTTCTGCCACAAAAATAACAAAAAAATATCGCTAAGAAACCCAACTTACCTCTAATCAGACAGCAAATAGAACAGGCAAGTCTACACATATTATTCCTGAAACTCCACTATTTTTTACCTCTTTGTCTGAGATTTTATAAGATCATCTAATTCAGATCCTATTCCACCAAAACCCCTGCTCTTTTCCAACCCGTTATCCCCCTCTGTGCAAACAGACCATTCTCCTGTGAACTGCAGAAAGAGGCTTTGTGCCTATAAAGCTCAGCATGGGTCTCATGCAACAGCTAAGAAGCAAGGCTTGTGAGAAAGAAAATTGGATAAACCAAAGCAAACTCCACCAATTTGTTTCATACCTTGGAGATTTATTTCTCCAAATATGCTATATGCGTTTTTGAGAATATTCTCTTTTGGAGATCTCCAGTAGTCCTGTTGTAAGGCAACTAGATGTGGCTTTCTACAAATTTCTAAATCAAATATCTTGATTTCTTTGTTTTTTATGTTTCTAGATTTTGATTATGATATTGCAATCTCTGGTGAGTATGGAAACAGAATAGTTGCGTAGTGGATCAGACCACCTACCTCAGAGACAGCCCTGTTAGTATTCTAACGGTTGTCAGCAACAAACTTGAAAATGGTTAAAACCAGAAGGCATAAAACCAGTTTCTTTGATTCTGGAATTCAGTAGTCTGGGGAATGCCTAAGCCAGGGGCTTTATTGGTATATTATCCTAATTATCACCAATAGACGAGGTTTTGTCACTTGTCTGTCAATTTATTTTACTGCACACTGGAAAAGGATGCTTAGAAAGCCTTTTAAAACTTTATTCAAGATGCCATAATTAAAAAACAACATTATGTTTCCTTAATTATTCCTAATCAAATTTTACCTTCAAGCAGGTGCTAGCCAGCCCATTTTAAAATCAATGCAATCCTAATATAAGAGAGGCAATCTGAACTTCCACTAGAAAACCAAGTTATGCACAACCATCACCTCTATTTCATGATTGTTATCCTTGCATGACCTCTGGAAGCACATTTTGCACCACTAAGTAGTGTTTAAATTGAACACACTATTGAGTAAGCTTACACGGGTCTTTGTACAGGACTGCTGTGCACATGATCCAAGGTCGTAACATGTCAAAGGACACCTGTGATCCAACGTAAGTAGACATGCTTTGCTAGTTGGACATACACCGTCCCACATTGTGCTGCAGGACATCTGCCAACAGCGTTACTGCTGCAGCTAAGACGAGGTTGTTCAAGTGTGCGGACTTACAGTTTCACTTCCAGTGTCACTCTGATGACCTGAATAAGCCAGTCCAGCATAAACTGATATAATACGATGCATAAACACAATGTAAGTAAGAGAACTCAGTGTAAGGAGTTCTAGATATCAGTAGGTAAATGGCAGAGTCAGTGCTAAAAAAAAAGCCAGTCAATCTTCATTAGTATGAGAGAGCACAAACTTGGTTGTGTTCAAGATACAAGGCACAACAAAATTAATTTCTCTAGAACTATAATTGGCCCCCTCTGGCCCCTTGGCCCCCTCTGCCATTCAATGGCTTTTACCACTGAAAAGTTATTTTAAAGATAGATCTACTTTTCAGGTCCTGATGTGAGGCTGATGGTCTTCCCCCTTCATTTACTCCTTGTAAGTGGGTCAATGTATTATTTTGATACTCTGTTCTTTCCCAGCCCAAAGAATGTGAGGTAGCCATGAAAAGAGATAAATACAACCTACTAAAATCTATAGAAAAAGGTATTCCTGACATCTTAAATGTATCCTGGGAGTACGAGGGCTCTGTAGAGCCTCCAGACCTCCACAGGTTTGTGCACATAAGAACTGCAGTAGATAGGTTTTGCTCAAAACAAATGTTTTTTCAGTAAAACTCTCTAGTCAAGCCTCAGGTCACCCATTGAACTAATCTGCAGTTCCTGGAGGCCTACCTAGCCTCCAAAGCAAAACAATTCTTTAGAACTGAGATCATGACCCTCAGTGGTAGCCTCATTCAGCCAATGAAAACAACACGCAGCTGCAAGTTTAATACCAGTTACAGTGACTGGATTGCAGACCTATTGCCCCAAGCTCTTCAGGGGAAAGTGAAATGGGCAGGCTAGCATTTCTGTGTTGCCTCTTACAGCATTGTCTTCCCCTGTGTGGTACTGCCTATCTCACTTCCAGCAAAAGTAACCATTCACGGCAATTTGCACAGAAGAATGAGTTAAAGGACAGCAGTTGACAGAGAGACCTGGAATGACAGACCAACACGCTTTTCTAAGATGTCTTCACTTTGCTGCTGCTAATGTTGCAAATGAAAAATAAGTATTAAAATTTCATATGGCATCTGATATGTGAAAAGCACTGCACTTTCTGTTCCCTCCCTGGGGATCATACCTCTTATCCTAAGGACTTTAGAACTGCACAGCAGTATTTCTGCCTCTGAAACTCCTGAGTTTCTGGAGGCAGCCTGTAGCCCAGTGAAGCTGGATCAAATATGTTCTAAAGCAACATTAGCAAATTTTTAAAGTGAGCTCTTTAAACTTGAGAGCCCAAAAGGAAAAAAAAAAATTTAGCTTCCCAGGTGTTTGATTCCAAGTTCTCAAAGTTTTACTACATGACAGCACTTTCTCGCTATTTAAAAAATGCTTTATAGTGAAAAAAAACCTCCATACAATTTATTGCATTTTCACATGGGATTTACTCATAATTGGTATTGGAGAATGAGCAAAGGAGAGATATTCCTGCTGTAGGACCTATACTCTTACTAAAACTATGCAAGTAAAAGTTAACCTTTTTGACTAAATCACAGTAGACATCACAAGGAATTCATTTGATCTCTCCCTGTATCCTGCTCCAGAATAAGCTCGAGTTTGTTATTTTGTGCAGAAACACAAACAAAAATCTTATACAACCAGGAAAGTATTCAAAACTCATAAATATAGCTTCCTGACAAAGTGAAATTGTTCTCAAAAATGGATCTCTCAACCGTGGTTTCCGTGGTTTGTGGTTTGTTTTTTTTTTTTTTAACAAATTCTTCTCCTTCTTGTCTTTCTTTAATACAGCAAAGTAAAAGGAACAGATGTCAACACGCTTCAGCCAAAACTGAAGTAAGCCCTTATGGTTGAGTTAGCAACCTAGGCAAGATATCACTACAGTGTAAATAATTCCGAAATGGATAAATGAACACAGGAACACACAACACTACTTAAAGTCTACAGGACAATCCATTTGGTAACAGGCATATCTGACTCGTGTACATTTGTAAATTATGCCGTCAAAGTAATTTTTATTTCCATGTTACGGATGGACATAGCAACCACCCCCTCTCCAGGCAGTCTGCAGGCCAAGTGCCACCCTGAGTTACACCAAGTCAAGCCCACAGGACGTCTAGCAATAATTGGCATCAGCATTTGGCCTTTCATAATAAAATGATGACAGACCTATAAAGGATGAGGTTTAGCTCTATGACACCTAATTTGTGATAGTCTTCATAGTGCAATTCTGCTTCTTTGAAAATGGCTGTGTAAATCTCACCTGGTCTACTCTAGATCAATACGTCCGGTGTACAGACAAAGACTCCTCCAGTTACCCAGTTACTATGCCACCAACACGACCAGACATCTGCTCTCACAGCATTGCTGGCAATAAAAGGTCCTGCAGCATCAAATTAGGGCCTCAAAACACAGCTATTTCAGCAGCTGTTCTTTGTTACTGCTCATGTTGTTGCTGCCTGCTGAGAGCGTCAGGAAAATTCTGTCTTACTGTAGACAGGGTCAAGCATTTCTGTGCAACATCTTTAAGTAACGCTGTGATGTGCTTGATGCCCCCCATTTTGACAGAAAGATTGTGCCTAGCAGTAACTAATTGGAGTTCAGCTAAATATCATGTTCTTGGTATATAGGAGTAATACACAGACTCCCATACTGTAGTAGCAGAGGCAAAAAGCATTAAAACCATAGTTTTGCCACTTAACACACCAGAACCGAAGAGATTAAATATGTGGAACAGCATAATTCTGTAGCAAGATGCTACCTTTAAAAAAAAATCTGTTAGTAAAGCAAAAAACAGCATACTTTGAAACGTAATTCAGGCAAGAGTTGGGAGAAAAGTCACCAATCATGACATCTCAAACTATAAGTTAATCTACCCAAAGGTAAATTTTAGAAATGTTCCAGACACATAAAGTGTATCTTTATTGTTACTTTGTGAAAGTCATCCATCGGGGAGATTTTCTCAGGGAAAAAAAAAAAAAAGTGGGGTTTTTCTATCTAATTGAGATTAGAATATAATACAAAGTGGCAAAATGTCCCACATTGAGAGATTGTGACGTACGTTGTAGCTCCTTAACAAAGTGGTTAAAATAATAAACAAGAAAAAAAAAAGAAATGCCAGCAGAAACACATACAAAAGCAAACCTTTAATACAGAACAGATTATGGGTTTTGGACTACATGATGTTGGTCTGAGTCTAATTCATTACAAAGCTTGAGTACATCTCTGCTCAGCTGTGAAATTCAGCACAGTCTTAATCTCCAGAGTATGCTTATCCAAAATGCCCCTCAAAACTCCCAGAAGGTTCATTTCTGATTTATTGGACTGAATTTTGAGAAGAAAAACTTCTAGAAACTCCATAGTCAGAATAACATCCTCATATTGATGATAATATTGCCTAATGCAAAGTAAATAATATTCACGTGAATAGAATATGCAGATAGAAAAGAAGTTTCAACATGTAGTTTAAAAACAGGCAGAAGAAAAGCCTTTTGTTTTGGGTTTTGGGTTTTTTTTTAGGCTAAACCTGACTGATTTTACATGAGAAGAGTCAATGGATAACAGCCATCTGGTTATTTAACACAGGGCAAAGCATGCTTCATTTCAGCAATATTGTTTTTGTAACTGAATAGAAAAAAAGGAAAGATTTCAGCAGGAAAGCTCAAAGGTTTGTCTAAAAGAAAAAAAAAAGCCCCTCCTTTTTCTAAATGGTAGCATTTAAAGGTGCATAGAATATGAATGAAGTCTGGCTGTCTGGTACAAGCTGCTTCCAGGCACTGTAATTCAGGAAACAGCTTTCCTGTGCTAACCCTGCAGCGAAAGGCAGAAAATAACTTTTACTAGATCCAGTTCAACTAGCCACTAAATGTTCTCCGCGTAGAGGATAATTAGAGGTCAGCCAGGTACAGGTGCTTAGACCTGCTTTATGCAGGAAGAGATCCAAGATCAGCAATTCTGCAAACTTCACTAAGATGCACACAATTTGAATATTTGACCCAGCCCTGCCCAGGTATGCAATGTGAGTGCTGATGTGCTACTATTTAATTTAGAAAAAATGCTGTGAAGCCAAGCAGGAGGCCACTATTACAAGATGTTTTCTCAACCTGAATCAATAAACCAAAAATTGCATGACGTAGGAGATCCATAATCCAGATGTGGATACAGAGCTATAAACCCTTTCACCTGTAAGTCACCAGTTCATATTTGTTTCTTTACAGCTGTGAAAAAGCTAGTGCTGTCTGGTTTCTTTCTGGTGGCCCACATGAAGGAAGTTCGCAGTCTCAGCAGGAGAATGCTGCCTGTGTCACTAGATAATATCAGCAAAGGTCCAGGTAGTGGATGAAAACCCAGACTGAGCTGAGATGCTCAGTTCAACAGGATGCCTGTATATTGACGGCAGAATTAAAACAAAATCTGTGATTCTATGTATGCTGATGTGTAGATTACTAAAAGAATCTAATTCTCTGGAATCACCACTCTGTCACCTTTTACCAATATCAGAAATATATACTTGATAATAAAACATACTAATTAAGCAATACTTTTCAAGTGCCACTGACAAATCAGTTTACGAAGAAGTATTAACAGATCGACTTACAGAGAGAAACCAAGGCTAAAGCCACGGTCAAAAAGAGGCCTTTTTGTGCTCTGTGTCCATCAGACAATGCACAAAGTAGTACACGAAGAGAGAGCAGGTGCCTGTGACTGCAGAAATATTTATAAAAATGCCATGGGTTCTGTTTCCGTACTACGATCTCCCACAACAGTTTAGCAAATGAAAAAAAAAAAAAAAAGAGATCACTATTCCATTTTCTTTTTCTTCACAGACGTTACCAGACAAGGTAGATGTGAGTTGGATATACTCCATGGCAAAAAAATCTTTCAAAAAGTGACAGAGAATATTAGGAGCTGCTCTTTGCCCCTCCTCTGTTACCACAGAGTGTCTTTACAGTTTTAAAAGAGAGATAACAAAGAAGTTAGTGGCAGAAGTTGTGATTCAGGAAATGCCAGCAGAGACAGGAGCTGGTTAAAGATTTTAACAACAGCTCATAGCTTCCTACTGATTTTTGCCTTTATCGGTATCAAGAGATTTGTCTTGTATTCATGTTGCCTCTGTATTTATCATCTTTCTTTCCAATTTATATTTCAGACTTTTCATTCACTGATATGTGTTTGCAGGCGATATTTTTATTGCAGTAGGTGTGGTTTTATTTGTTTGAATGGTCTGGCAAAATTCAGAGAGGTTTCTGGAACAAAATAAGTAGAGTTAATTAACTGTTACCTGTAATACATAACCCTTTGGTATTGAAAGGTCTTACTATAGCAGTCCATCAGTACAACCGGTTCTACATTTCAGCTTCAATAAAAAGCTCTGTGGAAGATCAGGAACTGAAGCCCATTCTGTAAGTTGGTAAATGGGACTTAAGTGTTGATCCAACACATGAATTAATCACTGCTCTTATACAAACTGGCTCTGCTGGTTCCAACACCTTTTCAAGGTTTGGATCTTTGTATTGTCAAATCATCCCTCCAGATACAGCATTTAGCCAGCATTTGGTTAATTCAAAAGAAATGCAATCCTTCTGATTCGCCAGGCTGAACTCTGATTTGTACCTGTGACTAATTCAGTTGTGCGTAGGTCCAGCATTAAAGAACATGGAACCAGAATCTCAAGCTCCAAAATGAAAAGGCAAGAGACTGGAGACACCCATAAAATCCTGGGCTGGCCCTCTGAATTAGAGGCATTTCTAAACAGGTTTCAAAGTACGTGGTAAGATCCATGAAGGAAAGCCATGAGTTTCAAGGAAGTTCACTGAGTAAAATGTGTTTCACTTTGATACAGAGTCCTATACGAGATAGAGAGACCGAAATCTCTTTGACAACAATTCACAGTATCTATCAAGAACAGTAATAATACACAGAAGAACTTGCCAGAATTGCCTTCCATGTGTACTTCCACCACTCTGCTCTAACAGCACAGAAATCTTACCCCCCAAGCTGATCTTGCAGATGTAGCTGTACATAACGTGCTCGAATCTAGCATATGTGTGCGCAGATACAAACCTCCATAACACACGAGCTCATTTCCCTGTGTTTTCCAAGTTACTAATGCACTAAAGAAGACTAGACTGAAGCACATTAAAAACAAAACCCAAGCCCATCGTGAATAATAAAATAGCCACACACACTGCAGGTGTGCAGGCCTTCTTACAGCCCCCTTCAAAATCCAGACCTCCCTATGTAGTTCCAGACCTATTTGATTTATCTCTTTCTGCATCCTGTTGCACTGTATGTCATGTGTATGTATAAAACACACACATACATAAAAATACATATAAATCTTTTTTTATAGAGAGAAATCTCCCCAAAGGCAGCGTCCTGTAGACTCTAAATCAATTTATTTAAATCTAATCTTCATCTGTAATGGTTTTCTTGGCTGCAGACATCAAGGAAATATCTTGGCAGGTGGGAAAGAATGAAAACATATAACAGTTGTTTCTAATGGTTCCTATGCACCTTGTAGTTTTAACTTTCCAACACACAAATGCCTGCAAAATCAATGAAATATGACTGGGCTTGGAACTGACCTCTGATGTAAACTTTGATCAGCACAGCTTAGAACTCTCTAAAATACGAACGTAAAGATGTCAGAAACTCCTTATCTTTAGAAATCATTGAAGCAAAGTCACAAAGAGAACTTTTCTACCTAAAGACAAAGCTGAAGCGGAATTTTTCCATATAACCATTTCACCAAATCAGAAGGCTTTTCTACATTCTAAGACTTTTCCTTTTATCCTCGAAAAACAAGCTTCAAGTCACCCAAAGTGGTTTTCTATTAGGAATTACTTAGACCACAAACCCTTAGGAATCTCCCCGTGTTGTCAGATTTCCACTCCCTGTTGCCAGACTCAGTGCCTTACTAATTGCCTGGGGGTGCGGTGCCTTGTTTATAGAAACAAATTATTTTCTCGATGGAATAGCAGGATTTGTACCTGCAGCGACTCTGCTTGGGAAGCCTGGCAAGTCATGAAGCAGGCAGCTGGGGAGGCCAGTTGCCCAGCAACCTGCAGGACAAGCCTCTGGAAAGCTAGGAAGCCTGTCAGGTTGCCCATTGGGTAGCAGGCAGCTAGCTGGCAAGGTGGCTGGTTGAAAACCAAGGAACCATGAGACTTTACTCTCTATATCTCCTAACCTGGCTTCTGCCAGTAACGCTGATGAATCAACACACTCTGACAAAAAATTTCAGTTCTGTGGCATCAGCATTGAATAATGAATGAAGTATATTAGAAAAAAAATGCTACCCACAACTTTCCTAGATCCCTGGACCCTCAGAAAGAAAATCAGCTCAAGGTTAAGAAGAATTTTCTTGCAGATGTTGCACTGCAGAACATAACTGAAAGCCGAGCAAGCAGAAATCCCCAGTAGTACTCTGGTCGTGTGTAATATGATGTCTGCACCACACTGGTCAAGATTGCTCTGGGGCTTGTTCTTTGAAAGGCCATGGCTGTAATTCACATCTGTTCGTGCACCTCATAAAATTGCAGAGCTGAGTTAGTTACAGCATTAACTACTTATTCTATTGACCACTAAAACAATAAGAAGTCAATCTGATTTTAATTTATTAACTGAAAGGAGGTTGGTGGTCACCAACTAGTCCTCTCTGGGAGTCACTGCAGAACCCAAGCAACACTTGGTCTGGCACAGAATAGCTCTGCCACCAAACTCCGCTGAGGGACAGATGAACTAGAAGAGATACCAAACTCCGCTTGATGCTCCAAGTGGTACTTTTCAGAGCCACAGGTAGTTTTCTATCAGAGGGCCAGATCACGTCAAACAGGAATGTGTATATGACCACAGGAGAAAAAGGTTTCATCTCATCTTTTACTTCAGTAGGTTTGCACCTGGCCCAGCTTGATTTTTTTGCCAAGTTGATCCGGCTGCTGTAGCTGGCAGCAGAAGAGAAACTGCTTATGTTTTCCCTGAGCTTTCTGGTTGGCTGCTTCTCTCAATTTAGACTGGCATAACATATTCTGATTTGAAGAAGCAGCTACTGAACACTGAATTTTCTATCACAATTCTTACATGAACATTGTTAGGTCAAATCTCTCTCAAAATTAAACCTTGAACAAACAAGAAATGTATGGAAAAATAGACAAGACAAAGATTAAATACATACATTATGGTTCAGTTTTAATATTTGAAAGTGCTCTTAATAAACACCTATGTAGTGTCTCCTAAAACCTCTCTCAACAAAAGCACTATTCTTGCACTCTGCTCTAAACATGTCACTCAGTCACTGCAAACACATTTGAATTTAACCTGTAAAGACAATGACTGCCAAATTATCAAAACAAACAACAAATAATCAAGAAACTACATCAATAGATAGGATTAAAAATAATTGAACAGAGCAGCTTTTCCAGCCCCCCCTGAACATGACAAGAGAATGTGCCGTATTCACATCAAGAAGGCAAATTTATCACCAACCATTTTGATCACAGGCAGCATCACAAAGTAGTGGTCCAACCACTCCCCAACCCTCCAAAATTACAGTCTCATGTCTCCTGAAATAACATGCCCTTACATTAAATAAGAAAACAAAATTGGAAGATAACCGACCTCCAACTCATCAGAGTTAAAAATTCACTCCAAGATAGACAGGGATTTTGGTCGCATTGACGGCTATATTCACAGCAACCGGGCTAAAAAACGATAAAGGAGTCTATGACAGCATCACCACCTTTCCAGAGGAGTTCTGCTAGAGAAGAACAGCCATACAAGCTGTTCTACAGAACCCATACCAACTCGAAATACAAACTGTTTTCTTCTACATGTTGTACTTGAGCAGTGGTGTTATAAGAATCCAAAGGCATAAAAATAAAGGTAAATAATAACTGTTATTCATCAGCTGTTGATTATAATTGAGAGTTCTGAACGAAGGAGAGGAAGGAAAGGTAATTTTAAGGAGAGTGTTTTGAAGTATAAACAAAATAGGTGAAGCAAGCATGAAAACAAAAGCATCTGGGATGACTACAGGATTTATAAGCCTTTGAGAACACTGTGATTTTCACCCTTCGCCATCTCTGCTGACTTCCTTACTCTAGTATAGCTTCTGATTAGAAAACCAGAATGGGAAAATGCAGGATATGTCCACTTCCCAACCCCACCAGCCACTCTTGATAGGGTACTGTTCCACACAGAACTTTACTGGTTCACTTTGTCTTCTAAGAAATATGTAAGCTCTTTGAAATATTCAGAAGGAAAAGGTATATCGTGTGGAGATTTACTATTAAGACATCAATAAAAACTTGAATATTTGAAAGCCAAGGTTTTACACTGAAAATCTTTTGAAATTTCTGAAAACTTTTTCCTCCTGAAAATGTAATCATGTTTTAACACTGTAGGCAAGACACCTCCATGAGAACTAGTTTCCATTTCTGACCCTGATATACCTCTGTTAGGAACTTAGGGGCAAGGAATGTCACCCCTCCATACCTTAATGTACTTTCACATAGACAGAAGAATTATTGTAACCCACTTCGATAAGGTCATACCTTCTCATTATTATTTTAAAAACTCAACCTGCCAAGCAACCAGTTCCTCATCCTCTCTGGAGTTTTTTCACTGCCTCGGGCAATGGACATCATTCAGTCTAGTTTTCTGTGTGATTTTTAAACCTCAGAACCTGAAGTTCCACAGTGTTACACAGTAGAACACTTTAGATCCCCAGTGGCAAACAAAAAATTCACCCATAACATCAAAAAAAAGCCACTAGTCTTTAATGGCATAATACTGGGTTTGGACTTCTTAACATATTCTTTTCTTTCTGTTCCCCTCCCCACAACAATCTGCTCGTTTTGAGATTTACAGTAGGCAGTCCCACCTACATTTCAATAAAGGAAGGGAAACAGGAAATAATCCCAAATTTACTAATACTACCTAACTGGTGTCACTTTTATAAAAACATCTCCCCTTCTATCTCGTAACAACTGAAGAATGTACGAAGTACTGAAAAGCTGTAGTAGTAGACGTACTGTGGATAGTTAGGGCCTGGCGGTCGGAACATGTCGTGCTGTACGGAAAGGTAGGCCCTCCCCTCCTCTCCTGATAACCAGTAGCGTTTAGCCCATAGGTGTAAGCAGACGGAAGTGACGCTGTAAACCTAAGCTATATAATACTGTGCTACCCGTCAATAAACGCCATTTGCTGTCCACCACATTGGT
>Ga0065711_1010743_pt1 | contig 12633 bp, 11 predicted proteins | sample Hoacrofraction12_FD_59098 | JGI IMG/M metagenome (GOLD analysis project Ga0065711, IMG submission 59098) | Hoatzin crop microbial communities from Cojedes, Venezuela - Epithelial fraction 12 v2 (version 2) | ecosystem: Host-associated > Birds > Digestive system > Esophagus > Crop | place...
CCGGCCTTCCAGTGAGTGCGTGCGCCGGCCCGCGGCCGGGTAGAGCGTTCACCCCCTCAGGGCGGCTACGCCTCCCCTCCTCGGGCGTCCTGCCTTGGCCTTCTACCCTGAGGCGAGCTCAAAGGTCGGGCCCAACCGGGCAGTACCTCCGCGAGCTAGTGGCTGAGGAGAGCGGCAGGGGGTTTGTCGGTTTAGGTCACCCGGGGGCATGGGTTGCCTGCTGGGGTGGTTTTGGGCCGTTGTGCCCTGCTTTGTTGAGGGGTCGTGTGCTGGGAGGTGTCTCTGGTGGATTCCCCTTCTCGGTGAGGAGAAGGGGGTGGGAGGCTCCCGAAAGCTACTGCCCTCAAAAACCCTACCTGTGTCTGTAGAAAGTTACATATTTAATATTGTGAAGGTAAAGCTGTACTTGTTGCTAAGAGTGGAGAGAGTGTGGGGTATCCTTTCCTGGGGATTATATAGCTGTGTGTGTGTGCCTCCGCAGAACGGGAGAAGCGGTGTGGTGGTGTCCGCAGGAACTGGAAAAGATTCATGCATCAGTCTCTCAGGTGTGCTCACCCGGGAATCTGAGCTTTTCCAGAAAATCCAATCTGCTCACCGAGACAGTGTTTGTAAGCTCCTTTGTTTCTATTAGAAATGAAGGAAAGCTTGGCAGCTGAAGATCAGTCTTGGTTTTCATTTGGTGCTCGCGACTGCAAGTTGAGTAAGCTGAAACTGAGCAAAAGATTAGCCCAAGACTAAACGTTCAACAGAAACTTTTCTGCTTTCACTGCAAGCTGAAGCTTGCTGAGCAAGAAATTTGATGTTAAGTTTTCCTGGTGGCGTTATCTAGCTCATTGTCAATTGCTTCAAGCAGCTTTAAAAGCGTATCGCGGAGAGGTGCCGTATGACTGAGTAAGTTACAGTACCTCTGTTTTCTGTGATAATAGCTTAGTTTTTGCTTCTGTTTTTAACTCCTAAGAGAGTTAAAGTCTATGATGGGAAAACCAAACAGAGTAAAGATAAATATTGTTCTTTGCTGTGGAAACCTGTAAGTTTTGCTGAGACGAAGTTGTTCCCTACCTTATACAGAAATAATATAGCAAGCATGCTTCACATTGAAAGTAGGGCAGAAAGAAGCAGCTCCATAGCAATTCAAACTTGACTGTTGTTCTTCTATTTTTTTGTGTGAATTTAATGGACTGCCGAAGTGGGAAGTAATGGGATGAGGCAGTAAATATAGGAAATGATCAAAATGTGTGACTTTTAGGATGATATGTGATTAGCTTTTAATGAAACTGCAAAAGTTGGACAGCTGCTTGACAGTACTCAAATACCAGTCTGGTACTTGCAGAGTCTCATTTCAAAGGGCATAGATAAAATGACCTAAACTTTTGGGCATGTGAAGGAATAGAAGTTCTCTAAATTAAAAACAAATAATTGACTCGTAATACCTCTTTCTGCCAGCTATTAACAGTAATAGAGCCTATCCCTAAGCGTGCTACATAAAGGTAGTTAGATAGTTTGGGGAGAGTGGGAGATTGGGGGACCCAGAACCCTTGCATATGTTGTTGTATAATTCCTTGGATTCTCAATTAGGTCACACCACCCTTTTCTCTAAGGGCGGATTCAAAGGAGCTCTCAGACTTCCTTCCTGTTGTACCATTGGTTCATTGTATAGAAGAGCTGAAAACAAGTATTGGAAATAAATCTTTCATATTGCAAAGTTCATAAATATTACTGATAGTGCATATGAGAGGCCTTTGTGTGCAGCAGAATGACCCAGGTGTTACAGCATCAGGTTTGATGCATCTAGATGTAGCATTTCATGCTTTGTTAGTCAATACAATAAATAGACAGAAAGTTTTTCCATGTGTACATTTCAGATATGCTGCGGTTCCATATTTACACTAAATACATCATGTTTTGAGTTTTTTTTTTTCCCTGAAAGACCTGTATTTCCTGACTAGATTTTTTACTTTGCACAAACATTGTGCAATGTACTGAGTGTTGGGCTACCAGGTTCCCCATCCTGGCGCTACTGAAACACACTGTCCTATTTATACGGTTAGCCATTAACTCTGGGGAAATGAAATTACAAGCTTATTTTGAGTGCTGATCTTTCTTGTCTGAATTTGTTTAGGTCTGCTGACTTGGGTGGCAACCTGCTGACCAGGCCTGGACAACCCACAGTTGCACGAATACCTCCACCTATTTTGCCAAGACCATCTCAGCAAACCGGAAGCAGCAGTCTGAGCACTTTCAGGCCAGCATATAGTAGTTCTTTTTCTCCAGGCTATGGTTCATATGGAACCTCTTTTTATGGAAGCTATAGTCCTTACAGTTACGGATATGGTGGTTTGGGTTATAACCGCTTTCGTACAGATGACATTCCCCCCAGCAGGTTTGTTCAGCAGGCTGAAGAGAGCAGCAGAGGTGCATTTCAGTCCATTGAAAGTATTGTGCATGCGTTTGCCTCAGTCAGCATGATGATGGATGCTACTTTTTCAGCTGTGTACAACAGTTTCAGAGCTGTGTTGGATGTAGCCAATCACTTCTCCCGCCTCAAAGTACACTTCACAAAGGTGTTTTCAGCTTTTGCTTTAGTGAGAACTATAAGATACCTATACCAACGACTGCAACGATTACTGGGTCTGCAGAAGAGCTCTGAGAATGAAGATTTGTGGGCTGAAAGTGAGGGGACAGTAGCTCACGTTGGCCTTGAAGATAAGGTGGCTAACTCTGCAAAATCCTGGCCTATTTTCTTATTCTTTGCTGTTATAGTGGGAGGTCCTTATCTGATTTGGAAAATGCTTTCTACATACAGTGACGAAGAAACAGGTAAAGATGCTCTGCAGCACGAGAGAAGTGCAGCATATATTGTTCATTTTGTTATCACATGGATAGCAATTAATCGTATACTACAGTAATAGAAGTTAATAGATGCTGGGGCACAATACTGGATTTTAGGCACGTGATACAAGTAACAGCCTGTTTAAGTATCCAGTTGCTGAGTTAGGATGCAGTTTCATGGTAAGTGTGTGATTCCAAAATTATGGCTCCTTTCTGTTTCGGTTTCCTGTCTATTAGATGTGGCAGTTTGGGCGGGGAGAAAGTATTGGTTGGATTGACTCAGCAAATCATGCTTTGTTTGTTACTCCTGGCAGTTCTCTATTGGAAAAGTTTTAGCAAGGAAGTTAGTGTTTTCTTCATTTTCCTTTTTTCCAACGCTCTACGCCACCAAACTTCATAATTCAAAGCAGATAAACTTTTAATTTCTTTGTGGAAACAGTGTCTAGTAACTGGGTGAGTGGAGAAGATGATCATGTAGTTGGAAGAGCAGAATATGACTTCAGTGCTCTCTCAGAAGAAGAAATTTCTTTCCGTGCTGGTGACATGCTGAAATTAGCACCCAAAGGTAAACTTCTAATTTTTTATTTATTTGCTAATCACATGTGAAGTAAGTAATGTTGTTAGAATCTGAAAATGAAAACAAAAAAACCCCACCTTATTTGACCAAACTCTTCATCCACACCAATTTTTTTTTTTTTTTTGCCTGTAAGTTATTACTTGCATTGTAGTAAAACTTACTGAGTAGTTTTGTTCAATTTCACTAAGATACGATACAGCGTAAACTTACTCAGGGAGTGCTTTGTGGTTACCCGTGTGGTTATCTTTTTCTCACATGTGCCGCAGAATTGTGAAAATCCCTAGGCATCTGCAGTACGGTGGTGTCTTCGATTTCAGAACATCTTGCACTTCACAGTAGTCTTCAGCTCAGCTCACCTCACCAATGCAGTTCCTAGTCGTTTATTTTGTGACATAATTTCTATTCATCTTTTACACACAGTTATTTTCTCTGCATGGTGAGCTGTTGTCATCTACCTTCTGGTGTATTTGTGCCTCAACTGCAATATATTTTGAATTGTTTTGTAACTTGATGCATTTGAATTTTCTTCTACAGAACAACAACCCAAAATCCGTGGTTGGCTTTTGGCTAGTTATGACGGCCGAACAACAGGACTTGTGCCAGCTAATTACATCAAAATCCTGGGCAAAAGAAGAGGTAGGAAAACAGTGGACCTGGAAGGGATTACAGAGCAACGGCCAGCCTTTACCAGCACATCTGTTAGAGGATCCATTGCTACTGTGACTTTAGAGGAGCAGGAAGCTGCTTTTGATTCTGTTTTTGCTGGAATTAATAAAGTTCCTGTTGCGTCTGACTCCACTGTGGTTAGTGGAGAGAAACAGGAACTCTAATGCACTTCGATCAACAAAGCAGCTGAACTGTGCTTTATTGATAAAACTTATCTTGAAAATCTGTATTGTAGTGGAACACTGATGGGTCTGTACCAGTTATTGCTGCTACTGACTGGGGAAGGGATGGAGAAATGGTTGCTCAAATTTGAAGTATTTATTTTTGACTCATCTAAGGCTGTACATTAGTGACTACCCAACCACCTGGCAGCAGCTCTAAGATCTTGAGACGAGGAGGATTGGGTCATTTATAACACAGCAAACAAACAAAAGAAAAGACTGGGGACTCCTGGACTATTCTTGTTAAGGAGAAAAACTGTTGGTGAAATTTGGAGATCAACATCCGGTCTTCATTGGAATATTAGCTTGACAAGAGGCCTCTTCTATAGATGTGCAAAGGGAAGAAAGATTTCTGTAAGATGTCCTCCAAAACTGGGTGCTAAGGACCATAAAATAATAGTGCATTGTTTTCCTCTGAAAGGAGGGAGAATTGCAGGAGGTTTAGGTGACAATAGAATAGTTAGAAGTTGCGTGCTTTTCATAAGAAGTAGGGCTTCTGTCGTAAAGACAAAAAAGGAACTTGCGAGAAAGGAGGGAGAAATACAGTTTACAAGGGGCAGGGAGGCTTCAGCAGTAGTTATAACCAGTTCTCTTTTGTTTATTAAAAGAACATTAGTATAAAGGGTATACTGCAGTCAGGCGCTTTCCATGGCTATTAACTAGTAAAATAACTTTGCATCACTCCTAGCCATTTTGTGTTGTAGCTTGTTAAACCGCCTATCAGTAGTCTATCAACTGCCATCAGCATCTCAACTTATTTCTGTTCTTTTTTGGTCTTATGTGAATGTCAAAATACCTATACTGCCTTTTAGCGCCGTAGGAAAACATTGGATTGGGGGAAGTTTAATATCATTTGAGTGGCAAAGAAAAAGTGACATTTCTTGCTTATTTGTGTTGGTTAGCTAAGGTCGTGGAGTTAGCTCTTTATGCTGCCTTTCAGGTGGTAAATTGTGCCTCTGCCCAGAAAATTTGAGAGCTCTGGTCTATCAAAAGCCATAAAAACATTAAGACTGTTCAAAGTATTTAGTATTTTCTTCATATTGGTGTTTGAGAATTCTGTATAGAAATACTGTTTGTTTTTTTAATGAAGCAAAGATAATTAAAACTTTTTTCCTTGTAATAGATATGTATAACATGTTGAGCTTCTGAAGGTTAGAGCAATGGACAAAATGACTAAAGCTTGTCTTGATCATTAAACTAGTTTTTTTTTTTATTGTAAAGGTACTCAAAAGTGTTAGTGAAAGCACGGCACACACCTTTGCTTAATTGATCAGTAGTTTCAGTTTGACTGTTTCTACAGAGATCTTCAACACCCATTATGTGTTAGCAAAGCTTTCAGTATTCATACTTTAATTACATTTGCTGGCCTTGAGTTCTTAGAATTCTATTCACCACAAAAAAACTCTGACAAAAAAAAAATGAAGTGAGCACAGTTTTATTGAGGTAGAGTGGCTGCAAAGATGCATATTATGCTGGAACCTTGGATTTTAAAGTAATCTCTAGATGCCTGTTGTTGATAATGGCAGCCAGAATTTAAGTGGTTGGGCTCAGGTATTGGGAGATGGTACGAAGAATCATTTTCACTAGATTGTTAGATCATCAAGTGCAGAGGAAAAGGAAAGAGTAGCTAAAGGGCAAATAGTAAACCTAGCTTCAAGTTTCCCAGGTTTAAAACGGAACACGTTCTTGAGACATTTCCCTATATACCAGCACGTTGAAGAGAATTATGTTTGGAAATGACATCTGTTGCTGAAATAAAAATAGCAAATAATCCTGAAATATAAAATACAGAGAGGGAAAAGGGGTGCGGGGGTGGTAATCAAGCGCACAGTTCTACTTACAGTGTGTGTTCATGGAGGCAGTTAATTTACTGTTGTTAGTTTCAATTAACGGACTGCAGCCTCTCCTGTCAGTGGAAGATTTCAGTCAGAGGAATGGTCTTTAAATAAATTAATACATAAACCCAAAAGTTTTTGTAGCATATCTGTTCAAATAGACTTCTGTTTTCCTGCTCAGAACATGTTGGGAAGACAGTACCAGGATGTTTGTTAGAATCTTTAAATCTTACTAATTTTTAGAAAGAAGAGTTTAATTTCACTTTCTAGTCATACTATTTTGAAAAAAGTTCTTTTAGTAGGAAGATAGGTTATTAATAACTTCACTGACTTGTCTTTATAGTAGTTTGACTTAGTCTGCCAACTGGTAATTGTCATAACGATATCTGCTAAATCTTAAGAATTTTGATCTTCTCAATTTTGTGATTAATGGGAAAAGAAGGCTCTGAGGAGGTGGAAGTTATTTAACTCAATTGTACTGATTGCAGAAGGGTATTAAAATTCACTGAAGTAAAATATATGCTGTGCTTTAAGATTTTGATTTATTTTTGTTTTTAATGCAGAAACTAGCATCAGGAAAAAAGTGAGTCTTATGATTTCATTGTCTATGTTTCTGCCCATATGTCAGGCTACAGAAAAAACATCTAAATGAATGCCGATTGGTTGACAGGCTGCTCAAGACTTGCACAACTTTAGCAAGGTGAGAAGATTAAAAGGAGCAGGTGTGGCTGCAACAGGAGTATATAGAAGGGGAGATCAGAAAAGAGATGCTGTTGAAATATTGCTGAACTTCTGCATTAGGCAATTGACTCTGATTTTATGATCTGTACATACAAAGTTACCTTTATGTTATTCTTTCGAACTACTTATATACCTGTAGCAGACCTAGAAGTCTGCACCAGAGCTACAACATTTGTTTATATAATGCTTTCGCTTTTCATCTTACTTTAATCATACTGATACTGTTTCACATACAAACCATTTTATGCTTGAATACTGTCTGAACTAATGACAGATGCCAGTTGTGACTGGTTCTCTGGGTGCTAGCAGCATATGAACATGCACACATTCAGGTTTCTGAATAATAAATTAGAACTACTCTTTTTGTCTAGCAGAACATAATAAAATTGCTTCTTTTGCACAGGTTCTGTGGAGCTAGACTGCAACTGAGCTAGTAAGATTGTTTGACTTGTTTGGCAATCTTGGTGATAGTCAGGTAAATACAAAGAAAGTACAGTTTCTTATAGATCTGATCTGTTTGCAGTGCAGATTTTCCAGAAGAGGTACAAACTCAGAAACCAACACAGTGATTTTCTTGATGCACCATAGCCGTTGTAGAAACACGGTTGTCTGCAACAGTAGCAGAACTACCCTTACTTTACAAAACATAAATAACATGAAAGCATATGTTTTTAAGTAGCTCCTTCCATTTTTTTTTATCCATGCAGGTGTGGCCATGTGTTGGGCTTGGCCAACATTTTTGGCCTGTAACGACAGGTAGTAATTGCATGTGTCCACAGGTAGCAATACACTTTTTTCCGCTCCCCCACGCTTGTGTCCTGGGACTGGTTCCTCTGCAGACCGATTTGAAGCAGGTTTGGGGTGATAAATCTGCCTCCTGGATTCTGTGGCCATACCGAACGAAGCCTTTAAGCAGCTGGATAATCTGTGCTTGAAAGAAATGTGCTCGTATAACAGGTTTAACTAGTAACCTAGGCATGATGTCAATACAAGCCACCCCTGGATCCTTCTTATCTGCAGTTTTTAATGATACTTTGAGATACTAAAGTTCCCTAAATTTCACAGTAGCCACAAAACTATAATACTCGAGCAAATGACATGGTTTGCTTATGCTGTCAAGGAGGATCTTTACAGGTTTTTTTGTTTCAGAAATTAAAATACTTCAAATGCAAAGAGCTAGTTCCACTACATTTGAATTATTGGTAACTGAAGAAATGTAATTTCTAGACTATCAAATGATTAAAATTTGAGACATTGAGGTCGTTTTTTTCCCTCAAATACTGATATTGGTGTTTTTTTTCCTATTAGAAAAAAAAAAGAGGGACTGAACTTCTGCCTAACAGCACAGGTTAATTCAAAAACTGTGTTGCCAGTTCTCTGATGTACCATGAAGCCTGCATTTATAGTGTAGTAAAGTGATGTCATAATAATATAGCAATGTTGCAGCATTAGCTTATTCTGTGGTTTGCTGTGGGACGGTACAAAATCAGGAGTGTTTCCTACTTTAACTGAAACCCAAAGGAAGTTTTCATACTGTTAAAGAATTCAAAATTCATATGCTTTTCTAGATTGGTAAAATCCTTTTTCTGCACTTTTCTGTGCTTTTTTGCATTCTGTGTCCTAAATGTGTTATATTAGGATTTTGTGGCCGTGAAAACCTCAGAACAGCTTAAACTAAGGCTGCTGGTCTTTGGTCAGCATCTTTTTGTCGGTGCAGTGCAGTCTTCATACTGGAGTGTTTTAACAGAAATTCTTGCATAATTAATTTGGTGTGCTTAGATCGTGAGACTAATTTGCATACCTGACACATTATTTGACCGGTGATAGCAACTCTACATGTTAGGACTGCCCGTTTTTTCCTTCACATGACCATTTAGGCATTTTTAACTGGTATTTTACTGTCACGGATTTTTACTGAAAAAAATGGCGTCGGAGTTATTCCTGTGGAGCGCTGACCTGCCGCTCAAAAATCCCGCACGGGGCTGGATAGGAGGGAAGGCTCGGTGTGACGTCACACTGCGCTAGGGAGAGGTTTGCGTAACGTCATGTGTGGTGTTGAGCGGGAGCCCTGACGCCACGCGTGTAATGTAACCATTCCCTCTACCCCCGCCCCCATCACTCGGGACCGAAGCGCGGGCGGTGTCCGCGCTGCGTCACTAGTTCGTGACGAGGCGGGGACCCAGTCTAGCGTCACCACTGCGCCACGCGGGGGCGGGGAGGGCCGGCCTCGCCCACTCGCCCGGGGCGGTGTGTTGCTAGGCTAACGGATGCGAAGTGGAGGGTGGCTCCTCTGCACTGCGACAAGGCGCGGCCGCCGCCGCAGCACGGCGCGCTGGGGCTCCCGCGCGGCCGCGGACCCCCTTGTCCCCTCCCGGCCATCCCATTGGCTGTGCCCGGCGGGGGGGTGGGGTCCCATCATCCCGCCGGGCGCCGATTGGCGGCTGCCGCCCCATTCGCGGCGCTCCGCGCCTGTGCGCTCCACCTACCCGGGAGAGTGGGGCCGGGCTGCGCCGGTGTGTGAGGGCGCCCGTCGTCCGGGCTTCGGGCCCAGCAGGTGGAGCCGGGGCTGGCCCGCGGGTGCCGCCGCGCTGGGGAGCCCCAGGGTGGCTCTGCCGAGGTCTTCAGCGGGAGCGGTCGTGCCGAGCTGCGCCCGGGGCGGTGCTCGTCTCAGGGGACCGGCGGCGCCGCCGTCCTGCTGCCTGCCCGGCGGCCGTTGCGCCCGGAGGAGGAGCCCTTGGCCGTCCCGCCGCGCCGCACCGCTTTGCCCGCAGCCGCCGACCCCTCCTCGCCCGAGAGCCCGCCAGGTAACCCCTGTCGCGGCGCAGCCTCCCGCCCTGCCGGGAGCCCCTCCGCTCTCCGGCGGCTCTGAGCGGGGAGGTGGTGCCTGGCAGCTGCGGAGGGCTTCCCCGTCCGAGGGGTCGGGGTGGCTGGCGGAGGTCCCCGCGGCGGATGGCGGGTCCCGCCAGCGCGGTGTTGCGTGAGGAGGCTGGCTACAGTTGTAGGGTCTTGTCCGAAAACTGGGACCCGTGGGGTTTTTGTTTGTTTGGTTTGGTTTTTAAATTTAAATACCTTATTTTGATTTTTGACTAGTGTGTGGGCAAACTACGATCAAAGTTGCCGTTATTTCTCCCCCCCCCATCATTCTGCACCATCCCTTTGTTGCATGTAAGGATTCTGCTTGAAACCTCATGCCCATCTCACCATCTTTACCTTCCTGCAGGTTATACACGTGTAAGGGGATAGTAATTCTAAATTTTTAAATTGATTCTTTGCTTTAAATGTAAAAAATCACTCTTAAATGAAGTGGTGTGTTTCCATAATGTAAACCAATTCCTGCATCATGTATTAACTATTTAAGTAATCAGTTTCATGAAATAAGAAGGTGTTGGGAATCTTTTGCACCACTTAATTTAGAATTCCAAGTATTAATAAAAGTTTGCGTTGTCATGGATCTTTCTATATTGTGTATACCAAATTACTTGATCAGAATTAAACAGTTCTGAAACTTTTTTCTCCAATTTCCGTAGTAGAGAAAAGGGTTAACTTGAGCTTTACCTTTACTTGCAGTAACAAATTGGAGAGAATCCGTAGAAGTTGCCTTCTCTCTCTTAACAATATGATTTATTACAGGCTTTATGTTGCTCTTCTTATGGAGTGCGTCATTCTTGCATGAGACAGAATTTTGTGTGTGTCTTTAACTGTACTTCTGACAGGATTTCCTAACGGACACAAAGTTAAGTGTTAAATGTCACATGTAAAGCCACAAAGAGGAGTCCATGCACTTTCCAGAATAGAAATAAAAAGACTTAACTTCTGTATGCTTGTAATTAAATATGCTCCTTCATTTATCTTTGCAGTAATAAGCATATATAAATCTGTATTTTAATGTACAGAATAAGTGGGTAAAAAAAATGTTTCAGAGACAAAGGTTTAATCCGTTCTGAATGTGTCATTACATTCTAGAGTACCTGTCATCCTTTCATGGTCCGCTGTGCTGATGTGTGTGTAACCTTGTCACCAGCAAAGTACTCAAAATGTTTTCCTCTAAATTATACCCTCTAACTATTGCAAAATAGCTGTTTTTCTTTCTTTCTTTCTTTGATTACGCAGTATGATCATACTGTAGAACTAGTCCTTAAGGTGGTGGTTAATGGAATATTGGCATTGCTAATAATTTTACTTTTATTAAACGTATTTTATGGCTCAAGACCAGAAGATTCTAATACTCCATTTACTTATGTCATTAAAACATATTTTTGAACCATCTGCTACATGCGTACAAGCTAGCACAGGAAGGTGTGTTCCTGTTTTATAATCGCTCAGGCTTGCCACTGGTGCTGACCTGTTCTGGCCCGGTTATTTCTTTTCGTAGCAGCAGATATGGTAGGTACTCCGTGGCTTAAACGTAACTGATACTGACATGTGTCTGTGCACTGGTACTGCAAAGTCTTCAGCATAGAATTACCACAGTGACACGACCTTATAGTACTATTAGGATGAGGGCTAAAGAGTCAATGACTGCAGGGACTGATTACCTCATAGTGGCATCTGTCTTAGTTGGAAAGTTTGGGCTCATATTGTCTGGGAAGGATCTTTGTCCTTTGAAACTTGTTATTTGGCACACTTTGCAATAGATTTCATGTAGGTAGAATTTCTAAAATGCTGTGGCTTTTCCTATTGGACTTGTCTTCTGTGCTGTGTTTGTGGCTTTTTTTTTTTTAATATCTCATTAATATATGATACCTAAGAATTGTCTTGGTGGGTTCTGGGTTTTTTCTTTCTAGTGGTTTCATTCAGCTGCTCTTTTGAGAGGATGAAAGCATACCATTACCTGCTATTGTGATTTCTGTTTCTACCAACAAAACCAACCAAAAAAAGGTGCTGGAATAGCTTGTAGGGTCAGAAACAAAACCAATGTTATTTTGTATATTTTAAGCATCTTTTCTTTTAGTCGCATGGAAAGAGGGTGATGCAAAAAGCAACATTTCCATGTAGTATACTTTTAGTAACAAGTGATCAGTTACATCTCCTGTCATCTAAGTGTATTTTCCCTGAAATTCTCTGTAATCTTTGCTTTGTAAGTCAAAATTCTGTATGCGACTTTTAGGTTCTGTTATTTATGTGATCCCTTTAAGGTACTTTGGAAAAGGTCCCAAGCACTTTCCAAATACAAGTCCTCACTAAACTCTTTGAATTACTTGAATATGAAAGTCTTAATTAGCGTCTGCCTTTTTCTCCCAGAATATTGTAAAACAGCACTCTGAACTTTTATTGTGTTCCCTGGTGCTACCCATAAATTCATTTGGAAAAAAGAAAAAAAAACCCTAAATATAACACTTTTTTTTTTTTCAGATTAGGAGAACTGCATTTTTAGTCTTCACTGCTGTCCTTACGTGCTTTGTTCTGGTCTTTAGCTTGAATCTGAAGGATCAAGGGGTTTTGGCCCTGACAATGCCAGCTAATCAGGAGTTACGAGTGCTCTAGGAGAACTCAAAAGTCAGGTCTTCAGGGTTTCCTGGCTCCAAAGTGTTCTTGATTGCCCTTAGCTAGGCGCCCTGGCTTGGCTCATATATAATGGAAGTCAGGTGTGCAACACAAATAGGCAGAGCAAGAGGAGACCAAAGCTGAGCGGTAGTGATAACTGTAAATGTAACAAATGTAACATGTAGGGGATGTTATCACTTCAGGTGGTCAGAAACAAGTCTTGGTTCTTTGTGAATAATTGGGACGGTTGCAAGACAAGGGACTCCTGAATAATCCCTTT
>Ga0065711_1012798_pt1 | contig 12633 bp, 17 predicted proteins | sample Hoacrofraction12_FD_59098 | JGI IMG/M metagenome (GOLD analysis project Ga0065711, IMG submission 59098) | Hoatzin crop microbial communities from Cojedes, Venezuela - Epithelial fraction 12 v2 (version 2) | ecosystem: Host-associated > Birds > Digestive system > Esophagus > Crop | place...
GGTGACCCTGCTTCGGCAGGGGGGTTGGACTAGATGACCCACAGAGGTCCCTTCCAACCCCTACTATTCTGTGATTCTGTGACACAGCCAGCAGCACCCTGCTTTGTTGCAAAATTTGGCTTTGTTTCAGTCACCTGTGAGCACGAATCGGACAAGAACTTGCAGGCAGTGTGAATACGCATATACACAGCCAGCTCAATTGCCCATGAGAAGGTTCATATAATTAACAGGCAGCCGTCTTTCATGTGGCAAATAAAGGAGGGGCAGGGGGTATTTTCTGGGCCCATCCCCTGCGAGGAGGTTTCTGCAGGACAGCTCACAGGAGCAGGGACCACAACATAGCCTGTGAACAGGACCCCAGGGACAAGGAGGGATGGACCAGAGGCCCCTTTGCCCAGCCCTGCTGCCACTCGGTGTGCAAGCTGGGTCCCTTCCCATCCTTGGGGAGAGGGGAAAAAAAAAAAAAAAAAAAGCTTTTTCCCTGCTAAATCCACAGTGCAGGGAGCCTCTCTTTGCTGGAAATGGTGTCAGGGTGGATCTTGCTGCTCCTTGGGCCGAGCAGCCTGATGCAGGACCTGTGCCGTGCTCTCACCCCCTGCTCTGTGCAACCCCCACCATGTGCTGGGAGCCCCACAATATCACTGGGGACAGCGTTTAATGCTGGTGTCCGTCACGCACCGTGCCATGAGCACTGGAGTACGATCCCCAACCCCAGATCACGCCTGGCTCTGCCTGTCTTGTTCAACCCACACACGCCACGGGCTCTGCAGACACACGTACAGCACCAAGCACAAAGACGCCTTGATCCCTCCCGACAACAAAGATCAAAGCCTCTGCTCCGCACCACGCCGGCTCGGAGCTGAGGATACCACCCGCTCTCTCTGCTGCTGGAGGAACATTAAAACCCCATTAACCTGGGGTTGTTATCAATCATGCAACATTACCCGGTGGGGACAGCCCTGACGTCTGAGTGCCCAGGCTCCCGCCAGTTCCCCCGGCCCGGCTCCAGGTGACACAGGCGCAGAGAAGGTAGGATTCGGTTATAACCGTGCAAGAGCGCCAGCTCCAGATAATGAATTTCCTCCATGAGGCAAAGGAAGAAAGCTTCACCAAGATTGGAAATAATCACCCTGAGGCAAGGCAGGGACCGGACTCCGGACGCCTCTCACCCCTGCGGATGATAATCCCCTTTGCGCCTGGGTTAAGGGCGAGGCGAGGAAACCATGATTCATCATCTGCTTGAACCGCATCCATCCTCTGGAAGATTTCCAGCCGTACCGCAGAGCACACCCAACGAGAGGCAGAGATCCCAGGCTGAAATCAACCCCACAGCTCGGGAAATGTTGGCTTTGGAGGCCTCCTAAGGACACAGAAGGGACATCTTCGGCGTGCGCCAAACAGGTTAATGTCACAAGAGTGAAGCCTCTGCCTGCACGCGTGTAGGCTTAAGCGCCATCAAGCCCTCACAGTTCCGTGATATTAAAGCTTTCCCCTCATGCATAGAAGCAAGCAGGGGGGCTAATTGCTTCTTATGACACTATAATGGTAGGACTATTTACAGTAGATTAAAATCCAATTCATAATGAGGTGTAATAACTTTGCAAATGCCAGGATTCGTCAAAGGGTGAGGAGCACCGCCGAGACACGGAACTGAGCAGCCTTGGACTTGGGGTCTGAGCCTTCAGCGTGGGAGGAAAGGGCCCTTGCAAGAGCCAGGGGGAAGAGGGGGGTTGTTGGATTCTCCCTCTTTGGTTGCTCCTCCCATAGGGTAAGGACAGGGGATGCAGAAAGGAAGTGTGGAGATGGACTGGCACAGCCCTGGAATAGCTTCAGACCCAAGAGGGTGAGAGGACTGCCATGGGAGGAACGGTGCATGAGGAGGGACGCAAAGTGCTTAGAAGGGATTAGCTATGTGTGGCCAAGCAGGTGGACACCTCCACAGAAGTGCCTGGGTTTTACCTGCTGTGCCAGAAACAGACCTCCTTCCCCAGGGGAGTTTTGCCCCAGATGCAAATAGTCATAAATCCTCCGGCCACACTGAAACCCGCTGGGTACCAAAGGTGTTGAGGCAGCATCTGGACCAGGATCCAGCAGGAGAAAATTCTCAAGTACTGGATGTCACACAACATCAGACCCCTCAGAATCCCTTCCTCTCTGCCCAATGACATGGCCCTTTCCTGTACATCCCCAGACTGTCCCATTCAGCCACCCACCAAGGACATGAGTAGAGACAGGCACCCAGCACTGTCATCTCCCCAGGCTCTGGCCCGTGTTTGCTGGGTATTTCTGCGGCAGGGGGGATTTCTGTCCTGCAGAAAATCAAGGGCTGAGATTGGATCCAGTCTGGATTTTCTTCCTGCCTCCATCACATATTTACGGGTGTGACCTTGAAGGAGCCCAGCAACGCATCACTCCTGACTCGTTCAAAGGAAGTATTTATTTATTCCCTGCCAATGACATGGCCTGATGGTGCCCTCTGAATTTCAAATAGGACTCAGGTCTATTTTGATAGTCTGGGTGGCTATGCTAGAAATCAGACAGAGAAGAAAGAGCCCAAAAAGCTGAGAACTGATTTCTTCATTTGGAAAGGGAACATTGCTCCCCACATCCAAGGGCTCTGTGCAATTCCTGGACCCCACTGAGCATGCTCAGCATGGTGCTGGCTCCTCGCACAGGGGCTTAAGCGAAGTACCTCAAATCTCCAGCGATCACCAAGGTCCTCTTCTAAATACCATCACTAGGGGCTGCTCCAAAGGACTTATCACAGGTGGAACCGCAGAAGATAAAGAGGCATCAGGCTAGATGGAGATGTAGGGGATTCTTGGGTTACCGTGAGCCCCGCTGTGCTGACATGGCTCGCTCTCCCAGTGTCACCAGGTTCTTCCCACTGCCTTCCCACATCTCCACACCTGATTATGTTCAAAACCAGATGTCTGCTAGAAAAAAAGCAGATAGCAAACCCTCCAGAAACCTAGTTATTCAGTACATAATGCTGTGAATTTATCACTCATCCTAATGGACACTCGGTGCTCCCAACTTGTGTCTGCTGAGTCCCACACACTAAGGACATAGAAATCATAGAAAGTTATGGGTGGAAGGGACCCCTGGAGGTCATCTAGTCCAACCCCCCTGCAGCGAGCAGGGACACCGCTAACGAGATCAGGTTGCTCAGAGCCCTGTCCACCCTGATCTTGAATGTTTCCAGGGATGGGGCCTCCACTACCTCTCTGGGCAACCCGTTCCAGTGTTTCACCACCCTCATTGTAAAGAATTTCTTCCTTATATCCAGCCTAAACCTACCCTGTGTTAGTTTAAAACCATTACCCCTCGTCCTGTCACTGCTGTCTCTACTATAAAGATTGTCCCCATCTTTCCTATAGGCTCCCTTTAAGCACTGAAAGGCTGCAATCAGGTCTCCCCGCAGCCTTCTCTTCTCCAGGCTTCTCCTTCGCCTTTTCCCTTTCCAGTTTAGTTGGATTTTGAGCTTGTGTTGTGAAGTTGAAGTCGCGCTCCCTCTGTGCTGCACGCGTTGGTGACAGAAGCACCAGAGTAACTGAGCGCTCGTGCCCCATTTTGCCTTTTTTTTTTATTCAGAAAGTGCATTTTTATGTCCTTTTGTATTTCTGTCATTTGCTCCCAGCGCTTGGGTCAGCCCTGAGCTGGTCCCACTGGTGTGAGCAGAGGGGGCTGGTGGGTCAGTTGCTGTGTCGGAGCCCTGAGCCGGCTCCGCTCAAAGGAGTGACCCACACCGGGACCCGGAGGGCTGGTGGGATGGGACCCTCTTCCCTTCTTTCATCTTCGCCCCTGGGCACGTCCCAGCACACGAGCTGGGAGCGGGTGACCCTGTTCTCTCCCTGCCCTGCAGACCCCCAGCTGCTGGAGGTTTCTGTCCAAGCGTGTGGTGGGTGCACCAGGACGCTCCTCGCCGCAGAGGGAGCGAAAGCCTTTTGCTGCCAGGGGACCAGAGAGCACGGTGACTCGAGCGTGGGCTCCTCGGGCAAGGCGATGCTCCCCACGCCTGGCCAGGCGTCCTGCTGAAGGCAGAGGTGGGATGATCCACGCCGCCTTCTTCCTCCGTGTCCGCACCTCATCCCCTTAGGGCTTGGAGTTTTTAATCATCAGTTTTGCAAGTCTGAATTAGCCTGATTATCATTTTTCTTCTTGATGTGAGGGACTTAGAAAAAGCTCCCTGGGGTGGGGAAGAATATCCTTGAAGTTGAAGACTGCCTGCTGCAACAGGAACACCGAGGGGGTGGGGGGGGTTATATACTGTGCGTGGGAAGGAGAGGGGAAGCTTTGCTGCTGTGGCTGCAGGATAGCATCAATCAGCCTAATCCTAGAGAGGAGAACAGCCGAAACCTCTCCGGGGGGAGCTGCAGACCCTCCCTTGGGCCTTGTGATGGAGCCAGGACACGCACTGGGTGCTCCTGAAACAGAGTCCGTTGCATTACAAGACTTGTTTCGCGTGCTGAAGCGGAGCCTGCCCTGGCTCGGCCAGGGACGTGGGGACCCCTTCGTGACGGGGAGGGCAGCGATGTCAGAAACCAGCCCATGGCATGACGTCGGGGTTGCTTTTTAAGCCCTTTGGGGGGGTGCATTGGTTTTGCATCATCGAGACGTGGGGTTCAGACCCCCTCTGAAAGTCGCGGGGTCCCTCGCTTAAGGATGCTTTCGAAGAGGTTGGCGTCTAAAGCGCTCCCGTGGCTGGGCGCTGAGCAGCGTCCTTCGGCTGCGTCTCGGGGCTCTGGTGGGGGAAGCCTGCGATTTCTTGGTCCCCCCCCTAATGTCAGAGCCAGGGAAGGGGGCAGCGGGGCCACGGGCCAGCTGGGGCCGTGGGCTGCTGGTGTTTGCGTGGGGATGCAGCTGTGGCATTAACACCTCGGGGCTGGAGGCAGGAATTTTTGCTCACTGGGGATAAGCGAGGTGATCTTTTTTAGTGCTTTTTAACGACGTAGCATCATCTGCAATTAATGTTGAACTCTGGTAATGGGTGTGCTCCCCAGCCAAGCAGCAGCGGTGCTGTGGCTGTTTTGCCAGGGCTGCAGCAGAGAAGAGGCGTTGCTGGGGTGGCTCGGCGTGCGTTCCGCCGTTCCCCATCGCTCCCGGCTTCAGCTTCGCCAGCTGCTCCTTCCTCTGCCTCTCTGCTTGCTCCCGGGCTCCTGCCTCGTCTCTCCCAGCTCGAAGCTGCTCCTCTCTCATTTGCTGGAGGTTTTTCCTGCCGTGACTGTGCACATCTCGCTCTGCTCCCTCCCTCCCCCAGAAATCCCACGCTGGCTCTCCGTTGTGCTGGCAGAGGAAGAGCAGTGGTTACGGCTTCGCAAAGCGTTGGCTGCTCCAGCGTGGCTGGGCTGGTGGGTGTGCGAGGCTGGGCTGGGGGTGGTACAGCCAGGTTGGTGCCACCGGGCAGGAGAATGAAGGAGACGTGTCCTTGGCCCGTTTTTTCTTCCCGGTGCTGCTGGAGCGCAGTGTAAGCAACAAGCAGGATGCAGAAGGCCAGGTCGCTCTGGGTTTGCAGGTGGGTGAGGGCCAGGCAGAAACGCAGTGACATGGCCGGGCCGTTCCGGACGAGCGGTCGGGGCAGGAGGGCTGGCAGCGTGGTGCCCGGCAGCTCCAGCCCGTGCCTCCTCGCAGCCTTCTCCTCCCTCCTCGGACAGTCGTGGGGCGCAGACAGCCCGTGGGAGCGAGCCGTGCTGCCCAGGGAGGCTGTGGAGTCTCCTTCTCTGGAGATATTCCAGACCCGCCTGGACAAGGTCCTCTACAGCCTGCTGTAGGTGGCCCTGCTTGGGCAGGGGGTTGGACTGGGTGACCCACAGAGGTCCCTGCCAACCCTGACCATTCTGTGACGTAGCTGTGCATTGCCAGTCCCTCACTGTGGGCAGGCGGCTGTGCCCCACATCCCCCAGCAGCAGACCCCAGTAGCTAATTAGCAAGCTCGTCGTGGCAAGCTGCTGGCCCTTGCAATGGGCATCTGCCAGGGTTTGGGAGCCCAGGGTGGGGAGGGGACCTGCCTGTGCGGCTCGCTCTCTGCTGTGACTTTATCGTCCCNTCTTTCTGCTGGTTTNGGTGCTTCGCTGTCTGGTCCCTGTTTCCTTCCTTCCTTCCTGCCTTTCGACTTGGCAGCTCCGGAGCCGCGCGGTGCCAGCCCGGTTCTCCAGCGAGCTGGCCATCGCCCGGCTCACGCCGAGAGCAGCCTCCCCGCGCCGCTGCCAGGCTCGAGATGCGAGGCACCGGCTTTGCCTCTGCCGCACGCATCCCCTGGGCTTCGTGGGTTGGGAAGTGGCCGCCCGCGCCGGGAGCGGCAGCAGCCCTGCATCCCGCCCGTCGTGCTGGGGGAAGGGACGATGCTGCCGGCACGGAGAGGGACGCGTGGTGGCTTCCCGGTGCTCCCTGTGAGGCAGGACGCGCGTGCAGGCAGGTCCGGGATGGCACGGTGATGTGGATGCCAGCAGCTCTCTCCCTGCCGGGAACTGGGATTGCAGCTCTCACGCCTGCTTGTACGATACAGCCCTGCGTGAGAGGTGCCCTGGAGCTGCTCGGAAGTCACGGTGCAGCCTTGCCTGCGTGTACCCGCGTCCCTTTCCATTCCCAGATCTGTCCAAGTTAACAAGGGAAGGTTCTCAGGCCTTATTCTGCCGTGAAATGTGCAGAACATGGATTTTGAAGGGGTGGTTACTCTGCTCTGTGAAAGCTGGGTGGAAGATCTGCCCCTTTGAGGCATCGCCCTCCGCGCAGGAGATGGCAGTGCCCTAGGCTGGCGGTGACGCGGAGGCGTGGGGCTGCAGGGTGCGAAGCAGCTCCCTTGCCTTGGCAGAGGAGCGTTGCTGGAGCTGCGTTAGTTGGAGCTACAGCCTGTGGGTCCATCTCCTGCTAATGCCCACGCCACTGACTGACCCGGGGCTGAGGACGGGAGGCAGGGTTGTGCTGTGGGCACTGCTCTCGTGGTAGTAATTCTGTCCTGCCTTTCCTCTCTCCCTGTCTAGGTTGGCTCAGTCCTTGTTCGCGCTCTTCGCCTCGTCGCTGGCAATCTCCTTGGTCTTTGCCATCATCCCTCTGTGCCACAATGTGGTGGTCCTGGCTGTGGTCATGGCTGTGGCAGGGCTGGCCATGGGTTGCATCGACACCATCTCCAACATGCAGCTGGTGAAGATCTACCAGAAGGACTCAGCCATCTTCCTGCAGGTGAGCTCAGAGCCCGCGTCTCCTCTCTGGCTCCGAGGAAGAGGAGTGAGGGGCTCGGCCGGCGTCGCTGCAGAGAAGAGCAGTAAACCTGCTTGCTCGACTTGCGTGTCTCATCTCTTGCAGGCCCTTCATTTCTTCGTGGGCTTTGGAGCGCTGCTAAGCCCCCTGATCGCTGACCCCTTCCTCTCGGACACGAACTGCATCCTCTCCAACTCCACGGCCAACGCCTCCAGCAACCTCCCGCACATCCGCAAGTCCCTGGTCCCGCACCACCCAGGCAACCTGTCTCATTACGACCTGCCGATGAAAGGCATGGTGGTCACGCGCGTCTCCTACGCCTTCTGGATCATGGCCCTCATCAACGTGAGTGCTGCAGCTGGGGTGGCCCGGGCTGCTACTGGGGACATCCCTGCCTCTCGGCTTTGCAGCCAGCGGTGGTGCTTGGGGGGTGTTGGTGCCTGTTAGCTGGTCCCAGTGGTGGAAGGAGGCGTGAGGATGGTTGTGCTGGTCCACAGCAAAGGTTCGTTTTGTGCCAAGTGCCCCGTTCCCAGCAGGTGCCTGGGGCGGGAGGGCAGGACTGTGCGAAGCTGAGCCAGCGGTCGCTGCAGAGTCAGATGTGATGGGGCCGAGGTACCGTCCTGCGGGGATCTGCCTGCTCTCCCTGGAAGCTGGTTGTGCCTCCAGCATCCCCCCGGGCAGGAGCCACAAAGCTCTTCCCCCGTGGTCTGTCTGGGGGGGAGCTCGGTGGCACGGGGACGGCGTGGCAGGAGGGCGATTTGCAGTGGTATTCGCAGGAAAGTGCCCATCGACAAACTGAGTTGCTGAAAACTGGATCAGGATTTTCTCTGCCTGTTTGTTATGTTTCCCTGGTGATTTGCAGCAGATGTAGAAGCCCTGTGGCTCTTCCTTTGTGAGCGAGGTGGGGTTTGGTGCCTGTCCTCTTCCTCCGCCCAGCTGAGTCCCAGAGCTGATCTCCAGCAAGCTGCTCTCGGCTGTAGGCTGTCGGCTCTCTTTGGAGCACAGCTCTGTTCCTTACCCCCCGTTAATACCCGAATCCCAGCACGGTTCGATGCAGCCTTACTGGGCTGTGGCCATCGTCATGCCTGTCCCCGGTCCCTCTGCAGCAGAGCTCGCTGTCACCTCCCCGGCAGCAGCCGCCCTGCGAGCGTGTGCGTGACTCTCCGTGTGGACGCGGGGCCGTAAGAGCGGAGCGCGTCGCTGGAGCGAGCGTCGGCCCTGCCGAGCGGTGCTGCCCGGGCCGGGATGGATGCTGAGGGCGGCTCTTCCCGAAACCTGTGGCGTGCCCGGTTGTGCCTCGTGCGTGGCAGCTCCTGCTGCCCGGGGTCCCCGGGTCCCCCGTGAGCAGAGCCCAGCCTGCGCAGCCGTTGCCATGAAGTCCTCTATTGACTGTTCATAGAGAGCGTGCAGGAGCAGGGACTGCTGAGCTGGTGCCCGTTTGCTCGCCCGGAGACCTGCAGTGGTGCAGGGTGATCCTGCCCGAGGGACTCTCGCTGCCTGCCGGCCCGGCAGCCCCCGTACCCACTGCTTAGCCCCTGCCCTGCTGCCAAGGCATGGGGCTGCCCCGGTGCTCCTTCTCCTGTCCCAGGCCACCGAGCAGACCTTGACCTTCCACCGCTCCGCCTGCACTAGGCGAAGGGAACGGGTTTCTTGGTGCTCTTGGTCTTCCCATTTGCTGAACAACTAAAACATCCCCCAGTGCATCTAACCCAGGGGCTGTCGTTAGCCCGAGCCTGCGCAGCTTGCTGCTGCGAGGAGGAGAACCGGCGACCGAAATAGCTGGGCAGGCGCTGTAAGGAGCTTCTCTGCAGAAGAACCAAAAAGAACGCTCCTGCCTGGGAGGAGAAGCCGGCTTTAATTACCTCCGACTCTGCATGTGCCATGGGAGATGTGCTTTTAATTACACCGGAGTGTTATCTATTTTGCCAGTCAATCCTGAGCAAGCTAATTTAGTTTTGAAGGCAGCGTTTAATATCTGCTTTGACACGACGACGTGCCCGAGATCTGAAGCACTGGTGGGAGGGTGGTTGCCAGGCCCCCTCGCTGTTCCTCACAGTGTCCCATGGACGTTCTGGGAGCAGGATGGGACCCAAGGCCGAGTCCCGCTGTGCCCAGCAGCTGATGCAGAGCAGAGCGTGAGCTGGGCTCGTGCATGGCTGCACGCTCAAGTGTGGGTGGTTTGCACGCGTGGGTGTGTGCACGTAGGATCCCCAGGAGTGCGACGGGGAGACCTGGGGTGCTGGGGCACTGGTGGTTTTCGGGATGAGGGTTGGGTAACGAGCAGAAGAGGAGCGGGGAGTGGGACGTACGCAGCTCCTGAGCGTGTCCCCGTGGCAGAGCCGAGCTGTTGTTGTCTTTCCCAAAGCCTCGCTGAGGGAGCCGACTTGATTCCTTGTTTGAACTGAAGAACCCAGCCCGCTGGCTGGAGATGCCGAGAGCAGCTCGGCTCCAAAACTGCCGACCCCGCTTTATGGTGTGAGCGTCAGAGAGAGACGATGAGAACTGGTATTTAAAACACCAGGGAAGTGGGTGAAACGAGTAAGCTATAGAAAGGGAAACCAGCAACTTTGTTATAAAATGGTCAAAAACCCATTTTCATCCCAGTTTTCACAGGGCTGTGTGTAGTCTGACAAGACACAAGCCGAAATGATTGATTTCAATTTCTTGCTTTGTTTAAAGTGGAAATGTCTCGGTTTGACTCTGGCATAAATACGACGCGTGAAGCTGGCGGAATAGTTGTTCCGATGTTGCTGAAGAAAAATGTTTTTGCTTTAGTAAAGCAAAGTGGTTCAGCATTATCAAAACGAAGTGCTTGGGGGACTCCAAGCCAAAATTTTTCATTCTAAGAGACAATTTTGGCTTTCCATCCAGATTTGGAAGAAAAACATGTTTTAAAATTCTGTTTCCCACAGAACGGAAATGTCATCATCCCTCCCGTTCCAAGGGGCTGGAAATCAGGAAAATGTTCCTCGGAGAGGGATGTGTTTGTCCGGAAGGTGGTTTCCCAGGGGAAGCGCGGGACGCTCCATTGTGCTTAGGTTGCTTAAAGTCGCCGGGATACAATAGCAGGGAACGGTCCCGTGCTCCCGGGGCGAGAGACCGAAATAGAAACTGGAGGGAAGGAGCCTGGGTTCTACCCACGCTCAGCTGCGTGAGGCAGCAACTTGTGGAGTTTATAACCGCGGTTTGACGCTGCCGGGGGGAGAGGGGCATCCCCGGCGGTTCGGCCAGCGGAGCTCTTGCTGCCCGCTTTGCCCTTCCGCCCCGTGCGGGCTCCCGGGGGGATGCTCGGATGCCCCTCTCAGAATCACAGCATGGCAGGGGGTGGCAGGGCCCTCTGTGGGTCACCCAGCCCAACCCCCTGCCCAAGCAGGGTCACCTACAGCAGGCTGCACAGCACCGCGTCCAGGCGGGGCTGAAATATCTCCAGAGAAGGAGACTCCACAGCCTCCCTGGGCAGCCTGGGCCAGGGCTCCGTCACCCTCAGAGGCAAGAAGTTCTTCCTCATCTTCAGCTGGAGCTTGCTCTGCTTCTCCCCTCTTGAAAAAAAGAAAAGCCTTCTGCCAAACAGGGCAAAGCAGAGTTGCCCTGGGAGGAAAGCCCGTGGGCAAATGGTTATTGCACCATGGTCAGAGATGGGGACTGGAGGTGTGCAGCTCGCCGTGCCTGGGGATGGTGCGGGGTGGGACGGTGCTTTGAGGACTGGTGTTTGTATTTTGGGGGCTGTGGCTGCGGCTCTTCTCTGGTTCTCGCTGTCTGGGCTCCCTGCAGGGGGGGATGGCTTTGATAAAGCCTGCCCGGGCAGCCAAGGTGTTGGCCCCAAGAAAACTAAAGCTGCTGTAGGAGTTGAGTAGCAAGGTCCTGCGCTAAGCACGGTGGCCCTGCCCCGGTGTGTCGTGGCACGTGTCCTGGCCATCGTCACCACCCGACCTCTCCCGCTGGGGATGGGAAGAGGGGCTCAGCACCAGCCCCGCAGCTTGTGGCTGTGCACGTGTGGGCAGTGGAAGGGACAGTGACAGAATCACAGAATTCTGGAGCTGTCCTTGTCCTGTGGTTAGGGTAGGCTGCTCCTCAGGGGTGGGTTTGTCCCTTTGCTTGGTGAAACATCCCCTGGCAGGGCTCTGGTGTTCAGCGCTCTGCTCCTCTCCGTCTGCCCATGTAATAACTGAACTTCATGGATGCTCCATCCCCTGTACGCAGTCCAGATCTGCAGCCAGCCTCACCTGTGGGGCAGGTGGCCGTGGTGACTGTCCCCAAGGCAGTGCAGGACACGGGGCTGGCGCGGGATGGAGCCCTGGCAACCTGCTTGCTCTTGAGCTTGGTCCTTTGCTTTTCCCCAGTTTCCTGAGCTTGCTTTGGCATGCTGGCAGCCCGTGGGCGAGGGCTGTGCTTGACCACGGGTGAGTCTCCAGCTTTTGGGTATTTCCAACCAAAAATGGCCAGCGGTGGAGGGGGTCAGGGCCCTCGTGCACCCGAGGTGCTGCCAGCTTCCAGATGGCACGGTCTGGGTAAAGCGAAAGGGACCTGCTTGTCTTCGAGAGGAGGATCTGGGGAGCAGGGATAGGGCCTGTGGTTTGGCTGGGAATCGGGGGTTTCCAGAGCTGGGGTCCTCTTCTGCACAGGCACCCAGTGCTCCTTATGGCTGGAAGCGCCCAGAGCTGTTATCTGCACAGCCAATCCCTCTGCGTGGGTATTTTTTTTTTTTTTGCAAAATCTGCAATTTTAGAAGAATAAAATCTGGTCCTGACCTCCGGAAGGATTAGAACTATCAAGCAAATGCGTTTTTCTTCCCTGGGACCGAACTAACTGTTCCTATTTCCATTGTTCCCAGAACAATGAAGTCCTCGTAAACGAATTCAGGCGAGAGAGGCGGGGATGGGGGGGAATTCTCCATACATTTAAATCATGCCACGAGCCAACAAAAGGCAGGAAATTTGGAGCTAGAGCTCACACTTGCTCACAGACATGTAGAAAACAAGCGCTCGGCGGCTGGGGAGTGAGCTGTCACTTAGGATTTCCTGGCTTTCTCCAGTTTGTTATAGAATAAACACCCCACGGCTGCGGCGGGAGGAGGAGGGAGGGCTGGCGAGGGGCAGACCCAGCTTCATTCCCTCTGTTTTCTCTCCCTAAAAAAACGAGTGAGTCCCTCCGGGCTCGGAGGCCCCGCCAAGCTGTGGGTGTGCAGGGGGAGTGGGCTCGTCCTGGGGCGCGTGGCAGCGAGGGAGCACGGTGCCGGGGGTCCTGACGCTGCCCGGATGGATCCCGCGGGCAGGTACGAGCCCACGGTCCCCAGATGCGTTGTCACCGGGTAGAAAGCCCTGGCTGGTGGGACTGTGGTGTGCTGGGAGCCCGCAGCAGCACCTCTGGGTGTGCGGGGGTCTCTGAGGCAGCGACAGCCAAGAGGGCGGTGGCTGGGGGCTCCTTGCTCTGCAGTCC